>Ga0114964_10002038_pt1 | contig 14346 bp, 11 predicted proteins | sample C_131016_MF_Meta_FD_92638 | JGI IMG/M metagenome (GOLD analysis project Ga0114964, IMG submission 92638) | Freshwater microbial communities from Lake Croche, Canada to study carbon cycling - C_131016_MF_MetaG | ecosystem: Environmental > Aquatic > Freshwater > Lake | place: Lake Croche, Canada... | reverse complement strand
CTCGATACTTTTGACAGCGGGCAGGGGCTGGTGATCGGCAAGCGGCTGGCCGAGCAGTTGCTGCTGCGGGCCGGGGATACCCTGACATTGACCTCGCCACGCGGAGCACAAACCCCGTTCGGGACCGCGCCCCGCGTCAAATCCTATCCGATTGCCGCCATCTACGAGGTTGGCATGTCGGAATATGACTCGGCCTTTGTCTATATGCCGATGAAGGAGGCGCAGGCCTTTTTCAACCGCGACAATGACGCCAGCGTCATCGAGGTGTTCATCCGCCATCCCGATGCCATCGATACGGTCAAAATGGGGATCGAGGACAGTCTGACCCGTCCGGTGATCATGAGCGATTGGCGTTTGCGCAATCGGACGTTTTTCGGCGTGCTGCAGGTTGAACGGAATGTGATGTTCCTGATCCTGACCCTGATCGTGCTGGTGGCGGCGCTCAACATCATTTCCGGTCTGATCATGCTGGTGAAAGACAAAAGTTCGGATATCGCCATTCTTCGGACCATGGGTGCAACCCGTGGGGCGATCCAGCGGATCTTCCTGATCACAGGGGCTGCCATCGGTATTGTCGGGACATTTTCCGGTCTGGCTTTGGGGATTGCCGTGGCAGCCAATATCGAGACCCTGCGGGCGTTCTTTTCACGGCTGACCAATACCAACCTGTTTCCTGCCGAATTCTATTTTCTGTCGCGTCTTCCCTCCGTGATTGACCCATTCGAGGTTGTTACGGTCGCCTTGATTGCCTTGACGCTGTCTTTGCTCGCCACTCTGTATCCGGCATGGCGTGCTGCCAATCTCGATCCTGTCGATGCATTGCGATACGAGTGAGACAGATGCAAGCCACACCCCATCAGGATCCGTCCCAGCAGATGCCGGAAGCCGACATTCCCGCTTTGGTGCTGGATCATGTCCGGCTGTCTTATCTGGATGCCGAGCGGCGGCTGGATGTGTTGCGCGATATTGCGATTGAAGTCATGCCCGGCCAGACGGTGGCGCTGATTGCTCCATCGGGCACCGGCAAATCCACATTGCTGCATGTCTCGGGCTTGCTGGAGCGCCCCGATGCCGGCGAGGTGCGGATTGGCGGAGTGGCCTGTTCCGCCCTCAATGATGCCGCGCGCACCGAAATCCGCCGGACCGATATCGGCTTCATCTATCAGCAGCACCGCTTGCTGCCGGAATTTACGGCAGTTGAAAATGTGGCCCTGCCGCAAATGATCAATGGTCTGTCACGCCGCGATGCCGAGGACCGAGCCAGGCAGATTCTTGGTTTCCTCGGTTTGGGCGAGCGCTTGACCCATCGTCCGAGCGAATTATCGGGTGGCGAACAACAACGCGTGGCAATTGCGCGTGCGGTCTCCAACCGTCCGCGCCTGCTGCTGGCAGACGAGCCGACCGGCAATCTCGATCCCGTCACTTCGGGACATGTGTTCGATACGCTTCTGACCCTGGCGCGCGTGTCGCGTCTGGCAGCCGTAATTGCCACCCACAATCTCGAACTGGCCATGCGGATGGATCGCCGCGTGACCCTGCGTGATGGCATGATCGTCGAACTGCCCTGACAGCAGGGGCGTTGTATCGATTGCTTTTGCTCCTTGTTCTGAGTTCAACCACGCCTTTCCGATCCTCTTGGAACCTTTCGGGAAGGCTTCCATGGTTCATCCTCATATCCTTAACGAAATTAACCATGATTTGGTCAGAGCGTTTGATGTTCTTATTTTGTTCTTGAAAAAGAGAACATAGATAGAACATAATCCCTTCATCACTTCAACCGATGGAGGTTTCCATGGCTCGCTTGATCATTGAAGACATAACCGAATTGGCCGGCATTGCTGCTTTTGTAGCAACCATCATGGTCTGGGCCCACGCCTTCGGGATGTAAGCCGGCCCGCCAAGCGGCTGCGGCTTGACTGCTTCAGCTTTGGATGAATGGACGCGCACTCGATTTCTGACTTTACCCGCACGGTCCCACACAGCATTGTGTGGGGCATTACGGAGTGGGGTTTGATGAGTCGGATACTGAGCGAAGTCGGGTTTGTTCATCTGCATGTCCATTCGTCCTTTTCCTTGCTGGAAGGGGCGTTGCGGATCGATGATCTCAAAAAGCTGGCCCTCAAGGACCGCATGCCCGCTTTGGCCCTGACAGACACCAACAATCTATTTGGCGCGCTGGAATTTTCCGAGAAAATGGCTGGTGCCGGTGTCCAGCCGATTGTCGGCATTGAATTGTCGGTTGAAATCGGCGAGGATAAGGCACCGGGCCGCTCGCTCGGTTTGCCGCAAACACGCCCGTCACTGGTCGTCATTGCGGCCAACGATCGCGGTTATGCCCAGTTGATCCGTCTGGCGTCGCGCGCCTATATGCAATCGGGTGCAGGTGAGGCTCCCCATATCGAGCTTGAAGACCTGATGGCAGAGCCGGATGGTCTGATTGTTCTCAGTGGCGGTCCGAAAGGCCTGCTGGATCGCCCTCTCGCCCAAGGCCAGCGTGATCTGGCAGAAGTGCGGCTTGAACGGCTCAAACAGGCTTTCGGCGACCGTTTCTATATCGAGTTGCAGCGCCATGGCCTGCCCGACGAGGCGGTGGTGGAACCGCAACTGATCGAACTGGCCTATCGCCACAATTTACCCCTGGTGGCCACCAACGAGCCTTTCTTTGCCAAGACCACCGACTATCAGGCCCATGATGCACTGCTGGCGATTGCTGAAGGGCGTGTTGTTTCGGATGACCAGCGCCGTCGTGTCAGTCTCGAGCATCACTTTAAAACACGCGCGCAAATGATTGATTTGTTTAGAGACTTGCCAGAGGCGATCTCTAACAGTGTTGAAATCGCCATGCGCTGCCATGTGCGCCCGCGCACCCAAAAACCGATCCTGCCGCGCTTTACCACCGGCGAAGGCGGGGCGGAGGTGGACGAAGCCGCAGCCCTTGCGGCCATGGCCCATCAGGGTCTCAAAGCCCGCATGGCCATCCATGGTCCCGCGCCCGGCTTGACCGAGAAGGATTATACAGAGCGGCTCGATTTCGAATTATCGGTGATCGCGCGCATGCAATATCCCGGCTATTTCCTGATCGTGGCCGATTTTATCCAATGGGCTAAATCGCAAGGGATTCCGGTGGGTCCTGGCCGTGGATCGGGGGCAGGGTCGTTGGTCGCCTATGCGACCACGATTACCGATCTCGATCCCTTGCGGTTCGGCCTATTGTTCGAGCGGTTCCTGAACCCCGAACGCGTCTCCATGCCGGATTTCGATATCGATTTTTGCCAGGAGCGGCGCGACGAGGTGATCCGCTATGTCCAGCACCGTTACGGGCTGGATCGGGTGGCCCAGATCATCACCTTCGGCACCTTGCAGGCCCGTGGCGTGCTGCGCGATGTCGGCCGCGTGTTGCAAATGCCCTATGGGCAGGTCGACAAGCTCACCAAACTGGTGCCGCAAAATCCGGCCAATCCGGTGACCCTCGATCAGGCTATCGAGGGCGAACCGCGCTTGCGTGAAGCCGCACGCGAGGACGCGGTCGTGTCGCAACTGCTCGACATCGCCCGCAATCTCGAAGGCCTGCACCGCCATGCCTCGACCCATGCCGCAGGCATCGTGATCGCTGACCGGCCGCTCGAGGAGATTGTGCCCCTCTATCGAGATCCGAAATCTGATATGCCGGTGACCCAGTTCAATATGAAATGGGTCGAGCCTGCTGGGCTGGTGAAATTCGACTTTCTGGGCCTGAAAACCCTGACCGTGATCCAGACGGCGATCCGTTTGCTGGAGGCGCGCAATATCGCCATCGATATTTCGACCATTCCGCTCGATGACGAAAAATCCTATGCGATGATGGGGCGCGGTGAAACCGTTGGCGTGTTCCAGCTGGAAAGTGCCGGCATGCGCAAGGCTTTGGCCGAAATGCGGGCCGACCGGTTCGAGGATATCATTGCCCTGGTTGCGCTCTATCGTCCGGGCCCGATGGCCAATATTCCGGTCTATTGCGCCCGCAAGCTCGGGCAGGAGCAGGTGGAATATCTGCATCCGATGCTGGAACCGGTGCTCAAGGAAACCCACGGCGTCATCATCTATCAGGAGCAGGTGATGCAGATCGCCCAGCTGCTGTCCGGCTATTCGCTCGGCGAAGCCGATCTGTTGCGTCGCGCTATGGGTAAAAAGATCAAATCCGAAATGGATGCCCAGCGTGAACGTTTCGTGACGGGCGCGATGGAAAAAGGACTTGGCAAGGCCATTGCCGACGAGATTTTCGATCTCTTGGCCAAATTCGCCGATTACGGCTTCAACAAGAGCCATGCCGCTGCCTATGCGCTGGTCGCCTATCAGACAGCCTATCTGAAGGCGAATTATCCGGTCGAGTTTCTGGCGGCATCCATGACGCTCGATTTGTCCAATACGGATAAATTGTCGGAGTTCCGTCGCGAGGCCCAGCGTCTCGGCATCAGGGTCGAGCCTCCCTCCATCAACCGTTCAGGCGTGGTGTTCGAGGTCCATGCCGATGTCGAAGACGTTTTGTCGATCCGCTATGCACTGGCCGCGATCAAGGGGGTCGGGCAGCAGGCGGTCGAAAGTCTCGTGGAAAGCCGTGCCAGCGCGCCCTTCAAGGATCTGGGGGATCTGGCCCGCCGCCTCAACCCGCGTATGGCCAATAAACGCACCCTTGAAAGCCTGATCGCGGCCGGTGCGCTTGATGATTTCGAACCCAACCGTGCCAAGGCAACGGCGGCCATCGAAGTGATGATGGCCACCGCCAATCGCGCTGTCAGCGAAGCTGCGGCCGGACAGGGTGATATTTTCGGCGGGGTCGGCGAGCCCGAACCGTTGCGGGTCCAGCCGTTCCAGCCCTGGACTACGGCTGACCGTTTGCAACGCGAATACGAAGCGATCGGGTTCTTTTTGACGGGGCACCCGCTGGATGATTACGGTTCGGTGTTGCGCCGATTGTCGGTCCAGCGGTTCTCGGATTTCGCCCGCGCTGTGCGCGGCGGAGCCACGACGGGCCGTGTTGCGGCCACTGTGCTGGACCGGAATGAACGGCGCACCAAATCTGGCAATAAAATGGGGATTCTGGCTCTCTCGGACCAGACAGGCCATTTCGAGGCGATCATTTTTCAGGAAGGCCTGAACCATTACCGTGACCAGTTGGAACCGGGCAAAGCCGTGCTTCTGGTGCTGCAGGGCAGTCTGGAGGGCGAAGAGGTGAGGGTGCGCATCCAGACCGTCGAAATGCTCGATCAGGTCGCGGCGCGCCTGCCGTCAGCCTTGCGGATCACGCTGGAACAGGAAACACCCATCCCTTCCTTGCTCGAACACTTGCGTGACAAGGGTGATGGCGAGGTCAATATTGTGGTGATGATCGATGGCGGCAGCCGGGAGGTCGATGTGAAACTGCCCGGCTCCTACCGCGCCACCCCGCATGTGGCCGGACTTTTGAAGGCCGTTCCGGGTGTGATGAGCGTGGAATTGAGCTGATCAGACCATTCCCGTCGCAATCCGGTAAATGTGTCCGGCTTTCGACTTGCCAAACAGGCTGTTTGCGACTATGAGCCAGAGCTATCACACATGCGGATGCGGGTCTTGATGGACCCATCCGGTGACCGGGCTCATCCCGGTTCACTTATCCGCAGAGGACAAACCGGAGAAGAGACCATGGCACTGCCCGATTTTTCTATGCGTCAATTGCTTGAAGCTGGCGCCCACTTTGGCCATCAATCCCATCGCTGGAACCCGAAGATGGCTCCTTACATCTTCGGTACCCGTAACAACATCCACATCATCGATCTGGCCCAGACCGTTCCGGCTTTGCACCGCGCTTTGCAGGCTGTTTCCGATACGGTGGCCGCTGGCGGTCGCGTGCTGTTCGTCGGCACCAAGCGTCAGGCCCAGGATCATGTGGCTGAGGCGGCCCGCCGTTCTGCCCAGTATTTCGTGAATGCCCGTTGGCTCGGTGGCATGCTGACCAACTGGAAGACCATTTCAGGTTCGATCCAGCGTTTGCGCAAGGTTGATGAAATCCTTGCGGCTGGCGCCGTTGGTCTGACCAAAAAAGAACGTTTGATGCTCGGCCGCGAAAAAGAGAAGCTCGACCGTGCTCTCGGCGGCATCAAGGACATGGGTGGCACACCCGACCTGATTTTCGTGATCGACACCAACAAGGAAGCTCTGGCGATTGCCGAAGCCAACCGTCTCGGTATTCCTGTTGCGGCCATCATCGACACCAATTGCGATCCCGATGGCATCACCTTCCCGATCCCTGCCAACGACGATGCAGGCCGTGCACTGTCGCTCTATTGCGATCTGATTGCCCGCGCTGTTCTCGACGGTATTTCGCGCAGCCAGGGCGCTAGCGGTATCGATCACGGTGCTTCGGTTGCTCCAATGGTTGAAGACCTTCCGGTTGCTGCCGGTGCAGGTTTCGAACGTCTGGCGGCTCCGCGTGGCGCACCCGATGATCTGACCAAACTGCCAGGCATTGGGCCGCAGCATGTCACCAAGCTCAACGAAGCCGGCGTGTTCCATTACTCGCAGCTCGCTGCAATGACCGAAGCCGAAGTGGCAGCATTCGATGCCGAACTGAAGCTCTCTGGTCGTATGGCGCGCGAGGGCTGGGTGGCTTTTGCTCAGGCCCAGGTTGACGCGGCCTAACGCTTGTTCTGTTCGCGGTCTGCTATGTGCAGGCTGTCTGATCCCATCCGGCGGTAGCGGTAACGCTGCCGCCGTCTCATATTCAAACAAGAAGGATGAATGTCATGGCGACGATTACCGCCGCGCTGGTGAAAGATCTTCGTGAGAAGACAGGGGCCGGCATGATGGATTGCAAGGCTGCTCTGGAAGCCAATTCCGGTGATATTGAAGCGGCGATTGATTGGCTGCGCACCAAGGGTCTGGCCAAGGCTGCCAAAAAGTCCGGCCGCGTTGCGGCTGAAGGTCTGGTCGGTGTCGTGACCACCGGTCCCAAGGGCGTGGTTGTCGAATTGAACTCGGAAACCGATTTCGTGGCCCGCAACGAAGCCTTCCAGGGTCTGGTGCGTGATGTCGCCCATGTGGCCCACACATCCGGCCATGTGGATGTCGAAGCGCTCAAGGCTGCGGCCTATCCTGCCGGCGCAACGGTGGGTGATGCGATTGCTTCGGCTATTGCGACCATCGGCGAAAACATGACCCTGCGTCGCGCTGCCAAGCTCGAAGTCAAGCACGGCGTTGTCGCCTCTTATGTCCATGGCGCAGTGTCGGACGGGATCGGCAAGATTGCCGTGCTGGTTGCACTTGAATCCAGCGGCAAAGCCGATGAACTGGCTGCTCTGGGCCGCCAGATCGCCATGCATGTGGCGGCAACCAATCCGGCCGGCCTCGATTCGTCGACGCTGGATGCGGCGACCGTCGAGCGTGAAAAGGCCGTTCTGGCTGAAAAGAATGCCGGCAAGCCACCGCAGGTGATGGAAAAAATCATCGAAAGTGGCCTGAAAAGCTATTATAAGGAAGTGTGCCTGCTCGATCAGGCCTTTATTCATGACGGAGCCAAAACAGTGGCGCAGGCTGTCAAGGAAAGCGAAGGACGCGTTGGTGCTCCCGTCGTTTTGACCGGCTTTATCCGCTATGGCCTCGGTGAAGGCATCGAGAAGCAAGAGAGCGACTTTGCCGCCGAAGTGGCGGCAGCCGCGGGCGTCAAAGCCTAACGCAAACAGAATGAAAAGGCGGCGTTCGAGCCGCCTTTTTTTTGGAATACGGAAAGGGGTGCCCCATGGCAGACTTCAAACGCGTCCTGGTCAAATTGTCGGGCGAAGCATTGTTGGCTCCTGATGGCTATTGGCTCCACCCTTCGACCCTGATGACACTGGCTGCCGATCTGGCCGAGGCGTCGCGTTCGGGGATTGAACTGGCCGTGGTGATCGGCGGAGGTAACATTATCCGTGGCGCCAAAGTCGGTGCCGCCGGCTGGATCGATCGCGCCACCGCTGATTCGATGGGCATGCTGGCCACCGTGATGAACTCGATCGCGCTGGAAGGGGCATTGGAAGCTTCGGGCGCGCCTGCGCGGACCATGTCGGCTGTGGCGATGGCTTCTATTTGCGAGACCTATGCCCGCCAACCCGCTCTTCACCATATGCGCAAGGGACGGATTGTGATTCTGGGTGGCGGCACGGGTAGTCCGTTTTTTACAACCGACACAGCTGCCGTACTTCGGGCGATTGAATTGAAATGCGATGCGGTATTGAAGGCCACGCAGGTGGACGGCGTCTATTCGGATGATCCGAAAAAGAACCCGAAGGCCATCCGTTATGATGTGTTGAGCCATGACGAGGCCATCACCAAGGATCTCAAAGTGATGGATACGGCGGCTTTTGCCTTGGCACGCGAGAACAAGCTGACCATTCTGGTGGGTTCCTGCCATGCACCTGCCACAATCAAGGGTATTTTGCAGGGAACTTCACCCGCAACCCGTGTGACCCCTTGAACCCGAGCCCAATGCGGCTTAATCCCTACTGATTGTCATTTTCCCTCAAAGGGTTTTCTATCATGAGCACAGAATTCGATCTTGCCGATATCAAGCGCCGCATGGCTGGTGGCGTGCAGTCTTTCCGCAGTGATTTGAGCAGCTTGCGCACGGGGCGCGCCTCATCGAATCTGTTGGATCCCATTCAGGTGGATGCCTATGGCGCCTTGATGCCGATGAATCAGGTGGCTACCGTCACTGTTCCGGAGCCCCGTCTGATCTCGGTCTCGGTGTGGGACCGCTCGATGGTGTCTGCGGTTGAAAAGGCCATCCGTGAATCTGATTTGGGTTTCAATCCCTCGACCGAAGGGCAGACCATCCGCATCCGTATTCCGGAAATGAACGAGCAACGCCGCAAGGAAATGGTCAAGGTTGCCAATAAATACGCCGAAGAAGCCCGTGTGGCTGTGCGCCATGTGCGCCGCGACGGCATGGACCTCCTGAAAAAACTGGAAAAAGATGTCGGCAAGGACGAGATCGAGCGTCATTCCGAACAGGTCCAGAAGGCCACTGACCAGCATATTGCCGAAATCGACCAGGCTCTGGTGGCCAAGGAAAAGGAAATCATGCAGGTTTGAGCCGAAACCGGTTTTTGCGCTCACCACAATAAGGGGAGGGGCTGTCATGACATCACATCCGACAACCGCTCCCGCTAAGGCGCATGGTCTGGACCCGTCTTTACCGGGCCATTTGCCTGACCATCTGGCCGTGATCATGGATGGCAACGGACGTTGGGCCAAAGCGCGCGGGTTGCCCCGCATCGAAGGGCACCGCCGCGGTCTGGATGCTCTGCGCAATCTGGTGCGTGCTGCCGACAAGCGCGGCATCCGTTTCGTCACGGTCTATAGCTTTTCCTCGGAAAACTGGCGGCGGCCGGCAGAGGAAGTGTCTGAATTGTTGGGCCTGTTGCGCTATTTCATCCGCCAGGATGTTGCCGATCTGTCGGCCCGCAATGTCCGCATCCGGATCATCGGGCGGCGCGATGATCTGCCAGACGATATTGGTAGCCTGTTACGCGAAGCCGAAACATCCACCGCCCAGAATACCGGTTTGACCCTGATTATTGCCTTCAATTACGGCGCCCGCGACGAATTGCTCAGGGCCGCGCAGAGTTTGGCTGCACAGGTTGCTGATGGCCGTCTTGCCGTGTCGGAGATGACCGAACAGCATCTGTCCGATGCATTGGATACTTGCGGCCTGCCTGATCCCGATTTGCTGATCCGGACCTCCGGCGAGGTCAGATTATCGAATTTCCTGATGTGGCAACTGGCCTATACCGAGCTTGTTTTTCTACCGATTGCATGGCCTGATTTTGACTCCGCGGCTCTTGATGGTGCTCTTGTCGAATTCAGCCACCGCCATCGCCGTTTTGGTGGCTTGAATGAAGAGACCGCGGGACAGTCAAGGGGGCAGGAATGAGCTTACTTCTCAATCCCCTTCACTCTGACAAGCGGTCCGAATTGCTGCTGCGCATCCTGTCTGCTCTGGTTCTTGCCCCTGTTACAATCGGTGTGACCATACTGGGAGGCGATGCTTTCGATGCTTTCTGGTTTATCGCAGCACTTTTGATGTCTTACGAGTTTTTGCGGCTGATCACGCCGAGTGATCGCCCCTTTTGGGGGGCGGTTTTTATCCATGCCTCGATTTTTTGTGCGCTTTATGGCTTCGTCCGCGAGAGTGATCCGGCAATCGTGCTCAAGCTGGTAGCTCCCTCGCTGTTTCTGTTTTTTGTCTGGAATGAATCGCGCGCCGGGATTTCACCCTTCTGGCATTTCATGGCGTTGTTTTACCCGCTTGTCTGTTTTTCTGCGCCTTTGGTCATTATCAGCCATACCCATGGTGGAGCTGTGGCAATGGTGTGGATCTTCGCTGTGGTCTGGGGCACGGATATTGGGGCCTTTTTCGTCGGCCGTTTGTTCGGCGGCCCCAAATTGGCCCCATCGATCAGTCCTGGCAAAACATGGTCCGGCTTTATCGGGGGCCTCTTGTTTGGGACAGTGATCAGCGTTGCCTGGGTCGAACTGGCAGGGCAGCAATGGGGTTGGTCGTGGGTCAGCGGGCTTTCTTTGATCCTGATCTGCCTGATGGCGTCCATCATCGGCCAGATCGGTGATCTGTTCGAAAGCTTTCTCAAGCGCCGGCTGGGTATCAAGGACAGCGGGAGGCTGATTCCCGGACATGGCGGCATTATCGATCGTCTCGATTCTTTTGTCTTCGTTGCGCTTTATCTCATGCTGTTGCTGGTTTCGGGTGCTTTTTCAGGGTTGATGGCATGACACGCAAACGCGTTGTTGTGCTGGGCGCCACCGGATCGGTGGGCCGTACGGCACTGGCTGTGATCTCCGAGCATCCCGATCAGTTCAGTGTCGAGGCCTTGGTGGCAGGCCAGGATGTCGAGGCATTGGCACAGCTGGCACGGGCCTATCGTCCCAAAATGGTCGCGATTGCCGACGAAGCAGGGGCTTTGGCCCTTAAAACGTCTCTGTCAGGCACTGGCATCGAAACAGGTGCAGGAGCGCAAGCCGTGATTGATGCCGCCTGTATTGATTGCGATATTGTCGTGGCCGGTATTGTGGGCACATCCGGACTGTTGCCGACCTTTGCGGCGGTCAAGCAGGGCCGCGTGATAGCTCTCGCCAACAAGGAATGTCTGGTATGTGCCGGTGAAGCCTTTATGGCGGGTGCCGACCGGTATGGCGCACGGATTCTTCCGCTCGACTCCGAGCATAATGCCCTGTTTCAGGTACTGGACGGACAGGACAAGCAGTTTGTCACGAAAATGACCCTGACGGCCTCCGGCGGTCCGTTCCGCAACTGGAGCAAGGATGCCATCGACAGCGCCAGCGTCGAACAGGCACTGGCACATCCCAACTGGTCGATGGGCCCGAAAATCACCATCGATTCCGCTTCGATGATGAATAAGGGCCTCGAATTGATCGAAGCCCATCATATTTTCGGCATGCCTGCCGAGCGTCTGGATGTGCTGATCCATCCGCAAAGCATCATCCATGGCCTGATCAGCTTTGCCGATGGCTCGGTTTCTGCCGGCATGGCCATGCCCGATATGCGCGTGCCGACGGCCCATTGCCTGGCCTATCCCGACAGGATGAGTTCTGGCGTCGTGCCGCTTGATCTGGCCGCCATTGGTCAACTCAGCTTCGAGCGGCCCGATCTGGTCCGTTTTCCGGCGCTCGCTTTGGCCCATCAGGCTTTGGCGGCAGGCGGGGTCATGCCCGCAGTCATGAATGCGGCCAATGAAGTCGCGGTTCAGACTTTTCTCAAAGGCCAGTGCGCTTTCGGGGCTATTTCCGACATTGTCGCGGCCGTGATGGAGCAGGCCGTCGGCTGGACGGTGGGTGAAAGCAGCATAGAGCGCTATCTTGCCGTTGATCTTGATGCCCGCCGCATCGCAAAAGATATAATCGCCCATTATGCCACATTACGGTTACAATGAACCGTTAGAAGGTTTTTTGATGATTCCAATTTGAACGGACAAGACTTGTGATTGATATGATCCTGACCTCTTTACAAACGGTTGCCGGTTATCTGGTTCCTTTTCTGACTTTGACGATTGTGATCGTTTTTATCCATGAAATGGGCCATTTCCTGACAGCCCGCTATTTCGGCGTCACGGTTGAGGCCTTTTCTATCGGTTTCGGCCCGGAACTTGTCCATTGGCATGATCGCTTCAACACCCGTTGGCGGATCGCGCTGATCCCCTTGGGAGGCTATGTGAAATTTGTCGGTGATGCCGATGCCTCCAGCAAGCCCGATCCCGATATGGTTGTTGATTCGGGTGCCGTGACATTGAATTCGCGGCCTTTGTCCGAGCGGGCCTGGATTGTGGCTGCAGGCCCATTGGCCAATTTTCTGCTGACCATTTTTTTGCTCGCCGGTTCGGCCTATGTGGTGGGCACATCCCACCTGGTGCCTCGGATCGAAACCGTTCTGCCTGATCAACCGGCTGACAAGGCCGGGATGAAGCCGGGTGATGTCATTATCTCTCTCGAGAACAAAAGCGTCATGGATTTTGCCGAAGTGCAGGGCATTATTTCGTCCAGTGCCGGACGCAGCCTGACAATGGTTGTCGACCGTGGTGGCCGGGAAATCGAACTGGTTGTAACGCCGAGCAGTGTCCAGAGATCAGGTCTTTTGTCGGCATTCCCGACCGGACGGATCGGGATTACCGTTCTCCCCAAAGCCGAGAATTTCAACAAAGTGGAATATGGCCCGATTGAAGCGATCGGTTATGGTATCAAACAGACTTATGCCATGGCGATTGCCAATATCCAGGGCATTGGCACTTTGCTGCTGGGTAGTGGTTCTATCAATGATGTTGCCGGACCCGTGACCATCGCCGAAATTTCCAAAAAGACCGCAGATGCCGGAATTTCGTCCTTTGTAATGTGGGTTGCGGGAATTTCTCTTGCAATCGGTGTGGTCAACTTGCTGCCGATTCCTATGCTCGACGGTGGCCATTTGCTGTTTTACGTGATCGAGGGCCTGTTGAAGCGACCACTGCAACCCGCAACAGTGTCATTCTGCTATCGTATTGGAATGTTTGTTGTTTTGTGTTTGATGGGCTTGGGACTCTTTTCGGACGGGCTCAGATGGGGACGTATCCTCAATATTTTTTAAGCCAATGTTAAACACGTTGGTCTTTGGGCATGAAATTGTGCCCGGATCAGGCACCTGAGCGCTTCACTTATGGTAAAAAAGCGATTAGAAGTGTGATTGGTTAAACTGCGACCTCTACGTATACCTAAGTCATAAGGTGGATAAAAATGGTTCAATCTGTTCAAGCCAAAGGCAAGTACCGTCAGGCTATTTTAGCGACGGCAGGGATTTTGGCGTTCTTCGGATCATCCATTGCCTCTTATGCGCAATCGGTTGTGGTACAGGGCAACAAGCGAGTCGAGACGGAGACCATCCGTTCCTACGTTACAGACCAGAACCCCGATCAGGCCAAGAAAGATTTGTTGCAGACCGGACTGTTCAGCAGTGTTGAGGTGAGCCGGCGTGGCAACCAGACGGTTGTGACGGTGCGTGAAAACGAAGTCGTTAACCGCGTTGTTTTCGAGGGCAACAAAAAAATCAAATCCGATGTCCTGCAGGGTGAAGTCCAGCTCAAGGAGCGTGGACCTTTCTCGCAATCGGCGATGGATATGGATCTTGCCCGTGTCCGTGAAATTTATATGCGTGGCGGTCGCGCCAATGCGACTATAACGGCTCGCACAGTCTCGCTTGAGAATGGTCGTGTTGATGTCGTTTTCACAATCAACGAAGGCGATAAGACCGGCGTAAAAAACATCAACTTCTCGGGCAATCATGTCTATTCGGCCGGTCGTCTGCGTGACCAGATGACAACAACCGAGAGCAATTTTATGTCCTGGCTGAAGACTTCGGATGTGTATGATCCGGATCGTATCGCCGCCGATCTGGAATTGATCCGTCGCTATTACCTGAAGAACGGCTATGCCGATTTCCGTGTATTGGGTACCGAAGCCAAGCTGCTCGAAGATAAATCGGGCTATGATATCACCATTTCGGTCGATGAAGGCGCGCAGTACAAGATTGGCTCCGTCAACGTCGACTCTCGTATTTCCGATATTCCGTCTTCTAGCCTCCTTTCTCTGGCTCGCACATCCACCGGCGATGTCTACTCGGTCGACCAGGTTGATAGGACCCTCGTCGCCATGACGACCGCTGCAGCAAGTCGTGGTTATGCCTTTGCTCAGGTTCGTCCACGTGGTGAACGCGTAGCAGCGGACAACAGCATCAATATCACTTACGTGGTCGAAGAAGGTCCGCGGGTTTACATCGAGCGTATCAATGTGCGCGGCAAT
>Ga0114964_10002036_pt1 | contig 14349 bp, 10 predicted proteins | sample C_131016_MF_Meta_FD_92638 | JGI IMG/M metagenome (GOLD analysis project Ga0114964, IMG submission 92638) | Freshwater microbial communities from Lake Croche, Canada to study carbon cycling - C_131016_MF_MetaG | ecosystem: Environmental > Aquatic > Freshwater > Lake | place: Lake Croche, Canada... | reverse complement strand
TAACAACGTTTAATCCTGAGTTACCTTTATTAAAGCTTGGTTTTTTTATTATTAAAACAGTTAATGTTTCTGGTTCAAAAAATATAGATGCAGAAAAGATAAAAAAGCAATTTAATTTTTTAATTAATACTAGCATTTTAAGTATAGATAATAATAAAATGAATGAAATAGTTTCACATAATGAGTGGATTCATTTTATTAATATTAATAAAAAATTTCCTTCAGTCGTTAATATTAATATAGTTGAGCATGAACCGCTCTTAATTTGGAAAAAAGGAAACAATAATTTAATTATTACCAACCAATTTACGTTAGTAGAAAAATTTAACTTAGTTAATTTTTCAAATCAAATACAAGCAAAGGGCAATTTAGACATTCAAGATCTTAAGAGTCTTTATAATGCATTAAATAACAATAATTTTGACTTATCTAATATTGTTAGTTTTGATTTTATAAGTTCTGAAAGATGGGATTTGTTTTTGAAAGGTAATAAAAAAATTATGCTGGGAAGATATGATTATAATCAACAAATAATCAATTTAAATAAGATATTGATTCAGTTAAAAGATGAAAAATTTACTTATATTGATTTAAGACTTAAGAACAAAATATTTGTAAAATAAAGAATGATTCAAAAAGATGAGCTGATTACATCTATAGACATAGGTTCTTCAAAAATTAAATGTCTAATTGCAAAAATTCAAAATAATAGAATTGAAATCGTTGGCAAATCAAGCGTTGCATCAAAAGGAATTTCAAAAGGTTTAGTAGCAAATTTTGAAGAGGCTAATTTAACTGTACGTCAATGTTTAGAAATTGCTGAAAAACAAGCCGGAGTTTCTCTAAATAAAATTATTGTAAATGCAGAGTTTGAAAATATTTTCAGTAATATATTAACAGAATACAAAAGTATTCATGGCGAACCGATAGAGCATGAAAAAGATATTCAGGGCTTAATACATATTGCAGTAGATGAAATCTCAAAAAATAATAAAGACAAAGGAATTTTACATGTGTTTTCTACAAATTATAAGATTGATAAAAAAGTTAATGTTGAAAATCCAGTTGGTTTTAAAGCAAATACTTTTTCAACAGATATTCACGCAATTTTAGCTGACCATTCTTCAATTGATAATCTGAAAAACATTATTAACTCGTGTGAATTATCAGTAGAGAATTATGTTTGTGGACCATATGCTCTAGGTTTATCTTTTTTAACAGCGGAAGATTTAAAAGAAGATATTATTTGTATTGATTTTGGAAAAGACAAAACAAGCTTTTCTATATTTGAAAATCACACTCTTTCCTATGTGGGAGTTATTCCTTTTGGATCCAATCATATATCAAAAGATCTAGCTAAAGTTTTAGATATTAAATTAGAAGTGGCCGATAGAATTAAGATTGAAAGTGGAGATTGTTTAATAAATGAAACTATTAATGATAAGATTGAATATTTACCAGTACATTTGTTTCCAGATGATGATTTTAGAAAAATCTCTAAAACAATGGTAAATACAATTATTAATTCTAGAGTTGAAGAGATTTTACAGTTAATTTACAAAAAAATTAAATCTTATAATTTGATAGATATAAAAAGTAAAAAAATTTATCTTTCAGGCAGAGGATCAAATTTAATAGGATTTTTATCTTTAGTAAGAAAATATTTTTCTCACAGAACAGAATTAGTTTTACAAAGAAAACATCAAGACCCAAATTTGATTAATAATCTTTCCCAGGATTTTCTAGTTTGCTATGGAATAATTAAAAATTATTTTTATGGATTTTCATCTGAAGCATTGCCAATTAAATTTAAAAATACAGGCTTTTTTTCAAGACTTTTATCTATTTTTCAAAAGTAGAAATCGTAACAAAAGGTGATTAGCTATTATTTTAAATCTTACTAAATATATATTTTATCAAAAATATGTATCAAAAGACTTTAAAGTCTAAAATCAATTTTAAAGGCATAAGTCTTCATAGTGGCTTAGTCTCAAATCTTATTATTAAACCTGCGGCACCCAATTCAGGAATAAATTTTATTAGAGTTGATTATAAGGGCAAAGAAAAAATAATACCTGCTTATATCGACAATTCTTTGCCGGCAAAACTTTGCACAACTATTTCTAACAAACATGTCTCAATATCAACTATTGAGCATCTTATGTCCGCTTTGTCAGGTATGGGCATAGATAATGCAACTGTTGAAATTGACTCTCAGGAATTACCTATACTAGACGGAAGCTCAAAGGAATTTGTAATCGCCATACAAGACACAGGAACTGCAATCCAGAGAGTTGAAAAAAAATATATTAAAATATTAAAAAAAATTATTGTTAAAGATAAAGATAAATTTATTTCAATTGAACCAACTAATAAAAATCAATTAGAAATTGATTATGAAATTAATTTTCATGACCGAGTTATAAAAAAGCAGAGTAAAAAAATAGATTTAGAGAAAGACGGTTTTATGCAGGTGTATGACTCTAGAACTTTTTGTTTGCAAAAAGATCTTGAAAATATATTTAAGATGGGACTTGCAAAAGGGGGTTCGTTAGAGAATGCAATTGTTGTTTCAGAAGATAAAGTTTTAAATCAAGATGGTCTTCGATATAAAGATGAATTTGTAAGACACAAGATTTTAGATTGTATAGGAGATTTATACTTAGCCGGTTGCTCAATTATTGGTAAGGTTAATTGTTACCAAGGAGGGCATGATATGACGCGTAAGTTATTAGAAGCTTTAAAAAAAAATAAAAATGCATGGAGTTTAACTACGCAAAATCTAAAAAAATTTTCCACAGTTAGTTCTTATTTACCAAATCAACTTGTAGTGAATCTTTAGTTTTAGTGGTAAAACTTAATTAAAATAAATAATAAAAATTTTAATTTTAATGTTTAGACTAAAAAAAGAATTCACTATTTTATTAATATTTTTATTTATTTTTAGCTGCTCCTCATCAGATAGAGCGCTGGTAGACCCCCCAAAGCCAAAAGTAGAACTTTCAAAATTGTATAATTTTGCAATGGAGGATTTTAAAAATAATAGACCTGAACCAGCTATTGAAAAATTTAAAACAGTCGAAAAAGATTATTCATATACAGAATGGGCTCCCAAATCTGTTTTAATGATAGCTTATATTTATTATGAAACCGGTCGCTGCCCAGATGCGTATTATGCGATTGATCGTTATATTAAATATTACCCTAATAATCCCGAAAGAATTTATGCGGAGTACTTAAAAGGAATGTGCTATTTCGAAGAAGTAAGTGAATTTTCTAAAGATCAAGAAAAAACATTGCAAGCAGTTAAACAGTTTAATTTTTTAATTAAAACATATCCAAAGACTGAATATGCAGAAGATGCAAAATTTAAATTAGATTTATTAAATGATTTGTTAGCTGGAAAAGAGATGTATGTGGCAAGATATTATATGAACCAAAAAAAATGGGCCGCAGCTTTAAATAGATTAAAAACGATTGTAGATAAGTATCAAACAACAATTTATATAGAAGAAGCTCTCTATAGAATCGTAGAAATTTATCATAAATTAGGACTCGAAGAAGATGCGAATAAAGCAGCGTCAATCCTTGGTTATAATTTTAATTCAAGTGAATGGTATAAAAAAAGTTACTTATTAGTTTCTACAAATCAAACTGTTTTACCTAAAAAAGATAGATCTCTTTTAGATAGTTTTAAAAAAGTATTTAATTAAAAAAGTTTAATGAGCGGATTGTCTTTAAAAGAGTACAAAGAAAAAATTATTCTAATCCAAAAATTAAATAAAGCCTATTACCATAACGATAATCCTTTAATTTCAGATGCTGAATACGATAAGATTAAGATAAGTATCTTAAGTTTTGAAAAAAAAAATCCAGATCTTATAGATAAAGATTCCCCTTCGAAGAAAATAGGTTTCACGCCTTCAGAAAAATTTTCTAAAGTTAAGCACCTTGTACCAATGCTATCTCTGGATAATGCTTTTGAAAAAGTAGATGTGGAAGATTTTCTAAAAAAAATTAAAAATTATCTAAATTTTAAAGAAGATTATAAAATAGAGTTAACAGCAGAACCTAAAATTGATGGGATTTCTGCATCTTTAATTTATAAAAATAATAAAATTATTCGAGGACTTTCAAGAGGAGATGGTGAATTTGGAGAGGACATAACAGAAAATTTATTAACCATTAAGGATATTCCAAGAGTATTAAAAGATGAAAATATAGAAGAAGAATTTGAAATTAGAGGAGAAGTTTATATTGGTAAAAAAGATTTTGAAAAATTGAAAGACGATTTTGCAAATCCAAGAAATGCAGCAGGCGGCTCGTTGAGACAAAAGGACTCCAAAAAAACAGCTTTAATACCATTAAAGTTTTTTGCGCATAGTATTGGAAATATTGATGAAAAAAGATTTAGAACACATACAAACTTTTTAAGTTTTTGTAAGAAAATTGGTTTTAAAACAAATCCACTCACAAAGACTCTAAGTTCAGTTGATGAAATAATGAAAAGTTATCATCATATTGAAGAGATAAGGTCTTCATTGGATTATGATATTGATGGTATTGTTTACAAAGTAAATGACTTAAGTCTGCAAAAAAGACTTGGCAGTTTATCTTCTTCTCCTAGATGGGCGATTGCTCATAAATTTTCTTCAGAAAAAGCCACAACTGTTATTAGAAAAATAGATATTCAAGTTGGAAGAACTGGAGCGCTAACACCGGTTGCAAAATTAGACCCGGTTAATGTCGGAGGAGTTTTGGTTTCTAATGCCACATTACATAATGAAGATGAAATCATCAGAAAAGATATTAGGTTAAATGATACAGTTATTATTCAAAGGGCGGGCGATGTTATTCCTCAAGTTGTTGAAGTTATAAAATCTAAAAGAGATAAGAGTAGTAAAAAATTTATATTCCCAGACAAGTGTCTTTGTGGGAGAGCCGCTGTAAAAGATTACAATGAAACGTCAAAAAAATTAGATTCTGTTAAGAGATGTTCAGATACAGGTTTCAATTGTGAATTTATGGCAAGAGAAAAGCTTAAGCATTTTGTTTCAAAAGAAGCTCTAGATATCGAAGGTTTTGGAAAAAAAATTATAGAGGATTTTTGGGCTTTAAATTTCATTCGTTTACCGCAAGACATCTTTAGTCTTGATTATAAAAAAGTAGAAAAATTAGAGGGCTGGGGGGAACTGTCAGTTAGCAATTTAAAAACCGCAATTGAAAAAAGTAAAAGTATTAGTCTTGCAAAATTTATATATAGCCTTGGTATAAGACATATCGGCCAAGAAAATGCCAAAAATTTAGCACGTTATTTTGTTTCAATAAAAAACTTTTTAAAATTGTGCGAGGCTAATCTTTTTATAAATGAGATTAGTAATTTAGATGAGATTGATGGCATTGGTGAAACGCAAGTTGAGTCATTAAAAATATTTTTTAAAGACAAAAAAAATAATAAAATTGTTCACGAATTGAGTAAGATTTTAAATATTGAAAATTTTATAGAGAAAAAAATTGATAGTTTTTTTTCTGGAAAAAATATTATGTTTACAGGTGGATTTTATGCAATGAGTAGATCTGAAGCTAAATCATTATCAGAAACTTTAGGTGCAAAAATCTTAAGTTCTGTTACTAAGAAATTAGATTACTTAATTATAGGCTCATCTAAACCAACTAAAAGTAAAGTTGATAAAGCAAAGGAACTGGGCATTAAAATTATTGAAGAAAATGAATGGATGAAGCTATCTAAAAATAGCTGAACAAGCGTTTGTTAACATTGTTAATTCAACATTATTCATAAAGGGTTTTAAAATATAATAAACTTTTTCATGGTAGTTATTAATCCAGTTTATTTCTTTTTGATTTAAAATTTTTTTGTTAATACAATCTTTATCGATAGGAACCATTGTAAAATCTAAAAACTTTAAATTATTATTATTTATTTTTTTACAATAAATTAAATTCTCAATTCGTATTCCAAATTTATTTTCTTTATAAAATCCTGGCTCATTAGAAAGTATCATGCCTGGTAAAATCTTTTGATTATTTAAAGGTGATAATCCTTGAGGTCCTTCATGAACATTTAAAAAGTAACCAACGCCATGACCAGTGCCATGAGAATAGTTATGGCCTAATTTAAATAAAGGAGCTCTAGCAACTTTATCTATATCTTTTCCTGTAGTAGATTTTTTTATTTCATACGAAGACACTGCAATATGTCCTTTTAGAACAGTTGAATAGATTTTTTTTTGTAGTTTAGATATTTTCCCAATGGCTATTGTTCTGGTTACATCGGTAGTTCCGTATAAATACTGACTACCAGAATCTAAAAGGTAAAAGTTATTTCCAGTTATTGCCTTATTAGTTTTTTTATTGGCCCTGTAGTGAACAATGGCTCCATTTTGAGCAAATGCTGAAATAGTATTAAAACTTGGATATAAATAATTTTTGCAAAGCTTTTTAAATTGTTCAAGTCTGTTTTGTGCAGAGATTTCAGTAATTCTTTTTTTACTATAATTATTTTTTAGCCAGAAAATAAATTTTGTTAAAGCAATACCGTCAAATAAATGAGCAATTTTAGTATTACTAATTTCTGTTTTATTTTTTAGCGCTTTTAGCAAGTCTATAGGGTCATTGGTTTTAATAATCTTATTAGAAGAATTAAGATTTTTTTCAAAATCATAACAGCATGTCTTTTTATCTATTAAGATTTTTGATTTTTTAATTTTCTTTATATAATCAAGAAAAAGTTCTTCTTTTTTAAATGTTATATTTTTTTTGAAAAATATCCTAATTTGAGGAGTGATCTTACTTAAGTTTGTAAAAAATATTATTTTTCCATCTTTTTTAACGATCAGTTTACCGTTGGTTAGTGGACTAGATAAAGAGTCGCGTCCTCTAATATTTATTAACCAAGAAATATTCTCAACCGCAGTACAAAATAAATAATCAATCTGATTTGATATAAGTATTTTTTTTAATCTAATAATTTTATCTAAATAGTGCTCTCCATGAAATTTTTTTTCTAGAAGATAGAATTTTTTATCTTTAGTTTTAGATTTATTTTTCCATATTTTATCAATTAAATTATCTTTAATCGGAATGAGTGAGATTTTATTATTTCCAACAATATTATTTAATGTATTTGAGGTAAAAAGTTTTGGGTCAAATCCTAATGAAATTTGTCTACTTAGGTTCTTAAAAACATCTTGGGGTTTTATTTTAGATATTTCGCAAATTTTAAAACTTTTATTAACCTCAACTTTTGCCTGGAGGGTATATCGACCATCGACAAATAAATAAGACGTTTTTTTCAAAATTATAGCAAGGCCAGATGAGCCGCTAAACTCAGATATAAATTTTAATCGATCTCTATTCTCAGGAACATATTCTCCAAAATACTCATCATTTTTTGGAATTAAATAACCGTCACAGTTATTTTTTTTAAAAACTTCTCTTAATTGATTAATTTTTTTCATTAAATTTTTTTATAAATTTATCAATTATTTTTTTTTCTCCATGCTTTTTAAAAATAATTATGAGTTTATTATCCTCAATATGAATAACTTTTCCATTGCCAAAATCCTCGTGAGTGACACTTTCACCAACTTTAAAAATAGTATTATTGTTGCTATAAGTTATTTTATTAAAATTATTTTTTATCTTTTTTGCTTGTTGTAATCTATTCCATCCAGGACTTCTTGACGGTTGGTCAAAATCAATTTCTTGATTGAAATCAAAATCTTCTTTTTGATATTCGGTAAAATGATTTTTCATATTTAATTTATCTTTTGGTAGTTCTTCGATAAATCGAGAGGGAAGTGTTGGCATCCAATCTATATCACGATCTCTTTTTCCTCCGTAGATTCTTCTGTTGTTCACAAAAGAGATAAATAACTTTTTCTTTGCTCTGGTAATTGCGACGTAAGCAAGTCTTCTCTCTTCTTCAATTGCCTTTTGACCTTTTTCATCAATTGATTTTTGATGGGGAAATAAACCTTCTTCCCACCCTGGTAAGAAGACAACATCAAACTCAAGCCCCTTAGCAGCATGCATAGTCATTAAGTTTACTTTCTCTCCATTCCAATCTTCATCTGTTGAGGTTTGTAATGAAATATTTTCAAGAAAGTCTTGAAGACTAGAGTAGTTTTTCATTGATAATATTAACTCTTTTAAGTTTTCAAGTTTACTATCTGCTTCAGGTGTTTTTTCATTCATTAGCATTTGAGAATATCCAGATTCATCCAGAACTCTTTCTGTCAGCTCATAATGAGAAAGTTCTTTTGATAGTTTTCTCCATAATTGAATATCATTAATAATTTTTTTTAAGCTTAAAACAGTTTTTCCCTTAGAGTTTTCTTGCTCACAATAAATAAGAGATGCCTGTTCTAAATTAATATCCCTCTCTTTAGCAATTTTATGGATTTCTTTTAAAGTTGCATCGCCAATAGCACGTTTAGGAGTATTAATTATTCTTTCAAAAGCCAGATCATCATTTTCTTGATAAACAATTCTAAGGTAGCAGATTGCATCTTTAATTTCTGCACGGTCATAAAATTTTAATCCGCCAATAACTCTATAAGGTAGATTAATTTTTATAAAACGATCTTCGAATTCTCTTGTCTGAAAAGAAGCTCTTACAAGTATAGATATTTGATTAAGCGAATATTCCTTTGATAAATTTTTTTCAATTTCGTCAGCTACTCTTACAGCTTCATCATAACCATTATTATAGCAATTAACGTCAATCAAATCTCCATTGGCGTTTTCGGACCATAATTTTTTACCTAGTCTATCTTCATTATTTGATATTAAAGAAGAGGCAGTATCTAAAATATTTTGTGTAGATCGATAATTTTGTTCTAGTTTTATAACTTTTGTGTGTGTATGAATTTTTTCAAAATTTATAATGTTTTTAACTTCAGCGCCGCGCCAACTATAAATAGACTGGTCATCATCTCCTACGCAGCAAAGATTGTTATTTTTTTTAGATAAAAGATCTAACCATATATTTTGAATAAAATTTGTATCTTGATATTCATCAACAAGAATATATTTAAAATTATTATGATACAGTTCTAAGATTTCTGGTACGGTTTTAAATATTGTAACGCAATGCAGAATAAGATCTCCAAAATCAACACAATTCATAATCTTTAATCTTTGTTGGTAGATTTTATATATTTTTAGCGCTGTATCTTTAATGTAGTTTTCATTTATAATTTTAACTTCACTAGGAATAAGACCCTTATTTTTCCAGTCATCTATAAAAGCAGCAATTAATTTTGGAGGTATTTTTTTTATATCGATATTTTCAGATTCAATTATATTTTTAATTAGTCTTAATTGATCAAGAGTGTCTAAAATTGTAAAATTTGATTTTAAACCAACGGCCTCAGCATGTCGTCTTAAAATTTTATTGCTAATAGAATGGAAAGTTCCAAGCCAAGGTATAGAAGAAGATTGAGCGCTAAGAAGTTTTAATATTCTTTCTCGCATTTCATTTGCGGCTTTATTAGTAAAGGTTACGCAAAGAATTTGTGGTGCCCAACATTTTTTTGTTTCAATAAGATGAACAACTCGAGTTGTTAAAACTTTAGTTTTCCCAGAGCCTGCGCCAGCAAGAATTAGTAGCGGTCCATCACTATGAGTGACAGCTTCTTTTTGTTGATTATTAAGGTTTAATAGGTAATTTTGGTTCGTGGAATTCATAAAATCAAATAGATCAAGTAGTTAACATAATATAACAAAAATTAAATGATTCTTAGGAAATTACAGTCTTTAGAGTTTTTAGCGTCTTTAAAGTCCTTAAAGTCTTTTTATAATCACAAAATATACAGTGGCATAATGGTTGTAATAGCAGCTACAATATTTTTAATTTTTTTATCACCCTATTTTATAGATTTAGACAAATATAGACCTGAGATTGAAAATCAGATTCAAGAAAAGTTTTTTATCAAAATAAAGATTAATGAAAAAATTTCTTATAAACCATTTCTAAGGCCTCATATCCAACTATTTTCGGTGGATATTTTCGACGTCAATAAAAAAGAAGATGTCTATTTAGGAAATATATATAAAATTAATTTACGTATAAATATTTTTAATATTATTTTAAGAAAATTTAATATTAACGATATTGAGATTCGAGATGGTATTATTGAAGTTGATGGTAATTATTTTGATAATTTTTTTAAACATAATGACGCCGTTAAAGACTTAAAAGTTATTAAAATTAGTAATTTAGATTTTAAATATTCTTCAAGCAAAAATTCTATTGAAATTAGTGACATTGATAGCGAAATAATTTTTGAACAAGGTAATGTAAAAAAATTTAATTTAACAGGAAATTTATTTAACCTACCTATTGCAGCTAATTTTAAGGGCTCTAAAGATAAAGATCAAAGTATTGGAAAATTGTCGGTTGAATCTCCAGATCTTAAATTTTACTTAGACGCTAATTTAACTAATATTAATTTTTTAAAAAATGAATTCCTTGGAAATGGAAGAATTAGATTTGCAAATACTTTAAGTACCATTGGTTTAAATAATTTAACTCTACAGTTTAATTTTGATTTAAAAGATGAGTTTGTAGAATTAAATAATATTTTAGTTAATTCTTTTCTTTATAAAGGAACCGGAAATGCGAAAATTTCTATAAAACCTAAACTTGCATTTGCAGGCGAATTTAATTTTATAGACACTAATTTTAAAAAATTATCTAACAGTGATTTAAAAGATAATTTAGTTCATCATAAACTATTTAATATTCATGATGATTTTTATGGAGTTTTTAAATTAAATTTTAAAAACATGGTAACTAATCATAATCTTTTCTCTGATGCCAATGCATTAGTTATTGTAGAGGGAGGAGATGTGAACGTAAAAGAGCTAAATTTAATTTCAAAATCTAATGATCAATTAAAAATAAATGGTCGTTTTATTACTCAAAATAGAGAAACGATATTCTTCTTTAATTCTCAGATTAACCTTAAAAATGTTAGAAATTTTTATAAAAATACAAATGGTGCAAGGGAAAAAATAGCTCTTTTACCAAATGATATTCTTTCTGCAAAAATGAGCGCCGATTTAAACATGAAAAAAGGAAGAATAGTTATTAATGAGATTGTTGGAGGCAATAGTAAGAAGTTCAGTAGAGTAAGTCTTAATACTATCCAAGAAGAGTTTAATTTGCGTTTAAATAAAGATATTTTGAATATTTTAGATGCAAGAATTTATAGTTTCTTGTTCTAACTTGGGTGAACCATTTTTCTTGGGTTCATTATTTGATTATATTCCCTCTCATTAACTAACCCGCTTTTCAAAGCTTCCGCTTTTAAAGATGTCCCATTTTTATGGGCTCTTTTTGCAATCATAGATGCATTGTCGTAACCAATTTTTGGAGCAAGAGCTGTCACTAACATTAAAGAATTATTTAATAATGCAGAAATTCTTTTTGTATCGGCCTTAAGTCCTTTGAGGCAGTATTGAACAAAGCAATTAATGGAGTCAGATAGTAATTCAATAGATTGTATCATGCTGTGACCAATGACAGGTTTAAAAACATTTAATTCAAAGTGACCATTCGATGCAGCAACAGTAACTGTTGTATGATTACCCATAACTCTTGTGCATACCATAGTCACCGCTTCACACTGAGTTGGATTTACTTTGCCTGGCATAATAGATGAACCCGGTTCATTTTCTGGAAGAATAAGTTCTGCATAACCAGCTCTAGGTCCTGAGCCAAGAAATCTTATATCATTTGTAATTTTCATTAAAGCAACCGCAAGAGTATTAAGTGTTCCAGATAGATTTACTATTGGTTCATGACTTGCAAGTGCTTCAAATTTATTTGGAGCAGTTTTAAATGGTAATTTAGTAATTTTTTTAATTTCTACTGCAATTTTTTTATCAAAACCTTTTTTACTATTAATACCTGTGCCAACAGCCGTCCCCCCTTGGGCAAGAAAATAAATTTCTTTTAGAGCAATTTCAATACGTTTAATACAATTTTTTATTTGCGTTTGATAACCTGAGAATTCTTGACTTAATGTTAAAGGGGTTGCATCTTGAAGATGAGTTCTTCCAATTTTAACAATATTTTTAAATTTATTAACTTTTATTGCTAATTCTTTTTCTAATAATTTTAAAGAGGGAATAAGTCTTTTGTTCACATCAATAGCAACAGCTATATGAATCGCACTTGGATAAGTATCGTTTGTGGATTGCGATTTATTTACATGATCATTTGGATGAACAGGTGTTTTTGAACCCATTTTTCCACCTAAGATTTCTATAGCGCGATTAGAAATAACCTCATTAACATTCATATTTGTTTGTGTACCAGAACCTGTTTGCCAAACTTTAAGGGGAAAGTGACCGTCAAATTTTCCTTTAATTACTTCATCAGAGGCCTTGATAATTGCTAGTGAGACTTTTTTATCTAAAGACTTGAACTTAAAATTAACAATAGCAGCAGCTTTTTTGATGATAGCGATTGCTTTAATTATTTCTAATGGAACTAATATTTTTCCAATTTTAAAGTACTTTAAAGAACGTTCTGTTTGAGCGCCCCAGTACTTATCAGCCGGTACTTTGATTTTACCAAAACTATCTGATTCAATTCTTGATGCCATATGACTATTATCTTATATCACTAATGATAATTTTTAATAGTTGGTAAAGAAGAAGAATTTATGAATGTTTTAATTATAGGCGCTACTTTTGGCATAGGCTATGAACTTAGTAAAAAATACTTAGATCATTGTGATAATTTAATTTTATTAGGAAGAACCCAAGAAAAATTACAAAATTTAAAATTAGAACTTAATTCAAAAAGAACAAAAGTTTCTACTTTTTCTTTAGACGTTACGGAAAAAGAAAATTGTAAAAGAATAGTTAGTGAGATTATTAAAGAGTTTAAAACAATCGATCTTGCAGTTTATTGCTCTGGCTATTATGAGCCTCATGACACTTTTGATATTAGATTAGATCTTTTTGAAAAAACTTTTGCAGTTAATTTTTTTGGTATGATTAATTGTTTTTCGATTTTGTTGCCTCATTTTAAATCACAAAAATCGGGACATCTTGCAGCTATAAGTTCACTAGCTGGATTTGGAGGACTTCCAAATTCTTCTTCTTATGGTCCATCTAAAGCAGCAATGATTAATTATTTTGAATCTATTAAAATTGACTGTGACAAAAATAATATTTCTTTGAGCATTATTAATCCTGGCTTTGTTAAATCTAGATTAACAGAAAAAAATACATTTGATATGCCATTTATTATGGAAGCAGATAAAGCCGCTGAAATTATTTTCGAAGGAATATTAGCTGGAAAATATGACATCACTTTTCCAATTCAAATGAAAATTATATTTAAAATATTACAACTATTACCAAGACCTATTTATTTTTTTCTAGTTAAAATATTGACGAAAAATATTTAAATGTTTTATGAAAAACACGTTTTTTGTTGCATAAATAAAAGGCCCGATTCAAATCCTAAAGGCTGTTGTAGTTTAAAAAATTCAGAAGATTTACAGACAGAATTAAAGATAAAAATCAAAAATCTGAAATTAAATAAAAAAATTAGAATTAATAAAGCAGGTTGTTTGGATCGATGCGATCATGGACCGGTAATGGTTATTTATCCAGAAGGAGTTTGGTACACTTTTAAAAACTCAGAAGATATTGATGAGATTTTAAATTCTCATTTGTTAAATAACAAGATTGTAGAAAGATTAAAAATATAATTTTTTACTTTAGTGCTATAGCAATATCTTTTTTTAAATCAGCAACTGTCTCTAAACCTATAGAAAGTCTTATCAAATTATCTGTAATACCAAGGGATAATCTTTCTTTTTCATTCAAAATACGATGTGTAGTTGTTGCCGGGTGAGTCACGATAGATTTTGTATCGCCTAAATTGTTAGAGATATCAAATATTTTTAATTTATTAATAAATTTAAAAGCATTTTTTTTATTTCCTTTAATTTTAAAACTTAAAATTGTTCCACCAAGTATTTGTTGTTTTTTAGCAAGCGTGTATTGAGAAGAAGTTTTTAGAAAAGGATAAAACACCTTCTCAACTTTTGAACTCTTTTGTAGAAACTTAGCAATTTCTAAAGCGGCATTAGACTGCGCTTCCACTCTAAGTTTAATAGTTTCTAAACCCTTTAACAAAACCCAAGCATTAAATGGGCTGATAGAAGGGCCGGTATGTCTAAGAAATGGTTTTAAAATATTTTCTTTAAATTTTGTTGAAGACAAGATTGCTCCGCCCAAAACTCTTCCCTGTCCATCTATGTGTTTTGTTCCAGAATAAACAATAATATCGGCGCCCAG
>Ga0114964_10002035_pt1 | contig 14353 bp, 14 predicted proteins | sample C_131016_MF_Meta_FD_92638 | JGI IMG/M metagenome (GOLD analysis project Ga0114964, IMG submission 92638) | Freshwater microbial communities from Lake Croche, Canada to study carbon cycling - C_131016_MF_MetaG | ecosystem: Environmental > Aquatic > Freshwater > Lake | place: Lake Croche, Canada... | reverse complement strand
GGGGTAGTGGGAAACTAGGGGGACATAAGTGATTTGTGGGAAGTGGCCAATTAAGTGGATCTTTACGAATATCAAGCAAAAGAATTATTTGCAAACCATAACGTTCCAGTAGTCCCAGGCTTTGTTTGCACGGATGTGGCCCAAGTGGTTGCTGCGGCCGAGTCCATTGGCGAGACAGTTGTGGTGAAAGCTCAGGTTAAAGCTGGCGGCCGCGGTAAGGCTGGCGGCGTGAAACTTGCTGCTACTCCAGCAGAAGCAGGCGAACGGGCTAACGACATCCTTGGCCTAGACATCAAGGGGCACATTGTCGAGCGGGTTCTAGTTACTGCCGCAGCAGACATTGTCGAAGAGTATTACGTTTCATTTTTATTAGACCGCTCAAACCGTACATACCTCGCAATGGCCAGCTTTGAAGGTGGCATGGACATTGAAGAGGTTGCAGCCACTAAGCCAGAAGCACTGGCAAAGATTGCGGTGGATGCGCTTGCGGGATGTACGCCACAGAAAGCAGCAGAAATTGCTGACGCAGCAAAATTTCCTGCGGATGTTCGCGATCAAATCATCGACATTTTGCAAAACCTTTGGGATGTGCTCATCAAAGAGGATGCGACTTTGGTTGAAGTTAATCCGCTTGCCAAAATCGCTGACGGTCGTGTGCTTGCTCTTGATGGGAAAGTGACGCTTGATGACAACGCGTCTTACCGGCATGAATCTCACGTAGCGTTCATCGACGAAGGTGCAACAGATCCGATTGAACTTCGAGCAAAAGCACTTGACCTTAATTATGTGAAACTTCAAGGCGAAGTCGGCATCATCGGAAATGGTGCGGGTTTGGTTATGTCCACACTCGATGTCGTTGCGTATGCCGGTGAAGAATTTGGCGGAGTAAAGCCCGCTAACTTCTTGGACATTGGTGGCGGCGCAAGTGCTCAGGTAATGGCCAACGGGTTGGACATTGTTCTGGGCGATCCCGATGTGACTGCAGTTTTTGTAAATGTTTTCGGCGGCATCACGGCCTGTGACGCTGTTGCTAACGGAATTGTTCAGGCTGTGCAGATGCTGGCCGATCGCGGTGAACCAGTCACTAAGCCAATCGTTTGTCGGATTGATGGCAATAACGCAATTGAAGGTCGCCGAATTCTTGATGAATCAGGTATCGCATTAATTGAGCGCGTTGAAACTATGGATGAAGCCGCCCGTCGAGTAGCCCAACTGGCTGCAGGTAAGTAGGAGAATCGTGTCAATCTTTTTAACTAGCGATAGCAAAATTCTTGTTCAAGGCATGACTGGAGCCGAAGGCACCAAGCACACTCGTCGCATGGTGGCTAGTGGCACGCAGGTCGTCGCTGGGGTAACACCAGGTAAGGGTGGCCAAGATGTCGATGGCATTCCCGTTTTCAACTCAGTTGGCGAAGCAATTGCGGCTACAGGCGCCAACGTTTCGGTCGTTTTTGTGCCACCTAAGTTCACAAAGGGCGCAGTAATTGAGGCTGTTGATGCTGGCATTCCGCTGTGTGTCGTAATTACTGAAGGTGTTCCGGTTAAGGACACTGCTGAGTTTTTCCAATACGCGCAAAACTCTGGAACCACACGCATTATTGGGCCAAACTGCCCGGGTGTAATTAGTCCAGGGCAATCAAACGCAGGCATCATCCCAGGTGATATCACAACTGCTGGCCGCATTGGTCTTGTTAGCAAGTCAGGCACTCTTACCTATCAAATGATGTTTGAATTACGCGACCTTGGTTTCTCAACCTGCGTTGGCATTGGTGGCGATCCAATTATTGGCACCACGCACATCGATTGCCTAGAAGCATTCCAGGCTGATCCAGACACTGACATCATCGTAATGATTGGCGAAATTGGTGGCGATGCTGAAGAGCGCGCTGCTGCTTACATTAAAGAAAATGTGACGAAGCCAGTCGTTGGTTATGTTGCCGGATTCACAGCACCTGAAGGCAAAACAATGGGCCATGCGGGCGCAATTGTTTCTGGCTCAAGTGGCACTGCTGCAGCTAAGCAGTCAGCTCTGGAGGCTGTTGGCGTTCGAGTTGGTAAGACTCCAAGTGAGGCAGCTAAGTTAGTGCGCGAAATTCTTGCCAGCAACTAGTTCTTCGTGTCGGTGCTCTGTAACTCGAGTTATACCTGCGACGATTTTGAACTGTGAGTAACGCCTACACCCGTCCGCCGTCAAGGCCAACACGGCAATGGCGTCGCCCGGTTATCGAAGAGCACATAAAACCTCACTCTGCGCCAGTCGCCGCACTTATTGGAGCAGGAGGAGCAATTGCTTTTGGCTTAATTGCTACCTTTGCTGTTGTAATGGCAGCGTGGCTAATTGCTGCACACGGAAATGAATCTGTTAATCAAGTTGCAGCTGCCGGTGGCATTGCTTGGCTTGGTTTACAACTTGTCCCAATCACAATTGGCACTCAAATCATTGGCCTATTGCCTTGGGGTTTTATTGTGCTACCCATTTATTTGGTGTGGCGTTCAACTGGGTGGGCGCTAAAGAGCGCTGATCCGCAAACGGCAAAAGATTATTGGTCTGTTGCTGGCATCTTGGCCGGTTCTTATGGGCTAATTAATGCAGTGCTGGCTCTACTTTGTTCATCAACTGGGTTAAGCGCCAATTTTTTCATTACGGCATTGCGAACTAGTGGCCTTGCTTTCATCGTCGCGGTGGCTTGTGTTTTGACCTATGCGCCAAGTAGAACTGTGTTGCTTGATCACTTGCCTGAAGCGATTCGCGATGGTGTTAAACCAGGGTTTGCGTCATTTATGGTTTTGGCTTTAGCCGGCGCAGGGTTAAGTACCATCTCGCTCATTTCACATTTCAAGGAAGTTTCTGCTGTTGCCCAGATTATGGCGCCGCAAGCCTACGACGGGTTCTTTCTACTTTTATTAGGTATCGGCTACTTGCCAACTGCGGCAGTTTGGTCGATGTCTTACTTGATTGGACCGGGTGTTGTGGTTGGCGGTAGTGGTGTGGTCTCGATGTATCACGCGAATCCGGGTGCACTGCCCGCTTTCCCGCTACTTTCTCTGCTGCCAAACTCTGCGCCGCCATGGGCGAAGTTCTTAATTCTGGTGCCGGTTGCTTGTGGAATTCTGCTGTACCTCCTGCTGCCCAGACAACAATGGCAAGCGGAAGGTGACTCTGCGATCGAAGTACTAAGCAATGTAATTCGTCCACGAGAATTCGTAAGTTTGGCCAGCGCGTTAGCGGTTAGCGCTAGTTGTACTTTGTTGGCCGCAGTGGCCGCCAGTGGGTCGCTAGGCACACAATTGCTCAAGTCTGTGGGCCCACAGCCGCTGGTACTCGCGGTGGCATTGACCTTGATCTTGGGGCTCACAGCCTGTGTACTCTTGCTCTTGCCAAGGCTTTTGCTAGTTCTGGTTTATTTATCTCAACACCGCAGTGCAGGCGAAGATGAGAGTGGAAATTAGACTAGGGCTGTGAGTGTTGCTCGAGTTGTTGTCCTAGCCTCAGGATCTGGCTCACTTTTCCAAGCCCTCATTGATAGCCAAGCCGATTTAGGCATAGAAATTGTCGCGCTGGTAGTCGATAAAGATGTTCCCGCAGTACAAAGAGCGCAGAATTCAGCCATCAGTGTTATCGAAGTGCCGATGCTGCGCGATCGTGAACAGTGGAATCAAGTGATGGAATCAGTGCTTAACGACCTAGGCGCTGATTTAGTAATTTCAGCAGGTTTCATGCGCGTGCTGGGCGAGAATGTTGTTAAAGCATTTTTGGGGCGATTAATTAATACGCATCCAGCCTTATTGCCAGAGTTTCCAGGTGCGCATGCAGTTCGCGACGCCCTAGCTGCAGGCGCAACGAAAACCGGAGCCACTGTGCACTTTGTTGATGCTGGTATTGATACCGGTCCAATAATCGCGCAACGCGAAGTAGAAATTTTGCCAGCCGACACTGAGGAATCATTGCACGAGCGAATCAAGGTAGTTGAACGCGAACTTTTAGTTGAGACAGTTCGAAACATTGTGACCGAAAAGATTTCATTAATAGATGGAAAGGTTGTGACGCAGTGAGCGACACCCGAAAGATTAACCGCGCACTCATAAGTGTTTATGACAAGACAGGGCTCAATGAACTCGCCCAAGGGTTGCATGAATCAGGTGTTGCGATTGTCTCCACTGGCAGCACCGCGGCGCAAATTGCTGCTTTAGGCATTCCTGTAACCCAGGTTCAGGAAGTTACTGGCTTTGCCGAGTGTCTTGATGGCCGCGTCAAAACTTTACATCCAAATATTCATGCGGGTTTGCTTGCCGATCTGCGCGAGGAATCACATCAGCAACAGTTAGCTGATTTAAACATTGAACCGTTCGAGTTGGTAATCGTTAACTTGTATCCGTTCTCGCAAACAGTCGCGTCGGGTGCATCAGTTGATGAGTGCATCGAGCAAATCGATATTGGCGGGCCAGCGATGGTTCGTGGCAGTGCAAAAAACCATGCCAATGTGGCAATTGTTGTTGAACCGTCGCGGTACGAAGAAGTTTTGTCGGCAGCGCGCGGCATAGGCTTTACCCATGCACAGCGTTTAGCTTTAGCAACAACCGCATTCCGACATGTTGCTTCATACGATGTTGCGGTTGCTAGTTGGCTTGGTGGGATTTTAGACGACAGCGGCGAAGCATTTCCTGCTTGGGTTGGTTCCGTGTACGAACGAGCTGAAACTTTGCGTTATGGCGAAAATCCGCATCAGCAAGCTGCGCTTTACATTTCGGCCAGTGGCCCTGAAGGTATCGCGCAAGCCCAGCAGCTTCATGGCAAAGAAATGTCTTACAACAACTATGTTGATGCCGATGCTGCTCGCCGGGCGGCTTACGATTTCGCCGAACCAGCAGTTGCCATCATTAAGCATGCAAACCCATGTGGTTTGGCAGTTGGCCCGACAATTGCGCAAGCATATGAGCGCGCCCATGCCACAGACCCGGTGTCGGCATTTGGCGGGGTAATCGCAACAAATCGTACGGTTACAAAAGAGATGGCTGCAGCAGTCGTTGAAGTTTTCACGGAGGTAATTTCTGCGCCAGGGTTTGACCCAGAAGCACTCGAAATTTTGCAAACTAAGCCAAGTCTGCGTTTGCTACTAACTGCGCCAGTAGCCGAAAGCGAAGCTATCGAGACTCGGCCAATTTCTGGTGGGATTCTGCGCCAAACCAAAGATGTATTCCAAGCCGATGGAGATAATCCGGCCAACTGGACGTTAGTTGCTGGAATCCCTGCAGATTCTGAAACCTTAGCTGACTTAGCGTTCGCTTGGCGCGCGGTGCGATGCGTTAAATCAAATGCCATTTTGCTGGCTACTAGTGGTGCTGCTGTAGGTATTGGCATGGGCCAAGTTAATCGAGTTGACTCAGCAAAGCTTGCTGTTGCTCGCGCTGATTCTCGGGCAGCCAACAGCGTTGCATCATCAGATGCATTCTTCCCATTTGCTGACGGCCTTCAAGTTCTGCTTGATGCCGGAGTTCGGGCGGTTGTTGCCCCTGGTGGATCAGTGCGTGATGAAGAAGTAATTGCAGCAGCTAAGGCCGCAGGTGTGACTATGTATTTCACCGGGACCCGTCATTTCTTTCACTAAATCCTCAGCACAGGAGCTACCTGCGCGAATTAATCCGTGGCATGTAGCTATTGGATTTGTTGTGGCAATTTTCAATGCAACACAGTCGCGAGTAAATGGCGAGCTGGGGCATGTTATTGGCGATGGCGACACGGAACATCAAGTTGGCAACGGAGTGGTCGCCGCACTGTGCTCGTTCAGCTCTGGCTGGGTTGTGCTATTTGTTATTGCAATTTTGGTTCCAGCTGTGCGTCAAGCATTTTTTACAATTCCAAAACTTGTGCGCAATGGTTCACTTAAGTGGTGGCAGTGCATTGGTGGCATGGCTGGCGCTACCTATGTAATTGGGCAGGGCACAGTGGTTCCTGTTGTTGGTGTCGCTATCTTTACGATTTCCGTAGTTGCAGGACAAACAGCATCTTCACTTTTGGTCGATAAGTATGGACTTGGGCCGGCTGGTCCAAAAGCAATCACCTGGATTCGGATCACTGCAGCAGTTATCGCAATTGCTGGGGTCGGGATATCTGTAACGGGCCGTGATCATTCTGGATCATTTTCTTTGCCGCTAGTTTTGTATGCATTTGCCACCGGCCTAGTAACAGCTGCGCAGTACGCACTAAACGGTCGAGTAGCAGTGGCCACGGCGCAACCACTTGCCACAACTCTGCTGAACTTCACCATGGGCACTTTTGTGCTGGTTGTTACGCTCTCATTTTTAGTGTTCGCACAAGGATTCGCTTTCCCGGTTATTCCATCTCCACTAGATAAGCCATGGTTATGGAGCGGCGGAATCATTGGCATTCTATTTATAGTTTCGGCATCAATCTTGGTACGCAGCTTAGGGGTATTAGTGTTTGCCTTGGTTTCAGTTGTGGGCAATTTAACGGGAGCATTATTGCTCGATTTGATCTGGCCAACACCGGGAACTCAAGTAGGATTCCAGATTGTGTTAGGTGTTGTTGTGACTGCCGTTGCAGTAATCATCGCGTCCTTGCCATCGCGGCAGAAAGTTGTAGCCCAATGAAGTCACACTTAAATCGACAATGGCCATTGTTTAGCGTTTATGCGCTGGTAATCATCAGTCTGATTGCGATGAATTTGGTAAATTTCCGAGTCGGAGCCGTTTTACTAGCCGGCAGTATTTTGTGGGCAACGATTTTGCGCTGGCGCTTAACCGATAGTGCAGCGGGTTGGCTTCGAGTACGCAGGCGCCGGGTAGATTTGGTGATTCTGGCAACGCTAGGTTTTATCTTGCTCTCTTTGGCCCTAGTGGTGCCGATTCACCAATTTTAGGGTGGCTAAAACCCCGACAAATCTAAGCAGTAGACTAAAAGTATCTTGATGTCGAGACACTTTTGTGGAGTCTATTTATGAGTGGCAAAGTCACCGTTGTTGGTGCAGGTTTCTATGGTTCAACTACAGCTCAGCGTATTGCTGAGTACAACATTGTCGATGAGGTTGTCTTAACCGACATTCTCGATGGCAAACCCGAAGGTATAGCTCTTGACCTTAATCAGTCCCGATCAATTGAAGGTTTCGAAACCAAGATTATTGGTCAAACTACAACTGTTGATGGGCAAGGCTATGAAGCTATCGCCGGATCTGACGTAGTTGTAATCACCGCTGGTTTGCCGCGTAAGCCTGGCATGAGCCGCATGGACTTGATCGAAACTAATGCCAAGATTGTGCGCAACGTTGCTGAGAATGTTGCTAAGCATGCACCCGATGCCGTCGTAATTGTTGTTTCAAATCCGCTCGATGAAATGACTGCTCTTGCCCAAATTGCTACTGCGTTTCCAAAGAACCGCGTGATGGGTCAGGCTGGCATGCTTGATACTGCTCGCTTTACTAACTTTGTTGCTGTTGAACTTGGTGTTCCTGTTTCATCAGTAAAAACCCTGACACTAGGTTCACATGGTGACACCATGGTTCCGGTTCCATCTCGGTGCACAGTTGATGGCAAGCCACTTAGTGACTTACTTTCAGCAGAGAAGATTGAAGAGTTAGTTGTTCGTACCCGCAATGGTGGGGCAGAGGTTGTTGCACTACTTAAGACTGGTTCGGCTTATTACGCACCATCAGCTGCGGCTGCGCGGATGGCTAAAGCTGTTATTGAAGATTCAGGCGCTGTTATGCCAGTGTGCGCTTGGGTCGATGGCGAGTACGGCATCAGTGGCGTATACCTCGGAGTAGAAGCCGAAATTGGGAAGACTGGAATTCGCCGTGTTGTTGAAACCGATTTAACCCAAACCGAATTAGCAAGTTTGCAAGAAGCAGCCGAAGCGGTTCGCGAAAAGCAGTCAGACGTTAAAGATCTCTAAAGAGAAGGAATCAAGCATGGCGAAGATTAAAGTTCAGGGCACAGTTGTTGAATTAGATGGCGACGAGATGACTCGCATCATTTGGCAGTTCATCAAAGACCAACTGATCCTGCCTTACCTAGATGTCGATTTGGAATACTACGATCTTTCAATCGAGAATCGTGATGCCACTGATGATCAGGTCACTATTGATTCCGCTAATGCAATCCAAAAGCACGGAGTTGGCGTTAAATGCGCGACTATTACTCCAGATGAAGCGCGTGTTGAAGAGTTCGGTTTGAAGAAGATGTGGAAGTCGCCAAACGGCACCATCCGCAACATATTGGGCGGCGTTATTTTCCGCGAGCCAATCATCATCAGCAATGTGCCAAGGCTTGTGTCGCATTGGACCAAGCCAATTGTTATTGGCCGTCATGCTTTCGGTGATCAATACCGCGCAACTGACTTGGTAATTCCAGGTGAAGGCACATTGACTCTTACTTACACACCTAAAGATGGCAGTGAGCCAATGGAAATCAACGTATTTGATTTCCCTGGCGGCGGCGTGGCAATGGCGATGTACAACCTTGATGAATCAATTCGTGATTTCGCTCGGGCATCGTTCTCTTACGGTTTGTCACGCAACTTCCCGGTATTTATGTCAACCAAGAACACCATCTTGAAGGCCTACGATGGACGATTCAAAGACATCTTCCAAGAGATCTTTGATGCTGAATTCAAGATACTCTTTGATGCAGCTGGTTTAACTTACGAACACCGTTTGATTGACGACATGGTTGCTTGTGCACTTCGTTGGGACGGTGGCTATGTCTGGGCTTGTAAGAATTACGACGGTGACGTACAGAGCGACACAGTGGCGCAGGGTTACGGTTCACTTGGTTTGATGACCAGCGTTTTGATGTCGCCAGATGGACGCACCGTTGAAGCTGAAGCTGCTCATGGCACAGTGACTCGTCACTACCGCCAACATCAGCAGGGTAAACCAACATCAACTAACCCAATTGCTTCAATCTTCGCCTGGACCCAAGGTCTTGCGCATCGCGGCAAGTTAGATGGGACTCCAGAGGTTACTGAGTTTGCCCAGGCTCTTGAGCGCGTCTGTATTGAAACTGTCGAAAGCGGCAAGATGACTAAGGATCTTGCAATCCTTATCTCAAAAGAACAGCCTTGGCTCACAACAGAAGAGTTCCTAGCAGCGATTGACTCAAACTTGCAGAAAGCGATGAGCGCTTAATTCATGCTTAACGTTGTGACAGTTAATGTCAATGGCGTTCGGGCGGCTGCCAAGCGCGGTGGTTTTGCGTGGCTACGCAAGCGCATCAACGCCGGTGAAATTGATGTGGTTTGTCTGCAAGAGGTTCGAGCAACAACCGATCAACTCCATGACGTCCTGCAAGCTGAGGGTCTAGCCGATTTACATGTGGCTCACGATTCAAGTTTGCGCCTCGGCCATGCAGGCGTAGCGATACTCAGCACGTTGCCGCTTACAAAAGTAAAGCAAGGAATCGGAGCGAAAGAATTTGATGGCACTGGTCGCTGGGTGCAGGCACAAATTGAAACAGCATCTGGTCCACTAACTATCGCTTCGATTTATGTGCATTCAGGTGATGTTGAAAAACCTGTTCAGCAAGAAAAGTATCGTTTCCTAGAGGCCATGACTAAGCAGTTCACGAAATGGCAAAAATCGGGCGAATTGTTTTTAGCCAGTGGCGACTTAAATGTTGCTCATCGCGAAGCCGATCTAAAAAATTGGAAAGGTAATCTAACCAATGCTGGCTTCTTGCCCGAAGAGCGGGCCTATTTCGATAAGTGGTTCGACAAAATAGGCATTGCCGATCTTGGGCGCGAAAAAGCCGGCGACATTGTGGGGCCATACACCTGGTGGTCTTGGCGCGGGCAGGCGTTTGATAACAACGCAGGTTGGCGCATTGATTATCACTTAGCTACGGCGCCAGTAGCAGCAGCATGTCTTGATGTTGTTGTGCATCGGGCGCCTGATTATGACTCCAGGTGGAGTGATCATGCACCTGTGGCTGCCACTTTTAACTTATAGACTGCAATTGTGAGCAAGTTCCTAATCCCCATTTTGATGGTGCTGCTATTTTCGGTACTTGGCGCAATCTTTGTAGCTGCCGAAACTTCGCTAATTACTTTGCGTGATAGTCAGATTAAAAAGCTCGCTGCTAACAATGGGCGACGCGGGCGTCGTCTTGAGAACTTGGTAAAGAATCCAAACAGATTCCTAGCCGCAGGTCAGGTAGCGGTGACTCTTACTGGTTTCTTCGCTGCGGCTTATGGCGAGAAGCGATTTGTTCCATTGGTTACTCCGATTATTGAAAGCTGGGGAGTGTCACCTGGCACAGCCGAAGCTTTGGCTTTTGTTGGCTCAACAATTTTTGTTGCCTTCATCGCGTTGGTAATTGCCGAATTGGCACCAAAGCGTTTGGCGCTGCAGCATGCTGAACGTTATTCGTTGCTTCTTGCTGCCCCGCTGGATATCATGGCCAAAATTTTCCGCCCGTTTATCGCATTGCTGTCGGCATCAACCAATGTTGTGGTTCGGGTTTTTGGTGGCGATCCACGCGCAGGTAAAGAACAAATTTCTGGTGAAGAATTGCGCGGCATGGTCGCCTCACACGAAGAACTAACCAGCGCCGAGCGCGAATTGATTGATGATGTTTTTGATGCTGGCGATAAAGAGATTCGCGAAATCATGATTCCACGAACTGAAGTTGAGTTTTTGGATTCTGATCTACCTGTTTTCAAAGCAGCAAAAATTGTTTCTGACCAACCACATTCACGCTATCCAGTATTCGATAGCTCGCATGATGATGTTGTTGGCTTTGTCCATGTGCGCGATATTTTGAGTCCTGATGTGCGCGAGCGCTCACTTCGCGTTGGTGAATTGGTGCGCGAAATTGCGCGTCTACCCGGCAGCAAGCATGTAATCCCTGCTTTGTCAGACATGCGGGCAACTGGTGCTCATATGGCCCTAGTCGTAGACGAGTATGGTGGCACCGCCGGCATAATCACGATGGAAGATTTGGTTGAAGAACTTGTTGGCGACATTCGCGACGAGTACGACACGGATGAATCCGAGGGGGTAATCCCAGTTGGCATCGATGTGATAGTTGATGGGCTTCTCAATCTTGATGATTTTTCCGAACAAACCTATTTGGATTTGCCTCAGGGTGCGTATGAAACCGTTGCAGGCTACATAGCGGCCCAGTTAGGCCGTATTCCAGAAGTCGGCGATGAAATCAGCCTGACTGGCGGAACTTTGACCGTTACCGAAATGGACGGCCGACGGGTCTCGCGCATTCGGGTAGTACGAACTGACACAATAGAACAGTGAATCCGCGCGTTTTATCCGGCATCCAGCCAACATCAGATAGTTTCCACATCGGCAACCATCTCGGTGCGTTACAAAACTGGGTGAGTATGCAATCGGAATTCGAGTGTTTCTATTTCATCGCTGATTTGCACGCGATTACGGTTGAGCAAGATCCAGTACAACTAAATCAGCGAACTTTGCTGGCTTATGCGCAGCTCGTTGCCCTGGGTGTTGATCCAAAGAAGTCGGTTTTATTTGTGCAAAGTCAGGTGCCCGAGCACGCGCAGTTGATGTGGGTAATGTCTTGCATCACTGGAATTGGTGAAGCCAATCGCATGACCCAGTTCAAAGATAAAGCCGCCAAAGGCGGGTCCTCATCGGCGTCAGTAGGTTTGCTCACCTATCCAATTTTGCAGGCTGCAGATATTTTGCTGTATCAGGCAGATGCGGTTCCAGTCGGCGAAGATCAACGTCAACATCTAGAGCTAACTCGAGATCTAGTTATGCGCTTCAACGGCCGTTTTGGCGACACATTCACTCTGCCAAAGCCACACATTGTTAAAGCCACAGCCAAGATTCAGGACTTGCAGGATCCGAGCGCCAAGATGAGTAAATCTTCACCAAGTGGCTGCATCAATTTACTTGATCCGCTGAAATCGACGGAAAAGAAAATTAAGTCTGCTGTTACAGATTCAGATTCAGTTGTTGCATTTGACCCAGCCAATAAAGCTGGTGTTTCAAATCTATTGACCATTCTTTCTGCCTACAGCGGCAACACTGTTGATGAACTCGTAGATAGTTTTGCTGGCCGCATGTACGGAGATTTGAAGAAGGAAACTGCAGCCGCAGTTTTGGCATTTGCTGAACCATTCCAGGCTAAGGTCAATGAGTTGCTAAGCGACAAAGCACAGCTGCAGCGCGACATGCATACTGGAGCGCAGCAGGCACGTGAAGTTGCATCCCAAACTCTGGCAGCTGTCTACGCAAAAATTGGTTTCAACGCTTCGTGAATTGGGGCACTGTTCTTTTTGATCTAGATGGCACGCTCACCGAATCTGGACAGGGAGTTGCTAACGGCGTTTTACATGCGCTCGCAGCTTTTGATTTACCTGCGCCAAGTGCAGATGAACTACGTAAATATTTAGGACCGCCACTGTGGGTTTCATTTGATGAGTTCGCCGGGCTAAAAGGCGCAGATATTGAACGAGCCGTTCAGATCTACCGTGAGTATTATCACGAAATAGGTCGGTTTGAGAATGCAGTATTCCCTGGGATCCCAGATATGCTTGCAGCCTTGGTGAATTCTGGCGTTCGCTTAGCTGTTGCAACTTCAAAGGTTGACCATTCAGCAGTTAGTATTTTGCAGCACTTCGAACTTGATCAATACTTTGACGTTATTTCAGGTTCGGATGACCTGGGAGTGACTCGGGGCACGAAAGCATTAGTTATCGCACACGCACTTGCTGAACTTAACATCACTAATCGCGAAGGTGTTGTGATGATTGGCGATCGTGAACACGACATTAATGGAGCGAAAGAACATGGGCTTGAAAGTATTGGGGTGCTCTGGGGTTATGGCGATGAAGCTGAGCTAACCGCGGCCGGGGCGACCTACATAACTGCAAATATTCCTGATCTGCACATTCTGCTCGCTTCGAACGAATCTGGATAATCAGTGACACAAAAAACTTTTACTCGGGATAAACCGACTCTCATTTCTTATGCGCAAGCTTCTTGCTTCGGTTGGCTAATTTTTGGATCTGGTCCAGCGATTAATTTTCTTCGGGACGATTTACATCTATCGCGAGCAATGGCATCAGCGCACAGTTTAGGGATGTCAATTGGCGGAATTGCTGCTGGACTTAGCGCCCAAAAACTCATTCATCATTTTGGGCGCGGTCGGCTCTTGCGCTGGGCCTCAATTGTTCTAGCACTGGGAATTTTGCTTTTTACTGTTGGTCGCGTGGTCCCGTTAACTTTGCTAGGTTTCACCCTGTGTTTCATGGGCGGCGTAACAATAGTGCAGAGCACTGCAGCATTTTTGAGCCATCATCAAGGCAGGTTCGCTTCGGCTTCAATTTCTGAACTGCACGGAGTAGCGGCTGGATTTGGCTTGCTCTCGCCAGTTGTTATTGGTCTTTGCGTAACCTACGGATTTGGTTGGCGCATTGGCATGGCGGTTGGAATTTTGGCCACAGTTACTGTCGAAGTAGTGCGCGGTCGCGATACCGCAAGTTATGGACTCCCTTTTTCCACGGATGACGAAGTGGCTGGACACGATGTCCCTGGGCCGTTGCCAAGGGCTTTTTGGTGGGCGTGTGTCGCCATGATTTGTACCTCTGGTGTTGAGTACGCAGTTTTGTTGTGGTCGAGCGACTACTTGCGCAGCAATGGGGGACTAGCAAAAGGTGCGTCCGCTATTGCACTCGGTTGTGTAGTGGGCGCTATGGCAATTGGCCGCCTTGCTGGTTCAGTATTAACACGCCGGTTTTCATCGGAACGACTTTATGCTGGTTCGCTCTTGTTAGCGTTCGTGGGGTTCCTGGGGTTTTGGGCAACAAGTAATCCAGTATTGATGATCACTTTTCTGACCGTAACTGGCTTTGGGCTTTCGTTACATTTTCCATTTGGCATTGAGCGTTCTATCAAAGTCAGTGCTGGTAGAGCAGATAAGGCCACAACGCGCATCGCCATAGCAACAGCAATATCAAGCGGGATTGCCCCCTTTTCTATTGGCCTAATAGCTGATCAGATTGGTGTTGCCGGGGCATTCTTAGTCGTTCCAGCATCCCTGTTAGTAGCCTTCACAGTGGCAATTTCTAACCCAGTCAAGTGATCAATTGCGCTTTTAACGAGTGTTAAACCAGTTAGTTGCCCAATTTCACTTAGTTTTGACACTCGAAGTGGTGCCAATAGGTGCCAATTAAGGTTTTCCCCCGTACGCTGTTAAAGTGAATTATGTGAAATTGGATTCTGCAGCAGGGGTTCGTCCGCCTAATCGGATTCGTAATAATGAACTTGTTCGAGATGCAACTGTGCGAACGTTGAGCCAGTCTGGGCTTGAAGGAACTAATTTTAATTCAGTCTCAATCGAGGCCAAACTTTCAAATTCT
>Ga0114964_10002034_pt1 | contig 14358 bp, 36 predicted proteins | sample C_131016_MF_Meta_FD_92638 | JGI IMG/M metagenome (GOLD analysis project Ga0114964, IMG submission 92638) | Freshwater microbial communities from Lake Croche, Canada to study carbon cycling - C_131016_MF_MetaG | ecosystem: Environmental > Aquatic > Freshwater > Lake | place: Lake Croche, Canada... | reverse complement strand
TTCCAAGTATGGGTAACACCTGAAGGTATCCCTGCTATCGAACTTGAACTCAATGTAGATTTTGGTGAAGTGCGCGTTAAAGCGTTCGTTGACCTAGTTGCAGTAACACCTGACGGCGAACTTGTTGTCATTGACTGGAAGTCCGGCGCTAACATGCCATCCAACTCTATGCAGTTGGGTTTGTATGCTGCCGCTATCGGTAAACAGTTTGGGATAACCCCATCAGGGGGCTATTATTACAATGCTCGTGCCGCAATCTTTGAACCAGCTGAAGGTATGGATCGTTGGACCCATCCACTGTTTACGGAACTGTTCCGACAGTTTGAGTTCTCGGTACAGAACCGAATTTTTTTACCCAACATCAGTATGATGTGCAAGTCTTGTATGGTGGTAGATTACTGCCATGCTAATGGTGGCGAGTTTGCCCACCTTGTAGATCCACTCTATGCAATAGGAAACCAAAAAGAAGGAAAGGAATAGCATGTCTGAAAAGAATTATGTTATCAACATTAAGACGAAAGCGGGAACAATTTTTACTGTTCGCGCCGATAGTGCCGCCGAACTGAACACCAATGTGCAGGATGTTGTAAACAATGCAACAAACCAGTATGTTGTGGCGTTGGAACAGTTGCTTACAGACAATGTTGCACCTGCAACACCTGAAGCAGTAATCCAAGCTGCGTTCCCTAACTCGACTGTGGTAACTACACCAGCGCCTACAAGCGCACCAGTAGCACCAGTAGTGGTAACGACTACGCCAGCGAACATTCCGGTATCAACACCAGAACCAGTAGCACAAACCACTGGCGCACCAGTATGTCGTCACGGTGCTATGTCTTGGGTTGCCCCAGCGAACAAACCTTGGAAGGGTTGGTTCTGTCCACAGCCGAAGGAAGCAACCGACAAGTGTTCTCCACAGTTCGTTAAAGGATAACCAATGACGGTACGCAGAGGAACTAAAGTACACCCTGCGGTTTTCCCACTCATACTCAAGCTCAAGGATCAGATAGGTTTCACTTATGACGACCTATCTGACCTGCTTGATGTGACCCCTAGCAGGGTACAGCAAATTGTTTTACAGGAACGCAGGAAGGTAGGAACTTATCATGTTGACGATAGCCCAGGCAGCTACACGAAACAAAAACAACGCACAGTTACTACCTGATTTGTTCCCTGCCCTCGCCCAGAACGGTGTTCGTTTTCGGCGGGGGCAAGTAACTATGATCGCTGGCCAACCTAATAGTGGAAAATCGTTACTAGCATTATTTTATGCAGTAAAATCTAATGTGCCAACACTATACATCAGTGCAGACACGGATGCTTACACGACTGCTATTCGTGCGGCGGCTGTCATTACCGGTAGCCAAGTCAATACTGTTGAGGAAGCTTTTACGAGTGGTGCAGGGTACGAGTTTTATGAAGATGAACTCAAAACTTTGAAACATTTACGGTTTGACTTTGATCCTAGCCCAACACTTGACGACATACAGTTATCTATTCAGGCGTATGGTGAAGCGTTCGGGGAATACCCACAGTTATTAATTATAGATAATCTGCTCAACATTGCAGCATTGCACGACAATGAGTGGACTGGTATGCGGGACATTGCTAAAGCGATGCACCACATTGCTAGAGAAACAGATGCCGCAGTATTTATGCTACATCACACCACTGAAGCCGAGGGTAGGCCAGAACTACCGCCTAGCCGTAAAAGTATTCAAGGTAAAATTAGCCAGCTTCCAGAAATGATCCTCACAGTGGCGATGGATCATGAAACTTCCGAGTATCGTATTGCTTGTGTGAAGAACAGGTTTGCTAAGAATAGTGCCGCAGGCACAGACTATACGGTGTTGTTTGCGGATGCTTCCCGAATGACTTTATATAATGACCGTCAGAGTGTGCATGTGGCACAGTATTGGAGCCAAGTATCGTGAGTAACCCTAACAAACGCAAAGGTTCAGCATACGAATCAGCAATCCTACAATGGTTACGCGGCAAAGGACTACTCGCAGAGAAACTAGCACTCGCCGGAACCAATGATGAAGGTGACATAGTTTGTTTCGTTGCAGGCAAACCCTACGTTCTAGAACTAAAGAACAGGGCAAAGCTTGAACTGCCACAGTTCTGGAAAGAAGCCACACTAGAAGCAACCAACTATGCCAAAGCAAGAAACTTAAAAGAAGTACCACCAGCATACGTGATAGTTAAACGCCGCAATGCTGGTATCGAACAGTCATGGGTTATACAAACCCTTGAACAATGGATAGGTGAACCTAATGAATGATCAAGAATGGAACGAACGAGCTGATTGGGTACAGTACGGTATCAAAAAAGGTTGGGTAACAGATAGCATTTGTGCCACCCACGATGGTACCTACGAGTATCTGAACGAGGAAGAAAAGCAACAGTTTGATGAAGGTGGCGACCCATGCGATTTGGTTCTGAAACTACTTTAATGACAGATAAGCCTGACCTTGCGCTAGTCCTAGACCATTACGGTGCGATAGTACCCACAAGAGCAGGATACATTTCAATACGATGTGTCCTACATAATGATACGCAAGCAAGTGCAACAGTAAACATAGATAAACAGCGCTACCATTGTTTCGTCTGCCAATTCGATGGCGATGTATACGATGTAGTAGCCAACAAAGAGGGATTAGGGTTCAAGGATGCTATCGCAAGAGCAGAAGCTATTACTAACGGAAACCGCACACAGGTACGCAAGTCAAATGGATCGTCAAACGGCATCCTACCTGCTAGGGCGGGGAATAACAAAGGAAGCCGCCGCTATGTTCCACCTCGGAACCGTTAGTGACCCAGCGCCAGGACATGAACACGCTGCTGGTTGTTTGTCTATTCCTTACCGCACTCCTACCGGTGTTGTTGGTATTAAGTTTCGTAAAGTGGATGGCGGTAGCCCTAAGTATTTGTGGCCGACTGGTCAAAAAATTGGTATGTTTAATGTTGTGGACTTACATGATGGTTCGGATGTTATTGCTATTTGTGAGGGTGAACTTGATTGCCTTGTTATGTCTGCTCTTGTGGGTGTACCCTCGGTGGGGATTGCTGGTGTTACCCAATGGAAGCCCTGGTTCCAAAAAATGTTTGAAGGTTTTGAACGCATTGTTGTCTTTGCAGATAACGACCTTAAGGAAGATGGCAGAAATCCGGGAATGGAACTTGCCAAGCGAATCAAAGAAGATTTGGATAAAGCGGTTGTCGTCAGATTACCTGAAAACCAAGATGTAAACCAAGTGTTCCAAGATGGTGGAGCTGATTGGTTACGAGAGAGAGCGTTAGCATGAGTGAGAAGCAAATTTTAATCGGTACAGTATTTGTTTTTGCCGCAACATCTACAGCATTAACTTTACTAACTATTGGTTTACTATGGTGGGACCATTTCAAACAAAGGAAAGATAAGTGACCATTATTGTTGCCATCACAGATGGCTACAAAGTGTTTATGGGATCCGATAGTGGTTCCACAGATAAAGACTTCATTGCCGCTTCGCTAACCCCAAAAGTACGGATTAATGGTGAATACATTATTGGTTACGCTGGTAGTCGTGGCACAGGGCAACTCTTGCACTATCTAGATTACCCTAAGCCACCGACAGAAAACCTTGAACAGTTTATGCGGTTCAACTTTATTCGCGTAGTGAAACAGGCTTGCGATGAACTCAGTACCGACACTAGCGATAGTGATAAAGCTGGCGCAGATTTTCTGGTTGGTGTCAATGGTCGAGTATTTGAGATCAGTACCGAGGATTGGTCTGTGACTGAGTATGGTGAGATTGCTACCGGTTCAGGGTATCAGTATGCCTTAGGGTCTTTGTTTGTTACCCGTTCTTTGACACCCCGTAAGAGGGTGCGGTTGGCTGTTGAATCGGCTATTCATTATTCGACTACTTGTTCTGGTCCAGTGGAAGTGAGTTGGGTGTGATCAACAACGGACTGTTTACTTCCAATGATGATACTTGGACAACACCAAGAAATTTTTTTGACAAATATGACACTATTTATAACTTTGGTTTAGATGCCGCAGCTTTAAAAACATCTGCACTTTGTACAAAATACTTCGGACCAGATCACGAGAACCCTGAATACAGGGATGCTCTTACTGCTGACTGGGCTGAAGCATCTGAAGGTTTGTCAGTGTGGTTGAATCCGCCGTATGGTAGAAGTATTAAAAGTTTTGTAGCCAAAGCTGATCTTGAGTCTAAGCGGGGGGGGGTGACAGTGGTTTGTTTAGTTCCGGCAAGAACTGACACAGTATGGTTCCAAGACTATTGTTTACCACATGATGTTACTTTCATTCGGGGTAGGTTGAAGTTTGGTAATGCTAAAAACTCTGCACCGTTCCCTTCAGCAGTTATAGTAATGGGTGGGCAATGAGGTTCCAAGTTCCTAAACGGATTCAACTTTGGGGTGGACCACTAGACGGTACCACTATCCCCGAAATTATGGCTGTTATGGAGTTCCTAGAGTTTACGATTGTGCATAACTCTGTGGATAGAGTATGCTACATGTATGAGTACCGTGACGATACCAACGACTTTGAGTATGTTGGCGAAGATACAATAGAGGATGATAATGAGTGACGAAACAAGACTGGAAAGATCTGATCCAGCTGCTGGACAATTTAGGCCTAAAAATCCTTACGTTAGACACGCAAACCCGTTTATTACTGATCGAAGTGCCACCCCACAAAGAGTAGCGCCAGATGTGGCTGTGCCACGCGACTTTATCCACAAGGTATGGACAGTTGGGGATGAAGTAACCGACATTCTTATCAAAAAACAGGCAGACTATGGACCACATAACATTGGTCGAGCGCCAGGTGGCGCACTAAACGGTCTAATTGTGCGTATTCACGACAAAGTTAGCCGTATACTACACTTAACAAGTAACGATGTAGACCCCCAGAACGAGTCCTTGCGGGATTCTTATGTAGACCTAGCAAACTATGCCCTGATAGCACTGATGGTGCTTGATGGCACTTGGCCCAAGGAGTAACAAGTGGAAGCAATCGTAGCAATATCTGACCTACAAGTTCCGTACCACGACAAACGAGCAGTAGCAAATGTTGCTGCGTTTATTAAAGCTTTCAAGCCCAGCAAAGTAGTTTCTGTTGGTGACGAGATGGATTTCCAGACCATTAGCCGTTGGGCGCAAGGCACCCCACTAGAATACGAACGATCCATTTCTAAGAACCGTGACGAAACAGTCGCAGTGCTTGAATCCCTGCGCGTAGAGCATGTTATCCGCAGTAACCACACTGACCGTCTTTACAATACGGTTATGATGCGAGCGCCGGGACTACTCGGTTTACCCGAACTAGGCTTAGAGAACTTCCTGCGGTTCCCGCAACTCGGTATCACCTATCACAAAAAACCGTATGAACTTGCCTATGGTTGGCGTTTATTTCACGGTGATGAAGGCAACATTAGCCAGAACTCTGGCACCACCGCACTTAACTTAGCGAAACGCACAGGCGTATCTGTTGTTTGTGGGCATACACACCGTATGGGTTTGTCGCACCACACTGAAGCAGTTGCCGGTATTCCAACCCGTACCCTTTGGGGTATGGAAGTGGGTAATCTTATGGATGCGAAGCAGGCAGGGTACCTTAAAGCTGGTATTAACAACTGGCAACAAGGGTTCGGTATCTTGTGGGTAGACGGTAAGTCTGTAACACCACAGATTATTCCTATTCATCGTGACGGTACTTTTACTGTCGCAGGCAAAATTTGGGGGAAGTAATGTTAAAAGTTTATGACCTTGTAGGTACAGTCGCTTGGAAAGTGTACAAATTTTGTGACAAACAGTCATACAATTTGATCCGCAAAGACTTACTACAAAAAGCACACCAGCGGGTACTGTGGCAGGACTTCTTTGAAGATAAACCTAGTCGCAGTTTCAATGATGTATTCATCGAAGATGATGAAGAACTATAAAGGATAAATAAAATTGAATAGTGAACTATTAGAAGAAGTAACCGAGATCGCTGCCAGTGTAGCAAAACAAATACACCCCCGATACGCAGTCTACTTTGAGCCACAAGACCTGAAACAAGAACTTCTCCTATGGTCACTAAACCACGAACACAAAATAGTTGAATGGTTAAACCCAGACCAAGAACCCTGGGACCGTAAATCAGGTATCCGACAATTAGCGAAATCACTCCAGCGGGAAGCAGACAAAATTTGTCGAGCCGCCAAAGCTCGCAAAACAGGATACGAAATCCATGACGAATACTTTTACAGTCGCTCAATCCTAGAAGAACTCATAACCAATCTAGACGAAATTGAAGCACAACAAACCGGTATGAAAGTCCGAGTATCGGGTGGCGGTAGCGACCCCGCAACAGGTAACAATGTAGCGGCCAGCATAGCTGATGTACGAAGCGCATTAGACCAGTTAGATCCACTAGATCGGCTAATGATTGAAATGAAATACCAAGAACAATTAACCTACAAACAAATCTCTGAAACTGTGGAACTCTCCGACAGTACCGTACACAGGCGCGTCACAAGCGCGTTAAACCGTATGGTCAAGTTTCTAGGTGGCGATAACCCGTACACGGGCAGTAACTATCGCAAAACAATTACTAACGCCCAAGCACAAGCTATGACAGAATAGTGTGCTAACATAAACCTATAACTGAATATAGTTTTTTTGTCCAGAGGGGAAGCTGGCAAAAATAACATTAACCCTACCGTTGGTTCGCATGGCGGTAGGGTTTTTGTTTTGCCACGCGTTAGCGACACAAAGGGAAGAACCCCCACCGGATAGGATCGGCAGGGGTTCTTCGGGTTGAGATAGCGGATAAGGAACGCTACCCCAAGTCTAGCACACTACTATCGGTAAACTTACCAATGTAAGCGTGGTCTTTTTCATCATACCGTTGGATCTTCTTATGGTAATCTTTTTCAGCCTGTAACTGTGTCGCGTACAAGCCGATTACCTTAACCAGCTTAAAAGACGGTATAAGGTGGACTATGGCAAACATTTCGCGCTTGGCGCGTAGCCCGTCAATAGTTTCGATTACCAGTTTCGCTAAATCTTCTACGCTTTCGTGTTCCTGCGATAGCAGATCAGCTATTGCTTTAACTTCTGTGGGTCTAATCTGTAACACTAGCCGTACAATCCATACTTACTAAATGGTATTGGACTTTAACTTTCAGCATTTCCCACTTACTTGCCACAATTTCGCGCTTACAACACGAACATTGGGTGCGGTATTCTGCCCACAAACTGTCGTATAGGGCATAGTCGAGTGTTTCTTCTAAACTACTGATCATTACGGTTCACCCACAACACGACAGCGAGAACCACAGTTAGCCCTGCTAGCACACTAATCTCAGTAGTCATAAGTACCCCTAGCGATTTTCTCGCAAGCTTCATACACTTCTTGTGGTGTATCAAGTTTTAGTTTTTCGCTAGCTTCGAAGATTTGACTAGCAATAGTTTCCCGCCAATACGCTTCGATCTCTTTTAATGCTTCTTGCTCTTCTTTAGTTATTGTTATCTTCTGTGTCATTAGTTTCTTCTTTCGGTTCGATGTTGGTGAAATCCCCAGCTTTAAGGTAACGCTGTATAACTTCTAGCATAACAGGGGTTATGGGTGTTTTAGGTTTGGTCATTGGCGTTCTTCCGCATACTCTAACCAAGTTACAGGGGTTTCTGACGGCTCGAACGATAGGTAGCCTAACCCTTTTTTAATGTACGCTTCCATAGTGCGGTCAGAGCGTGGCGTAGGAGTGCCAACGCTGAGGTGTAAGTGTTGTGCCAGATCGCGCTCAAAATCGCTCCTAGCCTGTTTCTTGCCCCGCCTACGGGCTTTCCATAAGTCTATTTGCCGACCCATAGTTTCAGTTCCTCTCTCATTTGTTCGTGTATCCACAATTTTACTTTTTCTCGCACAGTAAAAGCTGTTTTCATCTTGGTTTTTTGTAGCGCACCGCGTCTACTAGCACCGTATCTGACAATAATTCGTTCGCCTGGTAATAGCCCACCCCAGATCCCTGTGTTGATTTCTAGGTCTGTTAGCCCTACTTTTAGGCATTGTTCTTTTACAGGGCAAGTACCGCATAGGGTTAATGCTCTTGCTAGGCGTGGTATGTTTTCATCTTCAACATTGTGGTCTAAGAACCACGCGTCTGGGTCTTGGTCGCCGTTACAGTTTGCTTCGTACCAGATTGGGTCGCCGTCTAGGTTGAGGGCTAGGATCAGTTCATCTGGCAAGGGTTTGCGGGTATCTACTGCTCGCTCTTGTTTGTTTAGTTCCTTACGGGATATCATTTCGTTCGATTTCTCTAGCCCAGCTTTGGTTACGGCTACTCGTTTAGTGTCTGTCTGGACTATGTAGAGTGTGTTGCCGTTGTTTACGGTAATGTCTTCTACTATGCCTGCTTCTAACCCTACGGTTACGGCTGTGCCTATTCTTGGTTTCATTACACACTCACCCACACATCTTGTTTAAGGTCGCGTAAAGCTTCGTGGTCACACATTGGGCAGATATCTGTCTCTCTGTCTACCAGCCCTGACCAAGCACAGTAGATACAAAACACTACATCTTTTAACATTAGTTCCCTACCTTATTGTTTAGTTTGTTTAGTAATTCGGTAGCCAAATAGCCATACAGTGTTTCAATGTTTTCAGTTTCATCGTTCAGTACCCATTCTTCACGATCTCTTAGCCAAACATCACCATTCGGGAAGTAGCACCCCGTTTGATCAGGTTCTATCTGCCACTCGTTCGTGCCTGTATCGTAATACACTACAAAATGTGCTTGAAGTGTCGGTACATTATCTGCTATTTCCATTTTAGTTTCCTACCTTTGGTGTTGGTGCGTAAAACGACTTATTAAATGTATCTACAACAATCTGACATACAGTATCCAATGTATCAGGGTCAATATAACTGTCGTGAAATTCACAAGAATTTATTTCTGACAGATATGTAATAAGATTATTTTGTAACTGCTCTTTTAATTCATCTAAATTCATTTCCTTATCCTTATCTTTCATTATGTGTTCGCTGTGCCACCTTGACACAACGAAATCGTACCACACGCTACCGACAAATATGTCGTAACGCTATTCTTTGCGTATCCCGCAGGTTGTATGGGCTATCAGACCGCAACCCTCTCTGGTCACAATCCAGACAAACCCACTCCCATTGCCCCCACTCGATTATGTAACGGTAAGTCAATGGTAACTCGTACCCTAGATCCGTCATTCCGTATCCTCAATATTTGTTTTACCGCACTCGTGGCATTCGGTAGGGTGTTCAGGGTCAATTGCTTCGCCAAAGCTTAAACTATCTGAAATACTGTATGAGCCATTATCCCCTTTACTTAACAACGACCAATCGTGAAATAAAACCCTAAAATCTTTAGTGTTACCACAATCTAAGCATTTCATTAGTAATCCTCTAGCAATCGGCTAAGAACAGATAGCTCTTCAGAAGTGAACATCACTTCTAGGCGTTCCGTATTCTCGACAATCCCTAAATAGGTGTTGTAATCCGTAATGCTGTCGTTGTTGTAGTCCAGCTCATAACACCAAACATCAAAACTCTGTCTAGCAGAAATGGTTTCCCTGTCCGAAATAAGTGAGTGAATAACATCTGGCAAGTTCGGATCATCAGTAAGATTACCTGTGAAGTAATCAAAATCGAACCGCTTACTGTCGCGCTTTACTGTGACCCGCCAATCGTTAGACTTCGTTGCCCACTTCGGGCTACTCACCGCACCGCGAGAGTATTCATAGTCCACGCCCAGCGTGGTTAAGTAGTTCTCTACTACTTCGTGTACCGTACTCATTAAATGCCCCTAACTATTGTTTGTTCTGGTTTTTCGTAAATATTCCAAGTAGTCGGATAGTTCTTGCCGTCACCGACAAACTCACCCAACACCACATAGAGCCACCGTAGCTGTTCCCAAAAGTTGTAACGGTCACAATCTTCATCAGTTGGGTTCGAGAACTTCTCGATACTTTGTAAAACCACATCATAGGTTTCGTAATACTTATCGTCTGGGTCTATTTGTTCTTCCAGAAACTCTGCCACGATCCGTTTTGCGTTCTCGTCAGTAAATTCGGTCATTTGTCTAGCCCTAGCCCCTCTGCGAGAGAGTTAGCAATAACCCTGACCTCTACCGCCCAACCTGTCATATCAGCGCGTAACATCTGCTCGGATAGGGCAAACAGTTCCGCCACATAGTTTGGAACCGTATCTGGTAAAGCTCGTAAATCTTCTTCTGTAATGTTATTCATTAGTTTTCCTCATCTTTTTCTGTATTGTTTTGGCAATCGCCGTCATTTTCCCAACCACACCGAACACAAGGAATATCTAATTCCTCAAAATCAGCGTGAGTAGGATCTGAAATAATGTTTTCATCAAACACTTCAGAACCCCTGTAATGTAGCTTTCCTGCGTAAGAATTGCTTTCTTCCTCTAACTCAATATTGAAATCAAGATTAGGGAAACGCTCTGCCATAGCCTGATAAACAGGCAACGCGGGCGACCACGCAGTCTCGAAGTTCCACACAAGAGAGAAATCATCATTACCTTTTACTATTTCGATATCGTCTCGGTCAAGTTCGATATCCCACTTTGTTTCCCAATGCTCTAAGTTCCAATGGTAAGCATTACCACCCTCGAAATAGGTTTCCGTATCTGTCGGGGTAACAAAGTTCCAAAATACGCCGTTATGTTGCGTAATTTCGATCTCGCCGTCACTATCTTTCCAACGGCTTTCGTGCGCCTGTCCAGCGAAATCTAGAAACGCGGTCAGTTCTTCTTCGGTCTTAGCGGTAATTACCGCCCTGTTGTAACACCAATTAGGCATTGTCTTATCCTTATCTGTTAGTAGGGGTTATTCCCTAGTGGTACTATCTTTAGCGAGCTTTGCGTATTTGTCAAGCATTTCGTAAAACTTTTTTATCGGGTTAATCGAACCCGTAACAATATCGAGCAGAATATCAAACAATACTGCTTCATTAAAATTGTCGTTCCTGTCCAGATAGTCAATAATTTCAGACGGGAACACGCCATACTTTTCTTTCACGCCGTCATAAATCAGATCAAAATCACTCATTACGCTTCCTCTCTATCCTGTAAACGGGTACTATCTACCCACGCTGTACCCGCGCCGTCAATGACTGCGACCTGAAAGCGGGTATTGCCGTACGCCCTTTTAGCGTCTAGCACCGTCACCCCGACCTGAAACCCGTCAATGGTGAGTAGTTTTTCTTTACCTAGTTCTTGCGATAGTTCCAATGCGCTCATTATTTTGTTTCCTGTTCTGTTAGTTCCTCAATTACGCCCTCGTAATAGTCGGCTAGTTCCTGTAATGCGTACCATACGCCCATTTCGTCTGTTTCTTCTTGGTCTTTCCGCACCCCCGCCAAAGCTTCGTGGGCTTCGCTTAGTGTTTCCATTTCTTGCCCCTATCTTTTCTAGTCTGTCTCGTCAGTAGCGGGCGACTAACCCCGCTAGACGGCTCACGCCGTTTCGACTAATTACCTACAAGCACATTAAGCCCCGCCCATAGTAGCCAGAACCCCGCCCACGCCGTCACCGCGACAGCTAGCCCCTCTAGCACCATAACAACAGTCTCACCCCGCGCCGTAAGCTTGTAGCCCGTACGGTTTCGATCTTTAGCCACTACTTGCCCTTACCTTTCCCTAGTGCTTTCCTATGATTAGCCCGCGCACACTTACCGCACACCGTACCCGCAAGATAGCCCAACATATCCTCGTGACCGCAATTAGCTAACATTACTTGCCCTCTTTCATCTCTAGTGTGAACCTTGCCACGCTCTCGCGCTTAGTGTAACCGTAATACACACGCGTTACCAGATACCCGCCGACAAAATCCGACACTATCCACGACCCGTTCACGCGGTTCTTTTCTACTATTGGTGCTAGTTTCATCTTCCCTGTTCCTATCTGTTGGTAGTTGTGGGCTAGGTAGCCCGCCCGACCTACCCGCCTAAGTGGATAAGCCAGACGCATCACCTAAGCTTGTGCGTTGTCCTTGACGGCTTGTCGTGCGCTTTTCCTGTCTTCTTCCTCTTGCCATTGGGTCAAAATATTGTTAGCAATTTTCTCACATAGTCGTAGGTCTGTCCGTGTGCTTGCCAGAATATCGCCCGCATCGTAACCCGCGTAGCTATCGTCAAAAGTTCTTAACGCGGTCAGTAGTGCCTCTGCTTGCCTGTCCGTAAGTTCTAGTTTCATCTTGCTTGTTTCCTTATCTGTTAGCTGTTGGGTTGCCCTCGTCAGTACGCGCCTAACGCGTAGACGGCTCACGCCGTTTCGGGCTGTCTATATTTCGGTGTAACCGATTGAATAAGTATCGTGACACAACATCATAGAGAGGTTCTGAGCTATCATCTGGGCGCGATTGTAACCATATCCGCCCGTCCTGATATAACCCCGCCCGTCCTTATCGCGCAAGGTTAGCAAGCTAGCCCTAGCGACTAGGTGAGTGATATCCGCAATCTTGCCGTCCGTGATAACCATCACACGGCTTAGAGCTGTACCCGTGTTGCCCGTGTAATGGGTCGAGATGTAAAGCGTAGGCATCTCGCCAGCCTGACGGCTAACTAGGTCGAACCCGTAATACATCTTCAGCTGTACCTTAGCGCGTTGCTGTTGCTCTAACTTTTCTTTCTTGGTCAATGTTGCCATTGTCTTATTCCTATCTGTAAAGTCTGCCTCATCAGGCACGAGGCGACTAACCCCCGCGCTACGCCTCACGGCGTTTCGGCTAATTATCCTCGCTAATCTCTAAGATGTAATTTTCTTCAGATTGTGACAGGCAGAAAATTGAACCTAGTTCGCCTATCGCTGTCTGTAAAGCTGTTTCGCGTAACAGACTACTGTTCACCCATTGTTTCAAGATTTCAACAATTTCTTTATTGTCCATTATCTAACCCCTATCTGTCTTAGTTACCCCTATTAGTAACTATCACTATCAAAACACACCAGACAACAGCTGTCAAGCCCAAATGACCAGAAAAAGAAAAAAACCACTTTTATTTTTATTCGAACAAATGTACGAAAAAACAACCCCTAGCACAACACTAACCAGCTGTCAAGCCGACACGCCCAACATAACAAAATTGTTACAAAAGGCACAGGCAGACAGTTCGTAGTCTGATACTCTCTCACTTGCTCTATATACGCATTAGCAATTTGTTTTCTGTTGCTGTCTGGTGGCTGTTGCTAGTGTTTTGTTGTTGTTTTACTTTCGCTATTGCGAATTATTCGCAACAACGCGAAAGGGTAGGGGGCAACGACCCTAGGGTTTTTAACTGCGCCGTACTATCGTTATTACTATCTACTGTAATATTTTTTTTAAAGTAGTTGTGGGTGGTTTTTGTTTGTTTGTAAGGGTTTTTGTAGGGGATCTAAAAATTGTTTATAACATTTTGGTAACATTGCGGGATGAACTGCTTTTATTCGCCCTTAGTATATAGTGAGGGGTTTTAATTATTTGAAACCCCGAACCTGCGTTTACACTTCGGTTCGCGAAGCCTTAAGCGTAGCGAACTGGTAACAATAACCTCTATGGCAGTCGGTTATTGTGTACTACTAAATAAGTCTAGTTTTGTTACCAAGGTCTTAACCCAAGGCTACTACTAATGTCGGCTTTCTCCTATGGTCGAAGCCGAAGGGATGTTATGGCTACTTCACCGAAAAGAAACTCGCAGCATCGTACTGTTGGTACTATGTCAGCTGATGATGCGAAGGTTCGTTTGCTGGAACTGCTTGAGGATGGGTTTAGTGTCGCGGATGCTTGTGCCGGTGTAAACAAGTCTGAAAAGACGTACTATTATTACATTAACTCGGATCCTGATTTTTCTCGTAAGGTTAAGTTGCTTCGTGCGATTCAGGCCCGCAAGGGTCATGTATCGGATGAGGATAAAGGTATTTCGTTCAAGGATTTCCGTGAACAGTATCTGAACTCGGCTACGTTTGAGCATCAGATGAACGTTATTGATCTTATTGAGAACAGGGACCCTGCCTGGGTCCATGATTCTATGACGTACGAAAAGGGTCTGCCGCAGTACGTTTTGGTGAACATGCCCCCAGAACACGCTAAAAGTATGACTGTCAGCATTGACTACATAACTTACCGTATCTGTACAGACCCAAACATTCGTATCAAAGTGGTTTCCAAGACTCGTGAAATGGCTAAAGAGTTCCTTTACGCTGTTAAGCAAAGGTTAACTTCACCTAGCTACATGGAGTTGCAGCGGCGCTACGCGCCAGCAGACGGCTTCAAAGCTACCGCCGACAAATGGACAAGCGACTCAATCTACCTTGAGCGCGACTCAGGA
>Ga0114964_10002029_pt1 | contig 14392 bp, 15 predicted proteins | sample C_131016_MF_Meta_FD_92638 | JGI IMG/M metagenome (GOLD analysis project Ga0114964, IMG submission 92638) | Freshwater microbial communities from Lake Croche, Canada to study carbon cycling - C_131016_MF_MetaG | ecosystem: Environmental > Aquatic > Freshwater > Lake | place: Lake Croche, Canada... | reverse complement strand
CTTTACGGCCTACCCGTACAGTCTCTACACCTTCTAAGCATTGCTCCGTTCAGCAAGTGATGGCGACCACGCACTTAGTAATATGTAAAGATTTGAAATCTTATGTGGCAATGCAGCAAAGTTACTGAACTTAAAGGTGTAGTATTAAATTGTCAAATTTCCTCTCTTTTGGAGTGTTACTAAAAATCAAGTCAGATCACCTCAAATAAAGCCTTAATCCTAGGCGCAGAGATATAAAAAAGGTAAGATTTTCTGACGAGAAGATCTTAATCTGAAACGGCTCCAGATTCTTTAACTACACCGCTCCACTTTTTTAATTCGGCTGCGACAAAATCTTTAGCTTCAACCGGAGACTTACTTAAAGTTATATTCGCCCCACCATTCACAATGCGCTCAACCACATCTGGCATTGTCATTACTTGAGTTATGGCTTCAAAGAGTTTATTAACAATATCTTTTGGTGTTCCTATAGGTACCATGATCATTTGCCAAGAACCCGTTTTATATTCAGGGTATCCAAGCTCAATCATTGTAGGCACATTAGGTAGTCCTGGTTGGCGAGTTAGCCCTGTAACAGCGTAGCTTTTAAGTTTATTAGCAACCATAAATTGCTTAACAGAGGGAAGTGTATTAAACATAACCTGAGTTTCGCTACCAATCAAACCAACGGCTGCTGGACCGCCGCCGCCCTTATAAGGTATATGTGTCATCTTGGTTCCTGTGAGCTTCATAAAAACTTCCATCTCAAGGCGGTTGGCACTGCCACCCCCTGGAGTAGCAAAATTAAATTTATCAGGATTGGCTCGCAAATAAGTAATTAATTGCGTCACATTATTCGGAGGAAAGTCTATATTGCCTACTAAGGCGCTTGGAACATCAACTACTTGGGCAATCGGTATGAAATCACGCAAGGGGTTAATATTGAGATTTGGAAATATAGCAGGATTGATAGCAATAGTGCCAATATTTCCCAGGTAGATTGTGTATCCATCGGGAGCTGATTTTGCAGCTGCCTCCATGCCGATATTACCAGCCGCACCAGAACGATTATCAACAACCACTTGCTGGCCAAGAATTTGACTTAACTTGACACTAATAATTCTACCGATAAAATCTGATGCCCCACCAGGGGCAAAAGGAATAATCAGTTTGATTTGTTTATTTGGGTACGAAACAGGCTGCGCTTCGGCAGTAATATGCAGACCTACTAAGACAAGCAAGCAAGCTATTTTTTTAAAAAAACTGACTCTATATTTCAGGTAATTATTCATAAATCTCCAAAATTAAATAGAGGCTATCAATAAATATCGTCTGCTGACAAAATTGGTAAAGAAATGGGTTTTTTTAAGCGCGCAGATAAATCAAAAGCCTTGGTAAGCATTAAATTTCGGTGAGCTTCCGCTGCCGTTGCAGCTGGTGTAGGAAGGTTTAATGAGACTCGATTGAGCCATGACTCTGTTTCTTCTCTCATGGGTCCACGCAATTCGCCTAAGGCAATATCCCCAGGAGGATAGCTACCCATGAAATCGACACGACGGGCGGCGTCGGGTGCATAGCCCTCGCTTTGCGATTTGCTAGTTGCTAAAACAATATCACGATGGGTATCGTCAATGGTTAGAACGCCCTCCGTTCCTACAATACCAATATCTAAGCTATAGACAGCCCCCGGCCAAACTATCGGTAAAGCCCAAGATATTGTCGACTGATAAATAGTTCCATCTGAAAAAGTAATTACACCAGCGGTTGCATCTATTCCTTTCCACTCAGGACCAAGTGCTCTATCTATTGATCGAGCATAAATTTCTACTGGGGTTTTATCCTCCATCATCCACATCACAATATCTAAAGCATGCGTACCCGAAATCACCATGGGCGAAATTTTTTCAGGTTGATCAGTGCGCTTATAGTTATCAATTGCCACTAGTCTATTCATAAAAGCCCTAGAGGAAACCAGCGTAACATCGCCTAATTGGCCAGTGCTTACCTTTTCCTTGGCGGCTAACCAGCGTCTACGAAATCTCTGGGTATAACCAACAACCGCATCAACACCTGCCTTTTCTATTGCCTTAAGAATCTCAGCTGAATCAGCTAAATCAGTTGCTAACGGTTTTTCAATCAATAATGAATGCTTGCGTTCAACTGCGGCTAAGATTGGAGCAACATGTAAATGCTCATCGGTAGAGATAATTGTGGCATTTACCTCGGGTCGATTAAGTAACTCCATATAGTCAGAGGTAACAAAATCTGCCTTCAATTTTTCAGCGACAAACTTTGCTCGCTCGGGATTTTTCTCCGCTATACCAATCCACCCCACTTGCGCATGGCGTGCAGCTACTTCACCACGAAATAACCCAACGCGACCCGCGCCTACAATAGCTAAACCAATATTTTTTGCCTGACGATCACGCATAAATTAACTAGCTACTAGCTTCAATTTTTCTTTCGACAAAGGCAAGTAAACGGGATCGCCAGTTTCGGCAGAAATATCGGCGGCCATATAGACCTCCATCACAGTACGAGCTTGTTCACCAGTCACCAATACCGGCCGATCTAAAGCAACAGCCTCAATAAAATGGACCGTTTCTGTTGCCATAGGTCCTGCAAAAACATGATCAACTCGTTCTCCTGGCATGGTTGACATTGGAAATTGCATGCCTTTGGTAACGGTATTAATCATCACATCTTTATGGCTATCATCAACCATTACAGCGCCTTCAGTACCAATAAACTCAATCCAAGTAGTTGAAAAATTCGGGTATCCTAAAGGCAAACTCCAGCCACCCCCAACTACAAAAGAAAGCCCGCTATCCATAGTTACCGTAATCCATTGGCAGTCAGGCACATCAGCACCGGTTGACTCGCGCATTGCACCATAATTTATTTGCGAATATACTTTTACTGGTTTAGCGGGCTCTAAACACCAAAAGACAAAATCAAGATCATGAGTTGATTCCATTGCAGCAGGTGATAACTTAACGCGACCGCTAATCTTCTTACCTAAACCTCTAGTAATATGCCGACTAACTAAAATGCTCACAGGTTTACCAATAGCGCCAGTGGTTATTGATTTTTTTACGTAAGCAAATTTAGGATTAAAGCGCTGAGAATATCCAATGGTAAATTTCAAATTAGCATTACGAGCTAATACAATTAACTCATCTGCCTCGGCTAACTCAAGAGCAATTGGCTTTTCTAAAAAAACATGCTTACCAGCTAACAAAGCATCGCGAGCCATTGGAAAGTGGGTAGTTTCTGGGGTCGCAGAAATGATAATGGCATCAATTTCCTTGATCTTCAATATCTCACGATAATCGGTAGTCGCTATTTTAGCCCCTACTAAATCAGCAATTTCTTTTAGACGAAGTTCATTGGTTTCGGCAAGATAAATATTTTTTACTAGGGCACTTGCTCTGGCTGCCTCGGCTCGAATGCCGCCACACCAACCAGTACCGATAATTCCAAGATTAATTTGTTTCATGTCTCTTCCCTTTTTTAGCTCAATCAAAATAGGTCAAAATTACCTTAAATTGATCAACGGATTCACTAAATATACAACAAAATAATCGGGCCAGCTTCCACGGCCAAACAAAATATAAGGGTTTATATCTACCCTTAAAGCCCTAGATTTACTGTATGCTTTAATGACAATTTTTTGAAAAGTGTGACTATGAAAAATATACTTTATATCCTTCCGCTTTTTTTCAGCTTTCTTTTTAGTAATTTTCTAAATAGTGCTCACGCAGCCGACCCAAGCACAGTTAAGGTTGGAATCCTGCTACCACTCACTGGAACCTTTGCTGCAGTAGCAGAAACCCAACGAGATGGTGCTTTATTAGCAATTGATGTAATTAATAAGCGCGGTGGCCTCAATATGCCCAATGGCAAAGTTAAGGTTGAGGGTGTAGTTGCTGATGATGAAGCTAAGCAAGACGTAGGAGTACGCCGTTATCGGTATATGGTTGATGAAGGTGTAAAAGGCTTGGGTGGACAAACCTTTGCGCCCTTGGCCTATGCAATTAATGCCATGGTGAAGAAAGATCCGCTACCCTACTTTCCAGTCTGCGTGATGGCTAAAGAAGCATTTGAAAAAGGTAAGTTATCACCAACGACCTTTGCAACTGCATATAGCCCATGGACTGTAGGCTACATGGCAGGCCAAGCCGCAATCAAAACTCTTGGCAAGAAAAAAATCTTCTTTCTAGCCCGTGCAGATAGCTTTGGTTGGGATATTCGTGATGGCGTATATGCTGCCGCCAAAGAATATGGCGCTGAAATTGTTGGTTACGATGAATTATCGCTTGGCACTGCAGACTACACAACTGTTTTACAAAAAGTGAAGGCGGCAAAACCAGATGTGTTTATTGCAGCCCAGTTTGCTGCAGATGCTGTTGCTCTTCTAAAACAAGCGCAGCAAATGGGTTTAAATAAAGAAATGACAATCTTCAATGCTTTCATAACTAATGTAGTTGCTAAAGGGCTTCCCCCAGAAGCCCTGGAAGGTGTGTATGCAATGCACTACTTCTACTATGACCTAGAGAATTTTCCAGATAAGGAATTGGCTAAAAGTGCCAAGGAATTTACCGACCTTTACCGCGGAAAGTATGGACGCCCTCCCGACGCCTATGCTGCAATAGCCTATATTGCATATTTAGAAATGTTTCGTGGATTTGAATTGTCAAAATCATTCGACCCAATCAAATCTGCTGCCGCAATTCAAACTAATGGTGGAAAATTTAATACTGGCGTTAAAGGTGCCGCTCGCTGGAGAGAAGATCATGCAGCAGAGTATAAATATGCTGCATTTTTAGTTAAAGGGAAAGGCGCAAAAGAGCAAAAGAATGAATGGGATCTTTTTACAGTAATAGGCTCAGCTGGTGGAGAACAAGTAATGCCATCCCTTAAATCATTAGGCTACTAATAAACAGATATCGCCTAGGCTTAGCTCGGTTGATTTTTATAAAAACTAATGTCAAAAGCAATATTGCAGGCTCATGGAGTAAGCAAAAAATTTGGTAGTCTTAAGGCTGTTAATAACGTCAATTTTTCCGTCAATGAATTTGAAATTGTTGGAATTCTTGGGTCAAATGGTGCCGGGAAAACCACCTTTTTCAACCTCCTAACAGGTTTATTTTTTCCTGACGAAGGTAGTATTTCGCTTAAAGGGGAAGATATTACTCGGATGACCGCACAAGAACGGGTTGCGAAAGGACTTACCCGAACTTTTCAACTAACTTCAACTTTTGATAACTTAAATGTTACCGATAATCTGGTTCTTGTTTATTTCCGTGCAAATCATCAGACCTCTGCAAAAGAATTGTTACTAACTACTCGAAAATCGTTTTATAACAATCCAAAAATTCTAAGCACTCTTGAAACTTTTAATTTACTTGAACTAAAAGATCGCCAGGTTCAACATCTTAGTCTCGGGGAAAAAAGGCGGCTAGAAATTGCTATGGCTGTTTTAGCTGAACCAGAAGTACTTTTATTAGATGAGCCGCTTGCGGGCCTTGCTGACTCAGAAATTAGGGGTGTATTAGAAGTACTTCGCCGTCATATTGGCAAGCAAACTATTGTGTTGGTAGAGCATAAAATTTCTCATATTGAAAAATTTGTTGAGCGGTTGATGGTAATGCATGAGGGTCGTGTTATTGCCGAAGGCGGATATGAAGATTGCCTAAACCATCCAGAGGTAAGACGTAGTTACTGGCAAATAGAAGCAGACTAGGAAGGCAATGACTAATTCATTCTCTAGTTTAGAGGTAATTCAATTAAACGCTGCTTACGGTGAATCAAAAGTTTTGTTTGATATTAATTTTAAGGTTTTTCCAAATGAAATTGTTGCTTGTGTAGGTCGGAATGGCTCGGGGAAAACTACCCTCCTGAAATCTATTTCTGGATTTATAAAACTTTCTTCAGGCGAAGTAAACATACCAAACCATAATTTAGTTGGCCTGCATCCATTCCAAATTGCACAACTTGGTATTAAGTATGTGCCACAAGATAAGAAAGTATTTTCCGATCTAACGGTTCGAGAAAATTTAGAGTTAGGAAGTTATGCCAGTAAAGACTATAACTGGGAGCCCGTTTTTAATTATTTTCCAAAATTAAAACTATTACTAGATAGAAAAGCTGGCTTCTTAAGTGGTGGGGAACGCCAAATGCTGATGATTGGTAGGGCTATTTTAGGGGCCCCAAAACTGCTTTTAATCGATGAGCCTACCGAAGGCTTAGCGCCCAGTATCGTTACTCACTTACGTCATGTCTTCACTGAGTTAAGTAAAAAAACTTCAATCGTTATCGTTGAACAAAATTTACCCTTAATTTGCGCCCTTGCTAATCGTGTTTATGCAATACGTGAAGGCCGGATAGTGGCCGAATTAACAACCCCTGATGAAATTACCCCAAATGTTTGCGAACCTTATCTATAAGGCTATTTAATGTTAAACGCATGGCGCTGGTGGCGCGGAATTATCATTGCATTCTCGCTAGTCGCAATCGGACGCCTATTTCTACCGTTACCCTTTGTCAATGAAGTACTTATTTTTTCTATTTACACTATTGGCTGCAACTTCCTGCTTGGTCGCGTAGGGTTTATATCCTTTGGTCAACCTGCTTACTTAGCAATTGGCGCCTATGGAACAGCATTTTATTTATTTTACTTTGGCACAAATCCATATATTGGAATTCTCGCTGGAGTTACCGCTGGATTTATTTTTGCTCTCATAGTAGCGCCTTTATTTGTTCGCTTGCGAAGTGATTATTTTGCCTTAGTGAATCTAGCATTAGCAGTCATTATTTTTTATATGATGCAAAAGGTTTTAGTAAAGATAACTAAGGGCGATAATGGTTTATGGTTTTTAACAAATATTACTTCTACTCCAATTTTAGACCTAACTAAACCAAGTGATTTTTTTATTTTCGCTTTACTTATTGCCATTGTTTTATGGGCTTTTTATAAATACGTTGATGGCACTATTTTCGGAGCCTGCTGTCTAGCTACTAAAATTAATGAAACTAAATTTCAATTTTTAGGCTATAGCAATTTTCGTATTCGCTTAATGGCCTTTGTGATTGCCAATACCAGCACAGCCCTCGCTGGCTGTCTCTATGCAGTCTATCTTGGTTCAGTTAGCCCTGAAATTACTAGCCCCTCTCGCACAGCAGATCCTATTGTTGTAACTATTTTAGGTGGTGTAGGTACGTTATTTGGTCCCTTGGTTGGCACTATCGCTTATACCGGACTTCGCGATGTCATTAGTAAGATGATTGGTAATTGGGAGCTCTTTATTGGCTTCATTCTAGTATTTATTATGCTAACTAATTCCAGTGGTTTATACGGGGGGGCTGAGAATGCTCTCAATAAATGGCTAGAAAAAGCGCGGGTTTCGAATTTAAATAAAAAGAAACCAAAATAAATGGATATTCAACTACTTTTTTCTGGTGTTATTTTTGGTCTAAGTCTAGCTAGTATTTATTTTTTAATCTCTATTGGTTTGTCACTGTGCTTTGGATTAATGCGCATTATTAGCCTTGATCAATTACTTTATTATTCGATTGGTGCTTATATAACCTATTCAGTTGTAACCGTAAGCAATAATTTTTGGCTGGGTATTATTGCTGGGGTTATGGTGGGTGGTCTGGTTGCCTTTATTGTTGAGCGACTAATTTTTAGACGTATCTACGAACGCGAACTCACATTTAGTATGATCACTTCTTTTGGTATCCTCTTAGGTGGAATTGGAATTATCAAAGCTATTTGGGGAGTTATCCCGCGCCCTATTAAGCCTCCATTTGCTAATCAAATCGACCTGCTGGGAACCGATGTTCCTGCCTATCGAATTTTAGTTATTGCAATTGCGGGCTTAGTTTATATCGGTATTTGGCTTTTTCTTAATAAAACCATTATTGGCAAAGCCATTCGTGCTGGTATTGAAGACATGAACCACGTTGAGGGACTTGGCATTAATGCCTCACGACTTTTTACCATTACCTTTGTACTGGCAGGCGCGCTCTCGGCATTGGGTGGCGGGCTTTACGCGCCACTAATTATGGTTGATCCGAGTATGGGACTAGAAATTCTGGCATTTGTGTTTATGGTTGTCATTATTGGTGGTCTGGGCAGTATTAAGGGTACCTTAATTTCATCAATCATTGTGGGTCAGGTTGTGTCTATTGGATCGCTAATCTATGCTCCACTGGCCATCATGGCACCGTTCGCCATGATGTTAATTATCTTGTTAATTAAGCCAACGGGGCTGTATGGAAATAAACTTAACAAATAACATCAGAAAACCTGTTTAGCAGAGACACCGGCATCCGTCCAGCCAGGGACACGGCCGGCCTGTACTGCCTCTTCAGCAGAAAAATTAAGCTCAATTTTGATGCCATTAATTGGCTCCCGCATAAATAATTGATATAAATTAGAGCTGTGTGCTTTACGCTCGCTAAATTCAATATTATTTTTCGTCAGGCGCTCGAGAAATTCATTGATTCCTTCGCAATTAAAGCAGATATGGTCTACTCTGCCAGATCCCATTGCTCCAGAAGATGGGGAATTATGAACTTGCTTATCGCTGGGGGTGCGCAAGTAAGTATCTTGATGATCAGAAAATTTTGCCTTACCAATATGAATGACATCTAGGTTGCCAATATATAGCCAGTGCACTGGAAAACCAAAATCGGGATGATACCCATCGCGAAATCCAAGATGCTTGCAAAACCAATCTCTTGTACCATCGGGATCATGGGTCAAAATTAAAATGTGCTCCATAAACTTTAAACCCATTGCAACCTCCCTTATCAATCATTCATTTAAGCATTATTTTGGGGCTGGCACTTGATTTCGGTACCAATCTGAAATCCATTCCCCTGTTTTGATTAATACTCCATCTTTCTGTTGAATATAATCGAGCAATTTTTCAAAGTAAGTAATTCGATGGGGCACACCAGTAATATAAGCGTGAACACTCAGCGCCATTACTCGTGGATTACTTTCACTATCAGACCAAAGCCTTTCAAATTGGTCTATTCCCCTTCTGAGCATTTCATCAGCTCGATTTCCCTGCAAAAGCATCATTGGAATATCATTAAGTTCAACCGTGTATGGCACTGAAAGAACAGAATTTGGTTTTGCCTGAATCCAAACTGGTTGATCATCTAATACCCAATCAGCTACGTATTCAATACCAGCCTGAGATAGATGGTCTATAGTCTCATCATTTTCTGTTAAACCAGGACTCTCCCATCCAACTGGCGCCTTCCCACTAAATTTTTTAATCGCTTCAATGGTTTGCTCAATCGATTCTAATTGATTAGGTAATTTATGCATTGGCCCTTGTATATAGCCATGACCCATCATTTCCCAACCTTTTTGCAGTCCGGCTTCGGCTACGCGTGGATATGATGTACAAACAATTCCATTAGTCGCTAGGGTGGGAATAATCTTACGTTGATTTAGGGCGTCAAATATACGCCAAAACCCAACTCGCATGCCATACTCATGCCAAGCCCAATTAGGTAGGTCGGGCTGTAATGGCTGCCCCATAGGCGGGCTTAGTACGGTACGAGGCATTGAGTTTGCGATAGACCAATGTTCAATGTTAACTATCAACCAAACCACCATTCGGGCAGATTCGGGCAAGACGAGTTTTTGTCTGTCAATTATTGCAGAATATGTTACTCGATCACTTAATAACTCATTCATTTATTCCTCGCAGAATCCTAAAATATCTTTATTCGAACTTTATGACTTGATGGCGGCGTTTACTCGTGGCATCACTTCTGTGGCAAATAAGTGCATTGATCGTTTCGCTAATCCTGGATCCATCCAATCATGGCCAGCGTAAAGCAATTGACCAAACTCACCAATCTGTTCTCTGAAGGCCAAAATTTGATCAACTACCGAGTTAACTGTACCGGCCAAAACTAAACGCTTCGTTGCATAATCTGCAGTTATTTCTGAATCAGGCATACTTTGATCTACTTTAAATAAATTCGTTCGCCCTCCTCCGCCTACTAATTTACGTACCAATTGTTTAAAGTAAAAATGATATGGCCCGCCCTCTTCAAGCGCGTAGCGTTTTGCTGTAGTCTCATCATCTGCAACAAAAATACTTTTAGCAACCCGCCACTCATCAGGCTGTGCTACTGCTCCGATGGCCTCACGTCCTTCAACATATTTAGGCCAGTGCGTTTTTACCCACTCAGGCATCAAAAAGGGGGCTGAAATAGGCTGCCAACCCCGCTTTGCCATCTCGGTAACACCTTTGGAAAATGGCGCAACAGCAGTGCCCACAATCAGTGGGTGCGGTTTCTGAAATGGTTTCATAATAAAACCTTGACCGATCTCAGGAATCATTGTTTTCTCCACCGAAATATTCCAGTAATCGCCTTCGATATTGTATGGAGGATCTGATTCCCAGATTTTTAAAACTGTATTAATGCCCTCTACAAACATCGCGTTTCGATCTTTATCGAAGTTACCAAAAACCTCTGCATCAGACATCAAGCCTCCAGGGCTAATGCCCATGATGAAACGGCCCTGTAACAGGTGGTCTAACATGGCAACCTGCGCAGCAACATTAGCTGGATGCGAATTCGGAAGATTAATTGTGCCAGTACCTAATTTAATATTAGTAGTGCGGTTAATTAATGACGCTAAAAAAATCATTGATGATGTTACCGTTTCCGATGCATCAGTCACGTGCTCACCAACATAAGCCTCAGAAAAACCAAGCTGGTCAGCCAAAATAATTGCCTCCTGATCCTCATGAAGAGTTTCTACCAAGTTACGACCCGGAGGATGCAAAGGCATCATGAAGGTACTGTATTTCATCGTTTCTTTCGTTTTAGTGTGAACAGAGAATGGTCTTGATTCAAATAAATGAAGATCGCTGGAAATTACACTTCAATTGCGCGGGCGTATGCGCCGTTACAAAATAGCAGTGAGTCTTTCTTCATGTGGGTATAGCGCACTATTTTTCCCAGGAACAAGATGTGATCACCCACTTCTTGCGCGCTAATCGTTTCGCACTCGATGTTAGCTGCACATCCGTGGATTACTGGCAAACCACCTAAGCCTAACTTGTGATCGACACCAGCAAATCGATCCTCTGCTGGCTTAGCAAATTGATTAGATAAGTGCATTTGATCCACGCCAAGGACATTAATAACAAAACGTCCTGATTCATGAAATACCGCGAGATTGCGCGATTGCTTGCCTAGACTCCATAGAACAATCGGGGGATCTAACGATACCGAACTAAAGGAATTCGCTGTCAAACCAACGCGCTCTCCCGATGCTCCGACGGTTGTAACCACGGTAACGCCTGTACCAAAGGACCCCAAAACATTCCGCAGCTCTTTAGAGTTAAATTGATCGCCAGATACTTCAATACTCATTTGTAAGCCCCATAGATTGCTACTGACAGTAAATTAAGTAATCACTTGATCACTTTATAGGTGATCATTTGATCTATATCAATCAGTATAAACCCTATAAACCTTCAGTTAGAGCCTCTATTAAGGCCTTTTAGCCTTGATAAGATCAGGAATAGTTTGTTTTGCCCCAGCCAAATATGAAGTAATCGTTTGATCAATTATTTGATCAATATCCAATGTAAGGGGGGCATTGAAGATCCAAAGACGTTGCCCTAAGTAAAACACTCGCGCATTGATACCCCAAATGAGCTCGACTTCTTCCTCAGTCAAAGGTACTTGCTCGAAGCCTAGTAAACCAAGCTCTACCCGCAACTCTTTGGCGATGGGTTCTAGGACTCGGCTCCGCAAAAATTCTAAATATCGATTATTGATATTTTCGCCTCTGAGTCCAGAAAACATAAAGATCCGCACCCAGTCGTAGGTCAATGCCACGCGTGCGTAATCTTTATAAAAACGCAAGAGTCTAGTTTGCAAGGGCATGCTTCGATCAGCGATGATGGATTCCCAATAAGAATTCCACCGCCCTACATAAACCTCTTGATACACGCGCTCAATCAATGCAGCCTTCGATGGGAAGTAGCGAAAAATCAGAGACTGCGTCACCCCCATGCGACGAGCGAGTTCGCGAGTATCGCCATCAAAGCCTACTTCAGCAAAAAACGCTACTGCTGCTTGCGCAATCTCCCGATCACGATCCTCACGCTTTAACCTGCGCCTTGGAGCAATCGCCTCTGAGGGCGTTACGTTTTTTGTATTCATTGCTATCAATAATGCTTAATAAATAGCGCGAACTTTTTCAATCTGACCAGTCTCAGCAGATTTCATAATGGATTCAAGAGCAGAAACGTTTGCGAGCATCTCATCCGTACTAACTGGGTAAGGACTAATACCCAGCACGCCCTTTGCAAATGCTTCTAAATTGGCTCGTACAGTCGGATGTGGTTCATTAAAAGAAATGGCTTTTTCTTGTCCACTAAACACCATACTGATGTCCCATCCGGTTGGATCTTCTGGATGCGTTCTGTCTCGTATCTCAATCCACCCCTTGGAGCCGTAAACAGTAAAGCGGCCATCAAATGGGGTAGCTAGAATCGCACTAATCAAGGCCGTAGGTCCACCTTTGAAGCCCAGCATGATTGCCAATGAATCGCCATTTGCAAAATTACTTGCCAAGGTATTGAGTCTTGCTAAGACAGACTCCGCTGGGCCCAAAATCGCAATTGCCAAATCAACCAAATGAATGCCTGTTGCCGAAAGTGGTCCACAGGGCGCCAACTCTTTAGACAGTCGCCAATTATCTGGAGGTAAAGCAAAAAATTTGTCTTGACTAAAGTTACCCTCGATTTGCAAAATCGTACCTAACTCACCATTCGCGATTCGCTTGCGTACATCCATAATGGCTGGCTCGAATCGTCTTTCGTGACCAATACCCAAAACTACACCAGCGGCCTTACAAGCCGCAACGGCTGCAATGGCATCATCAAGCGTGAGACAAAGGGGCTTCTCGCAAAATACATGCTTGCCAGCTTTCGCGGCGGCTGTAATTTGAGCGGAGTGTAATTTATGCGGAGTGCATAAGATGACGGCATCAACATGAGGGTTAGAGACTGCATCCTCATAAGAACTTGAAACTGTAAACCCAGACTTTTCACCAAGCGCTTTTGCAGCCTCGCGAACACTGGCTTCCTGTTCTATGACCATCTCTACTTTGATGAAAGCGCTGGATTGTAAGGTGGCAACAATGGTCTTACCCCACCAACCATAACCAATCACCGCTACGCGAAGTAATTTTTGACTCATATTTTTATCTCCTAAAAATCAATTTTCTAGATTCGTCTATTTTAAAAATTTCAATGCAGCGGTAGTGAAGTCTGACTCACATTCAATATTAGAAATATGCGCTGCCTTAAATAGCAGATATTCATTAGTCGGAATAGAGGACTGCATGAGTGGGTATTCAGAAACCGGTGCAGCCATATCTCCTGAGCCTGCAATCAACAATACTGGGCACTGAACATCTTTGAGAAAAGGCCGCGCATCATAATCTCGCACGGCTTTTGCACAGGCCATAAAGCCCTCCGCAGACGTTCTACCAATCATATGACGTACTTGTTGATCAATCTCGGGATGTGCATTGCGGAAGCTCTCGGAGAGCCATCTGTCAGCTGTTCCATTTGTAATGGCGCTAATCCCACCAGCTCGAACTGCCTCAATTCGTTGATCCCACTGTTCCTTGGTAGCATCAATTTGAAAAGGTCGAAAATTGGCTGCCACCAAAGCGTTGACGCGCTCAGGATTTTTTGCTGCTAGATAGATTCCCAGCATGGCGCCTAAGGATAACCCCACAAAAGAAAATTGCTGGATATTGAGTTGCTCTAGGAGCGCCAATAAATCTTGTCGCAAATCCTCGATACTAGCTACGGTACCTGAGGCAGGCGTCTTGCCATGCCCTCGATAGCTATAACGTAATACTCGAAATTGTTCAGAAAAAATCTTGGCCTGGGCATCCCACATTTCGGGAGCAGCAGCAAGTGAGTTTGCTAAGACCAATACGGGAGCGTTGGCTTTACCTTCAAATATGAATGAAGTGTTATTGATAGATGACATTGCAAGTGACCTTTGATAAATAATGTTCTGATCAGCTCATCTAAAGAAAAGGCATGTTTGATCAAAACTGCATGCCATGACTTGATTAAACTGATCAATTGATCATTAATATAGCAGTATCTGCCGCCCTGGAAGATAGGAAGAGATTTAATCTGCTTGTTTACCCAGAATCACCGTGGCTTGGCTTGAGAGGACACCACCATTACCGTGTGCCAAAGCAATTTTGAACTGACCTGATTTTTAGTACCACTCCATAAGAGAGGATTTTTGATAATCTTCACCTTAAAGGAGTGCTAAATATGGCAAAAGGCCAACGGCTCAAACCCGAGCAAATCGTCACCTTATT
>Ga0114964_10002028_pt1 | contig 14393 bp, 18 predicted proteins | sample C_131016_MF_Meta_FD_92638 | JGI IMG/M metagenome (GOLD analysis project Ga0114964, IMG submission 92638) | Freshwater microbial communities from Lake Croche, Canada to study carbon cycling - C_131016_MF_MetaG | ecosystem: Environmental > Aquatic > Freshwater > Lake | place: Lake Croche, Canada... | reverse complement strand
ACTTGCAGATACTGGCCCTTATCATCAACGACGTAACGGTCATTGTTGACGCTGAACGAGCCGTTACGGGTATAGACGGTCTGGCTCGAGGTCAGGCTTGGCTTCATCGCGAAGAAGCCCTGGCCGGAAATCGCCAGATCGAGCGCGTTCAGCGACGACTGGATGTTACCCTGTGTGAACTGCTGCTTGATCGACTTCAGAATGGTACCCGAACCAACCGCGCTGGACGCGTTCTGCAACGGCGAGGTTGCGAAAATATCGCCGAATTCTGCGCGCGACCGTTTGAAGCCGGTCGTGCCGACGTTGGCCACGTTGTTCGAGATCGTCGAAATGTCTGCCTGAGCGCCGTTGAGGCCTGTGAGCGAGGTATAAAATGACATGGTGTTACGCGCCTTTCCGAAGAATGAGGACTAAAAGTCGGCTCAGAATTTGAAGCTTTTGATGTCGCTGAGATTGACGGTACCGACGCCGCCGACCTTGAAGGTCTGCACTTCGGTGCCGGCGGGAACCGGGGCCTCGGTGATGGGGCCAAAGACGTCGGTGGCTGTTACCGCCTGCGCTCCCCCATTGGTCATCAAGGCCTTTACTGAATAGGTGCTGTCGCCGATCGCATTGCCGCCGGCGTCCTTCCCATCCCATGAGAAGCCAACCAGACCCGCCGGGTTTGCCCCGAGATCGATGGTCTTGACGAGCTCGCCGGTTGAACGGGTGATCTGAAGGCTGAGGCTGGATGCCGAGGTTGGCAGGTCAACCGCGCCACTGATGCCGCCGGTCGAATCAGCGAGTGCAGTGTTGCCTGGAACCAATACGGATTTGCCGATGAAGCTGGCCGATGTTGCGATCCGGTTCTGGGCAATCTCGGTTGCGACGCCGCTCACGGTCGTATTGAGCTGCTGGATACCGGTCACCGTCGAGAACTGCGCCATCTGCGCGATCATCTCGGTATTTGACTGGGGCTGAAACGGATCCTGATTGGACATTTGCGCCGTCATCAGCTTCAGGAAGTCGGTCTGATCGAGCGACGTCTTGGGAGCCGTTGGGGTTGTCGACGATGTCGCAGCCTTTGCGCCGATTTTTTGCAGCAACGCATCAAGGGTTTGCTGCTGGGAAGCCGCCGGTGAGGTCGATGGTGAAACGCTGGTCATGATATCCGCTTCCTGTAATTACTTGCCGACGCTGATGGTTTTCAGCATGAGGGTCTTCGCTGTAGAGAGAACCTCGATGTTGTTTTGGTATTGACGGGATGTTTCGAGCATATCGACCATCTCCGCGCTTTGATCGATCGGCGGGGCGTAGATGTAGCCATCCTTGTCCGCGAGCGGGTGATTGGGTTCGTAACGCTTTTCGGGTGGTGCATCAGAGGCCTGAATGCCGACAGTATCGACGGTTGCAATGCCGCTATTGCCCTGAAGATTCGAATATTGGGTCTCGAAGACCGGCTTCATCGGCTTGTAAACCGTGTCGGCGCTGCCGGAGATCGACATAACGTTGGCAAGGTTACTTGCCACCGTGTTCAGCCGAACCTGCTGCGCGGCCATGGCACGTCCGGAGACGTCAAAGATCGTTAAGGCTTTCATCATTCGCCTTTCAATGCGCTTCGCAGCGTCTGGATGCGGCCGTTGAGAAACTGCAGCGTGGCCTCGTAATGAGTGGCGTTTTCGGCGAACTGGAGCTGTTCGACATGCAGTTCGACCGTGTTGCCATCAAGCGAAGGCGAAACCGGAACGCGGTATTTTACGTCCGTGGTATCCGCCGTACCGCCCGTGTCGATATGCATCGACGAGGTTTTTACGAGGTCGCCGCCATTGGTCGCGCTTTTAAACGCAGACGCAAAATCGATATCACGCGCCTTGAAATGCGGGGTTGCCGCATTGGCGATGTTGGAGCCGAGGATATCAAGCCGCTTCTGCCTCAATGACAGTGCGGTTCCATCCTGCTTCAAATATTGATCAATGGCGTTCATGCCTGTCTCTCAAATCCGATTAAACGGTGTTCGGAGACATATTAGCAACTATCGTGCCAAGTTGCTGTGGCGGCTAAACACTTTTAATATCAGAGGAATCCTGATGGGGGAGCGTTTTTAGCGTCCTGTCCCATGATTTGTCTAAGGGCCGAGGCAAACTGGCCCGCGCCGCGGCGGCGTTTTTCTTCGCCATCCATCTGACGACGCAAAATCACGTCGCCGGCCCAATCGGGGCCTTCGAGCGTGTAGCCGCCATATTCTTTGAGGAGAGCCCGGATCGAGTCCAGAAATTCAGTCTGTGTCATGATCTAATCCGCCTATAGTCAGGCGAGAAGGTCAAAGGCCTGTCGCCGTTCAGCCAGGGTTGTTGGAATACGTGAAACCAAAGCGTAGAGCGTTGATGCGTAATGCTGCATGAAAACCGGCTCAAAAGCGATCCGAGCTTCCAATTGTGACATGGCCGGAACCGCGTCAGAAGGTGCCCCGCGCGGGTTAAAAATCGGGCGCGGCGTAAAGTCAGGGTTCGCAGACGGGCGATAACCACTGGCGCTGGAAGGCGCAGTCTGACGCCGACGAAATTCTGGCGTAAACGGAAGGACTGTCGCTGATAGGTCTGACGAGAGAAAACTGCTGTCACCCGTTGAATCGGGGGAAACAATCGGCCTTGGGGTGTCTGTCGTGTCATCAATCGGCGCAACGCGAGGCGCACCCGTGAGGACGGGTAGCATTCTTGACGTCGGTTGCTGCACAAAGGCGTTTGACGAGACGGCCATGGCGTTCCCCGCGAATGGTCAAGCCCCCTCGGCCCGGCACACGCGCTGGTTTCAACCATTAATAGAAATCTCGGGTTTACGCTATAAAAAATAGTTAACACGCACCTGGCGCCGAAACGAGATGCTTCGGCGTCAGTCCTTTTTAAAGTGGCTTTGTCGTTAGCTTACCTGTTCTGTAAAGGATCGAAGCATTTCGCTGCCTGTTTGCAGGGCGCGCGAATTGCCGTTGTAGGCTTGTTGCGCCGTTATCATCTGCATCAGTTCAGACGTGATATCGACGTTAGAATTCTCAAGGTTTCCTTGGGCAAAATTGCCGAAACCATCAACTCCGCCGCGGCCGAATTGTGCCGCGCCCGAGCTCTGGGTTTCCGAAAATTTGCTTCCACCATTGGCCTGCATGCCGTTTTCGTTCTCAAAACGGGCAACCGCAATATAGGCAACGGGAATCGGGGCTCCACCGGCTGTGCTCGTGACCGACACTTGCCCTTGCGGGTCAATATTGATCGACGACACATTGGTTGGATCGTTGCCGACCGCTTTAAAAATGTTAATCGGCTGAAGGTTAGGGCTTTGCAGGCCGCCAGCGAGGGACTGATTCCCCATGACCGGCGAGCCGCTGTCATCCACAAGATAGCCGTCCGTGTTCAGCGTCAATTTACCGGCGCGCGAATAGGTGGCGTTGGTGGTTGATTGCGCCGACGTCGACGAACCGAAAACCATGTATCCTTCGCCCTGAAGCGCGACATCAAGGCTGCCCGAGGTTTGCTTCATGGAACCCTGTTCGGTGTCCCGATGCATACCAATGGTCAAAACGCCTTTGCCGCTTTGAGCACCGACAACCGAGGCGGATTCCTCTGCCATGAAGTCGCCGAAGACCGCCTGTGATTTCTTGAAACCGATGGTGTTGGCATTGGCAAGATTGTTTGAAACAGCGCTGAGTTCTTTCGAGGCTGCGGTCAATCCGGTAAGGGGCGTTCTCAACATGGTCGTTTGGACTCCGATGGGCGGACTGAACTGGCCAATGCGATTGGCTCAGCTGGAAATGTTCAGGGAGAAATTAGCAAGTACCGTGCCACTTAAGCGGTTTGATGAGAGCGATTGCAGCGGCGCGAACTTGCCATTAGGGTTGCGCTGAATTTTATCGGATCCAGTTGCGTACCCTTGTCATGCTCAGTCCAAAACTCCTTGCAGGCTTCAAAGCCAAGTCCCGTTCAGTTGCAGCGGTGCCGCGACCCTTGGCCGATGTCCGGTCACAACTGATTACGCTGATCGACGAATATTGGCGTTATTTTTGTAATCCTGCCGATTATTCCTATGTCGAGAAGCGGATTGATGCCGATACGGGGCTTTTAACGGAAGTATTCATGCCCAGCCGGTGGCGGGAACACCATCATATTGTCAAAATGCAGGATGGTGTGGTGATCATCTCGATCGAGTGGGAAGGGCGTTTATTGCCCCTGACCAAAAAAGGCGATCAGGAACTGGTGTTGGGGGTTGCCACCCGTGATCTCGTCGAGCAGGTGCTGGCGGAAATCAAACACTCGATCAAGATCGGCCAAATGGACGCTTATCTTGTTCGCGATGGAATGGAGACGCTTAGTTTTCCGACATCCATTTCCTGAGCTGTCCAATAGCAGCCTTCTTGATTTGGGAAACGCGTCCTACCGATACCGATAGGGTCTCTGCAATTTCTTCAAGGTTGAGTTCTTCAACGTAATAAAGTTGCAGGACTAACGCGTCGCGTTCCGGAAGCCGCTTTAAGGTATTAACCAGCAGCTCGCGGGTTTCCATCGTCAGCAGAGCTTTTTCAGGCGTCGGGCGTTCATCGGCGAACCAGATCGAATGATCATCGTAGATTTCGTCGAGTGATTTGTCGGCAACGCGGTTAATCTGGTCGTTCCACCCCTGCAACTCGGCCACGCTAATCCCAAGCTTCACGGCAATGAGGGAGAGATCGTCGGTATTTCCGCCTTCTGCAGCAACGGCACGGCGCGCATTCGCAATCTGGACGCGTCGCGCCACAGCCGTTCGTGTCAATTTCAGATTATTCCGAACATGATCAATGAGGGCGCCCCGCACGCGAATGGAGGCATAAGAGCCAAAGGTTGCCTCACCTGTATCTTGAAAGCGTTGGGCTGCCTCGATCAGGGCCGTCATTCCAATTTGGATCATATCGTCAATATCGAGGAGATCGCGCACCCGGCCATGGATTTGCCAAGCGAGCTTTCTCGCCAGCGGGATATGCGACCGCACCAACGAATTGATCGTGTCCACATTGGTTGCGGTGACCGGGTAAGCACGCAGTGCCATCGTTCAGCCCCCTGCAGCCGCGCGGATATAATCCGCTTGGGGACGGAAAAATCCGATTGCGCCTTCATCGACCATCGGCGGTTCCGTCGAGCGAATCCGCTCTGCGATTTTCATGATGGCTTTTGCCGAAGGTGAATCAGGGAAGCTGGCAATAACAGGTTCGCATTTGCCAACGGCACGAACCAATTTTTCGTCGTCCGGGACCGTGCCGAGATGATTCAGCGAGACCTTCAGAAATTTGTCCGTAATGGCGCGGAATCGCGAGAAAATCTGCTCGCCATGCGCCTCTGTGGAGGCACGATTGACGATGATGTCAAAGCGTTCGCGGCCGGTTTCCTGATGCAGCACCTTGATCGACGCATACGCATCGACAAACGCTGTCGGTTCGCCAATGACGACGACGATGACGCGATCACAAGCTGCTACGAAGTCGATCACGTTGGATTCAACGCCGGCTGCGGTATCCACGATCAAATGATCGAAATCATCGGAAAGCTCACCAAAGCTGCGGATGATTTTCTGCCGCTTCTCATCGGACAGTCCCATGACTTCAGCCAATCCACTCCCGCCAGCGATCATTTTGACCCCGTGCGGTGACTGGATGACGGTTTCTGCCATGGTGCAGGAACCTGTCAATGTATCGGCAATCGTCCGGTTAGGGCGGCAGCCAAGAACAAGATGGGCATTGGCAAGGGCAAGATCGGCATCGAAAATGCCGACCCGCTGACCTGCTTTATGCAGCGCAAGGGCGATGTTAACGGAGAGATTGGTTTTGCCAACTCCGCCTTTTCCGCTGGTTATGGCCGTGGCCTGTGGACGTTTCATCTTCAATCCGTCAGTTGAGCTGTTCGGCATCGCTGCCGACGAGACTTGCGTGGATAACGCTTTCGAGCATTTCCGAATCAGGCTGCATGAGACCCTTCACCAGGTGAGAAGTCGAAGCAAGATAAGCAATTCCCGGGCCACGTAGGCTTAGAAGGCTGAAAGTCGATAAAGAGAGTGGCGCTTCATCGAGTTTTGTGAGCGCTAAAGCGTCCAGATTTGGATAGCGGTTCAGAATACGCTCGATCGCATCCGTCGAAAGGTTCGACGCAATGGCGCCGACGCTTATCATTTTCGGCAAATCATCGCGATGGCGCTCGAGAATATCCAATAAAACGCTGTTTTCATGCGGCTGGCTTGGCATATCGATGAAGAGCGACAAACGCTGGCCGGAATTTTTCGTGAGCTTGGCCAATTCGGAAGGATGTTCGACATCAATGACCGGCACATCCAAAATGCGACCATAAGCGCGTAACTGCTCGGCGGCACCAAAGCGCGACCCATCGGCATTGACGAATGTCAATTTTTCGTCAGGCGATGCCATGCGTGCACGCGCAGCCATCTGGGCGAGCAGCGTTGTTTTGCCCGAACCGCTAGGCCCGAGGGTAAGGACAACGCGCGGGCCACCGGTAAGCTGAGGTGGCGCCTTGTGAACCATGCGGTCCGCGAGGAATTTGGCAAAGCGGCGATCCGGATCAACCGAGGCAAGCGCACCCGATTGGGCGAGGAAGACCGAGATGAGGGCAGGCGATGCGCCGGCTGTTTTTAGGCCGCTCAACATCATTTCAGAGCCGAGCATCGCGCGAATTTCGCGAACGGAATTCTCGATGGCTTCGAGGCGCGAGGATTGAACCTGCTCTGATTTATTCTTTTCGGCAGCAACCTTCTGGGCTTCCGTGTCAACTTTAGGCTCGGCTGGAGCAGGGCGGAACTGAAAGCCCGATGGACGCAACAAATCAGCGGCGCGGCCACTTTCGACCAAAACCTGCTGAAACGTCTTGCCCGCATGGCTAGGGGTCTGCGAGGCTTCGCTGCGCTCGACGATTTCGGTTTCGCCGTCGTCTTCGTCTTCCATATCCATATCGAAGTTCTGACCCAGTCCGAGCGAACGGAACATGGACCGCTTCGGCTCGTGGCCAGCGATGATCTCGACGCCGCCTGGAACTTTACGCGTCGAAAGGATAACGGCGTCTTCGCCGCATTCCTTCATGACTTTCGCCATTGCCTCGCGGCTATCTTCGGCGACGATCTTGGTGCGCTGCATCATGACTCAGGTTCTCCTCAGGAGGCGCCGCCGATAACGGCGACCACGGTTACGCGTTTGGATTCTGGTAGTTCCTTGAACGACAGGACAAGACCATCGGGTGCTGCCTGGCGAACAAGGGATGAAAGTTCACGCCGCAAAATTGGCGTTGTTACAACAACGAGTGTCTTGCCATTCTTGGAAAGCAAATTGCTCTGCTCTTCGAAGGCTTGAATGAGCTTGCGTGCGAGGCCCGGCTCAATGGCATTGCCATTTTGGCCGTTTTGGCGCGCGTTTTGGATCATTAATTGCTCAAGGCCAGCATCGATCGTGACGATTGGCAATTCTTCTTTTGGCGACGAGATGCGCTGGATGAGGATAGGACCAAGCGCAATACGGGCGGCTTCGATCAAGTCATCCGTCTCGCGGCCCTTCGAGCCAGAGATGGCCTCCAGAATGCGCTTCATATCGGAAACTGGAATTTGCTCGGCGACCAAGGCTTTGAGAACCTGCGTCAGCTGCGGCAGCGAGACCATTTTAGGCACCACGCCCTGCACCAGATGAGGCGAGGTTTTTGCAAAATGATCAATGATTTCCTGTACATCGTCCTGCCCGAGAAGATCGGCAGCGCGCTGAATAAGGAGCTGGTGGAGATGGGTTGCAACCACGGTTCCAGCGTCCACCACGGTATATTGGGCGGCCAGCGCGCGCGGTTTGTCGGATGGATCGATCCAGACCGCATCCAAACCGAAGGTTGGATCCTTCACCGTTTGGCCTGGCAGAACGACCGTCGTGCTGCCGCTCTGGATCGCCAGAAGCTTGCCGTTAATCACCTGATCTTCGGCAACGATCACGCCTGCGATGGTGATGCGGTACGCCGAAGGCATCAGCGTCAAATCATCACGAATACGAACCTGCGGAATGATAAAGCCAAGATCCTTGGAAACCTGCTTACGAATGCTGGTAATGCGCGAGACAAGCGCGCCACGGGTTGGATCTTCAATGAGCGGAATAAGGCCATAGCCGACTTCGACCAGCAAGGCGGTCGTGTTGGCAACGTCCTTAATCGAGACTTGTTCTGGATTGCTATCTTCGGCCGGAGCTTGTCCGCCAGCCTGGGCATTTTGTTGGGCTGCGGCTGCCGCTTCTTCGTCTTTTTTATTGCTCGGAGCATTGCCGAAATAGGCGATTGCACCAGCACCTGCAGCAGCGCCAAGAAACAGAATATTCGGCATGCCCGGCAAGATACCGATCAAAGCCAGAATACCGGTAACCGGCCACCAAGCGCGCTTCAGACCAACCTGCTTCATCAAGGTTTCGGTCAAATCGGCACCGCTGTTTTCGCGGGTCACGATGATAGCGGTTGCGATGGAGAGCAGGAGGGAAGGGATCTGCGCGACAAGACCATCGCCAATCGTCAGCGTGATATAGGTCGATGCAGCCTGTCCGATCGGCAAGCCGTGCTGGGCCATGCCAATCACAAGGCCGCCAAGGATGTTGACGCCCAAAATGATCACGCCAGCAACGGCGTCGCCCTTCACGAATTTTGTGGCACCATCCATTGAGCCGTAAAAATCAGACTCGCGGCTAACTTCTTCACGACGCTTCTTGGCTTGATCAGGTGTCAAAAGACCGGCGTTTAGATCGGCATCGATGGCCATCTGCTTGCCGGGCATAGCGTCGAGGGTAAAGCGGGCGCTCACTTCCGAGACGCGGCCGGTACCTTTCACGATCACGACCAGGTTGATGACCATCAAAATCAAGAAGACCAGAATACCGACGACAAAGTTGCCGCCGATGACGAATTCACCAAACGCCTCGATGACTTGGCCTGCCGCTTGCGTACCTTCATGGCCATGCACCAGCACCACACGGGCCGATGCAACGTTGAGGGTAAGCCGCAAAATCGTTGCGAATAAGAGAATTGTCGGAAAGGCCGAGAAATCGAGCGGCCGGAACATATTAACGCTGACCATCAAGATCGAGAGCGAAATAACGATGTTGGCCGTGAAAAACAGGTCGAGCATGAAGGGTGGGATCGGAACCACCATCATGACAATGAAGGATACGAGCGCAACGGGTAGCAGCAACGTCTGGGTCAGACGTCCAATACTGCTCTGTTGGTTTATCGACAGCGCTTCAGTCACTTCATCGGTCCTTCATGTCAGAATTCCGTCGATTTCTCGCCGGCGGGCCGCGCATTCCGTTGTTTCTAACGGGGCCGCGTTGCCTCCCACTCGGTAAAGCAAGGGGTGTGCCAAGAAAGGTTTGAAATCGCCTTGAGCAACTGGCACCGAACTTGCTGAACAGGGTCCAACCACTAATTCACTTGTATCGCCGATTGAGCGAACGCAACGATGATGGAAAGGGCTTAGGCCTTGAAAATTAAAGCATTAGCGATCTTCGCGTCTTTCACCTTAGCTGGCTCCCTGCTCGCCGGCTGTGCGCCTGCGATGGAAACACCTAATCTGTCATCGGCCTCCACCAGCGCTATTCGCGGGGTCGGTTATGCCGCCATTTCCATTCAGCCGGGTAAAACCAGGGTGCAGAAGCAACTCATGGCGATCCGCGCTTCACGGCTTGCTGCCATGCGTGAATTGGCTGAAAAAGTGTATGGCCTTGATGTCAATTCCTATTCGTCCGTGTCCGAGACGGTGATGCAGGCTGATACCCTCCGAGGCTCTGTGTCGGGACTGGTTCGCAATGCCCGTACCGTCAGCATTGGGCCGATCAAGACCGATATTTACGAGACCATTCTCGAAATTGATGCCTCAGACGTTGCCTCAATGTCCGCAAACCGCGCTCCGACGCCGAGGTAATGAAGATGATGCGCTGCCGTCTTGTTGTCGCCTTGGCTTTGGTTTCCGTTCTGTCCGTTGGTTCGGCAGACGCTGGAACGCGCTTGATCCATGCCATTGGCCGCGCTGCAATAGCGGGTAAAGACACCACAGCTGCGCGGAAGTCCGCCTTGGCTGAAGCCTTGTATGATGCCGCAGGGCAGGTGCGCATGGTGGTGCGCGGTTCGTCCTTCATGTCGCAAGCTGGCACGATCCATGAGGAAAGCGGTGTCGCTGTATCGGGATCGTTGAAGGGCTATCAAGTTGTCGATGAGCACCGCGAAGGAGACCACTATGTGGTGGCCATCGATGCTCTGGCCGATACCGATGATGGCGAATGCGCCTCGACGAAAAAATCTGATATTTCGATTGGCGGCATCAGTGTTCGTGTTGCGCCCAATATTTCCGGAGTTGTTGAGCGCCAAGCCCGAGAGGGTATCGAGGCCCTGATTGTTGCGCTCAAAGCCCAGCCAACGATTCATGTGCTTGATGACCGGCGGTATAATCCTGTCGCCTCGACGTCGACCACCGTTGGTCAAAATATGACCTATCTCGCCGCTATGGCTGGCCATGTATCCAATCCCGGTGCGTATTCAATTTCAGGCACCATCCATGTTGATCTCGTCCGTTCGGACACCATGATTATTGGCGAGTCCACCATTGAGGTGACCGCTGATCTGCAGCTCGTCGATAACGTCACAGGTGCCGTAAAGGACCGCTTTTCAGAGCATGCCCGATTGGCGCTCGATAAGCATGTTTGGGGAACGGAAATCGGCTTACCGCAAGAGGTCGATCCAGGCCTTGATGGCCTTTGGAATAATGTTGCAGAGCATGTTGCAGGGAATTTGGGGTGTGAATCGCTTCGTGCCGTGATCACCCAAGTGAACGGTAACCGTGCCACCCTTTCGGCGGGCAGCGTTAACGGCATAAAGCCTGGTGACTTCTTCCTCGTTGAACTGCCCTCGCAAGACCGTAACGCGTGGCAATTGATCCGGGTTGAATCTGCTGGTGCCAGCCAATCCGTTGCGCGTTTGATGAAAGCAACACCCGCTATTCCGCCCCATTCCGTCGCCGTATTGCTGCAGTGAGGATGGATCGATGAACATCATGCGTCGCTTATCCCTCTCGGCCTTCTTGGTCCTTTCATCCGCCCTTCCATCGCTTGCCGTGGATGGCTTTTGGGGGGCCAATGATCTTCGGCTGATCGTCCGCGATTACATGGTTCAAGCGGGTAAGCCGATCGCAGAAAACGTGGCGATTGGTCCGTTGGATGAGCGCATGCAGATACCAGCCTGCGCCAATGCCCCGAGCATTGCGCCGCGCAGCTCCTATAGTTCGAGCCTCATTGTTCACTGCGATGGTCCGCAAGCATGGACCTATAATCTTCGGGTTGATTTTGATGGCGCATCATCGACCGCAGCGAATCCTATACCGGGTAAGGTTTCAACCAATGGGCCTGTCCAAGAGTGGCACATCGTTGTTGCGCGCGCCTCCTTGCCCGTCGGGACAATCTTATCGGCCTCGATGCTGGAAGAGCGTGTCACCAATATTGCCCCGGGCGGTGCGTTTCTCAAAAGCGCGACTGAGGCCGTAGGGCTCAGATTAACGGCTGCGATGGTGCCGGGTGTTGCCATAACAACGCGAAACATTGCCCGTGCGCCCACCATTATGAAGGGTGAAACGGTCATTTTGACGGCGGAAGGTGAGGGCTTTTCCATCGCAACGCCGGCGCGTGCCGAGGAAGATGGATATGAAGGCGACCTTGTAGCCGTGCGCAACATTAAGAGCGGCATCGTTTTATCGGGCCGCGTAGGCCAGGGCGGAATCGTCTTGGTGCGATAAATTTTTCGGAGAGTTTCATGGCTAAGATTGTTTTTCTTGATGCCATCGGCCGGACGGCTGATATTTTGGCTGAGATCGAGACTTCCATCATGGAAGAGGATCGGCCGATGATCGAATCGCTTACTTTCGATCTTCACGCCGTGCTTTCCGGGATTAATGGATGCGTTCCTAATTCGGAAGAAGAACGCATGCGGGCCGAAAAAGTGTTCGAGACAACCCTTAGGCTCGAAAAATTGCTTGCTGACCGGATGGCAACCAATGATAGTGCCGGTGTTCGTCGGAAGCCCAAACACAAGCCAGGTCTGGTTAGTTATTATCAATGAGTAGTGTCGACTGGTTCTTTCTTTGTAGTGTCGTTGCCGTTTTTGGCGGTTTGCCAGCCGTGGCGGTGGCTTTGTATCTTGAGCGCAAGAATGCGAAATGGCGTGATGCCTTAACGGCTCGCCTTGATGCGGTCGCGGACCGGCTCGCTACCATTGATTCGGCTGTTGTTCGCTCCAGCATTGCGTTGGAAGGCTCGTTTACCGACACGATCCGTAAGGTTCAGGCCGAGATCAAATCGCTGGAAATCGTGTTCCGTGGCTCGGGCCAGACCACGCGTGAAAATCCGGAATCGGTTGACTCTGCCATTCGGTTGGCGCGCGAAGGTGTTTCGAGCGATTTGATCGTCGCAAAAACCGGCCTTCCGGTTCACGCTGTTGAATCCATTATTTCACTGCACGGCCGCCGATAAATTTCCGCTTTGAAGCTAAAGCGAGAGCGTGCCTATTTGGCAGTGTTCGCCAGACGCAAGATGGCACCCGTGACCATTTCAAGCGCTGCAACATCACTGGCCTTGGCGAGCGCTATTCTTCCACGCGGCAAAAACCCGTCTTTTGTTGCGGTATCCCGCAATAAATAAGGACCACCACTGATCAAAATCAGAATGCTGGCCACATAGACGACACCGAAAGCCAGCGGGCTCGTGACCCATCCGATACCATAGAGAAACAAAGTTCCTCCCATCATCTGCCACAATCGAAAGTGGCCATAGGCGATCACAGGAACGCACCACCAGATGGGTGAAATGCGTTCCGGAATGAGGAGCATGGAATCCAAACTCCGGATTGAGCAGTGATAGGCTTTCCAAGCGCCTTCCGACTCGCAGACCACATCCTCCTGTAAGGGGTAGGCTTCAAGAACCGCACCATCGGCGCCGCCTTTGGGCGCTAATCGGAAAATAACGGTATCACGTTGCACGATGATCCACTCATGGCCGCTTGAGATATCGTCGAGAACACTGGGTGTTTCAATGCCTTCGAGCGGCTCATACCGGCCGAGCTTAAGAATGATATCTCCCGGTAGCAGGCCAAGCCGTTCGGCGGCGGTCGCGCGCTGAATCGCCTTTACCCGGGCCGCTATGCCGGAAAACGTTTCGGTCGTCATGCGCTGTATCGGTCCTTCACCCTATGATTGGTCATTATGGATATTTGATCATTTGATCGGTTGTGTTGACCGGCTTGCCTGTTTTCGGCTTTTGTTGTGCCGCGATGGTCGCGGTCCGGATAGAAGCCGCCTGCTGAGTTTTGACAATCTCTTCGATCTGCTTGGCAATGTCGACCTTCGGATTAGCGGCTTCCATGGCCTTGACCTGTTCGCGAAGCGAATCGCTGACTTGCCCCACGATGAGTTTGTTCGAGGCTAGGAGATCCTCTACAATCTTGCGGGTTGCACCCGGCATTTGATTGATTGTCTCGCTGTTTTCGACAAGTTTGGCTTGGATGGCTTGCTGGTTTGCGAGGTCCCCTTGAAGGGCGACTTTGATTTCATCCTGCTGCATTGAAAGCGCGGCGAGGCGTTTTTCCGACGCATTGGCGGCTTGTTCAACCCGAGTAGCTGCTTCCGTAAACGCATTTACCTCCTCCGCAAACGCCATCAAAGCATCGCGGTTTACATTGGTAATCGAGTCAAAGCGGTTCATGGCCTTGAAATAGAAGGCGACGGATACACCAAGGGCAATCGATGCCATGAACAGAAAAATAACGCCGGTGCCGAGCAAAACTTTGTTCGAGCGTGAATTGCCAGCCACAAGGTCATTGACCTGTTTCTTAAGGCGCTGAATCTCTTTCGAAGCATCAGCGGCTGTACCAGCCGATGCCAGCGCCAATTGGATCGACTCGTCAAGCGAGGGTTGAACCCGGGTGGGCTTCAATCCCAATGCCGAGGGGTCGGGCTTGGCAGGCTCCGCCTTTACCGCTTCGGCTTCGACGTCATGATGCTCATCGACCTCAGGGCGAACCTCCACTTCGCTGACAGCAGCGGGGGCAGATGGCTTTTTTGGGGCACTCATGATGATCCTCCTTCGAGGGTAAATGGGGTTGAGGCGGAAGCGGAACGCATGCGGCACGCTTCTCCTGATGTTGTGAGAATCTCGCGCGCGGGATGCTGGCGCGACATGAGGCCAAAGGCGCGGCATCCATAAGGACGTTGGGCCTTATGTGTGATGGTGAAATGGCGACATCCATGGCACGAACCAATACCAACGACATGGGTGTGAGGGGGGGGGTGCGTAGCGTTAGACATTTTTGCGATCCATCGATTTGCCAATGCTGTCGAAACGCAGT
>Ga0114964_10002027_pt1 | contig 14418 bp, 15 predicted proteins | sample C_131016_MF_Meta_FD_92638 | JGI IMG/M metagenome (GOLD analysis project Ga0114964, IMG submission 92638) | Freshwater microbial communities from Lake Croche, Canada to study carbon cycling - C_131016_MF_MetaG | ecosystem: Environmental > Aquatic > Freshwater > Lake | place: Lake Croche, Canada... | reverse complement strand
CTGTGAAATCTCCGACGAGTGGATCACAGGAAAAATCTACCTCAACATGAACCCTCTGGAACTATCACTTCCTTAACTCAATTTTACAGAAAAATCTTTACGCAACCTTGGTATTGGTATTGGATTGCACCCGCTGTGCGGTGCTCGTGATCACGCTGTTCTGTGTTGCTCTCCTGACACCCAGAACCTCACTAGCTGACACGAACACATGGGACGGAAGTCTAAGCACCAACTGGACACGCAAGCAAAACTGGGGAAATAACACTCTTTCCTCAGGTGACTCCATTGTGTTTGCGGGATTAACCAGAACGACGAATAACAATGACGAACCTACAGACTTCCACATTGCGGGAATCACCTTTGATGCGACTGCGGGTACCTTTGTACTAAACGGTGCGCGCATTGGCCTCAGCGGTGCGATCAACAACTTTTCCGTCAACACACAGACGATCAATCTGGATCTTCTCCTGACCAACTCCTCTCAGATCTTTAATACACAATCAGGTGCACTGATCATCAACGGTGTCATCTCCGGTACATCTCCTCTACTTGGAATTATTAAGAACGGTTCGCAGCAACTGACGCTGAACGGTGCCAATACCTACTCCGGGGGAACACTTGTCAATGCAGGCACTCTGAACTACAGCACCAATACCGCCCTTGGCAGCGGCTCGGTCTCCCTCGGCAATCGAACCTACCTGACCTACACTGGCATCCGTGCAGCAACAGTGAGTAATTCGATCAGTGTCACCAGTGGAACCGGCACCATTGGTAACACCGGGGGAGCAACCCTGACTCTGTCAGGGGGACTCTCACACTCGGGCGCGATCCTTCAGTTCTTGGGCGGTTCCTACAATGTGACGGGACAGATCAGCGGGAGTTCTGCCAACTCCGATCTCCTGATCAACGGGGCCTCGGTCACGCTGGCCGGATCCAATACGTACAACGGACCTACCTATCTGACCAATGGGGCAACCCTGAACGCCAATGTCACGGGAGCCCTTCCTTCCACTATCCGTTCGGCACTTCATCTCTCCAGTAACAGCACATTTTATCTGGGAGCCTCACAAGCTATCGCCTCCCTGAGCGGTGCAGCAGGATCTGCCGTAACGCTCGGAAGCTCAACGCTGACTCTTGGTTCCAGCGGAGGACTTGCAGCCTATGCTGGAACCATCACGGGAACCGGTGGCGTGACCAAGGATGGAACCCTGGCTCAACTCCTCAGCGGCGTGAGTTCCTTTTCTGGAATGACTGTGATCAATGCCGGCTCCCTGAGCCTTGGTACCACCGGCTCCTTGAATGCAACCGCCGGGGTGCTCGTCAACACGGGAAGCACATTCCTCTTGGGTAGGGGCACAGCCAACCAAGTGTCACCGAATGCGAGTCTCACACTCAACGGTGGCTCACTCTCGATGGGAGCGGGGACTGTGCGCGCCTCGAGCCAGGAATTCACAAGCCTGACCCTCACGGCAAACAGTGTCATCGACTTTACGAATTTGAGTGGCAGCTCGGATCTCTATTTCTCCACCTTTTCGGGACTGAGCAGCACAAGCAGTCTGAGTATCTATCACTGGAGCGGGGAACCAGTCTGGGGCGGGGCTTCCCCCGGTGATCCAACGCGTCTTTATGCCCTGCTGAATGATCTGAACTCCGCACAGTTGGGGAACATCAGCTTCTATAGTGGAAGCGGCACCGGATTCCTAGGGACCGGCACTTTCTCGACTAGCAGCACCTCCGGCGGCTTCTCCGAAATCGTTCCTATTCCTGAACCATCGGTCATGATCGCGACCTTCCTGCTCCTGAGCACCATGATCTTATCATGGCGCAGGAATTTAGAATAACTCGCTAGGCCGCCAAAAACTTTTGGGCATGCCTTTCCAAAAGGATTGGAAGTTTCGATGCTCCGTTAGGCCTCTAAGCGCAGCAGATCTGAGCAGGGATTATAAGAAACTGCTGCTAGGCGCAGGAGTTTTGGATGCGGAGCTAGGAACGCGAGCGACGCTGTGTGAACCACACTGCGAGTGAGCGGTGACGCCGCTACGCGCCAAAAGAACCAGCCACTGGAAACCAACCCTTAGTTGGTTTTCAATACTTCGATAAAGGCCTCTTGGGGAATATTAACCTGCCCGATGGCCTTCATGCGTTTCTTACCTTCCTTCTGCTTCTCGAGGAGCTTGCGCTTGCGGGTGATGTCGCCTCCGTAGCACTTGGCGGTCACGTTCTTGCGCATGGCGCTGATGCTCTCGCGGGCAACGATCTTGCCGCCAACTGCTGCCTGGATGGCAACCTGGTACATCTGGGTCGGGATGACCTCCTTGAGCTTCGCAGCAAGTGAGCGTCCGCGAGCCTCGGCCTTGTCGCGGTGGACGATGCTGGAGAAGGCATCCACGGGCTCGCCGTTCACAAGCATCTCGAGCTTCACCATGCGGTCGGCGCGGTAGCCGGCTGGCTCGTAATCCATGGAGCCGTAGCCACGGGTGACGGATTTGATCTTGTCGTGGAAGTCGACGAGGATCTCGTTGAGCGGGAGGACGGCCGTGATCATGACGCGGCGGGTATCGATCGACTCGGTGCTCTCCACGGTGCCTCGCTTATCCATCATGATCTGCATGATGTCGCCGATGTTCTCGTTGGGAATCATGACGAAGCACTTCACCACAGGCTCACGGATCTCTTCGACGACGCTCATGTCGGGAAGGTTTGCCGGATTATCCACGAGTAGTACCTCGCCGTTCGTCTTCACGACCTCATAGACCACGCTTGGATAGGTGGCGATGATGTCCATGTTGTATTCACGGCGGAGGCGCTCCTGGATAATCTCCATGTGGAGTAGCCCCAGGAATCCGCAACGGAATCCAAAGCCAAGTGCGACGGAGCTCTCGGGCATGAAGTCGAAAGCGGCGTCGTTGATCTGGAGCTTGCCCATGGCGGACTTGAGCTGCTCGAAGTCGGCGGTGTTGATCGGGTAAATGCCACTGTAGACCATCGGCTGGACTTCCTTGAAGCCGGGGAGGGGTTCGGAGGCGGGCTTCTTGGAGTCGGTCAGCGTGTCGCCGATCTTGATCTCGGCGGTCGATTTGATGTTGCCGATGAAGTAGCCGACATCACCAGCACTCATGGACTGTGTGGTGGTCATCTTGGGGGTGAAGATGCCTACCTCCTTGACCTCGTAGGATTGGTTGGTCGACATGAGGCGCACCTGGGTGCCCGCCTTGAGGGCACCGGAAAAAACGCGGATGTAACTGACGACGCCGCGGTAGGTGTCAAAGAGAGAATCAAAGACGAGGGCACGCAGAATACCATCTCCCTCAGGGGGTGGGGGGATACGCTCCACGACGGCCTCCAAGATCTCCTCGATACCGATGCCTGCCTTGGCGCTGGCCGGGATCGCCTCATCGGCAGGAATCGCCAGGAGATCCTCCAGCTGCTTCTTCACGGCGGGTAGATCGGCATTCGGGAGGTCGATCTTATTGATGACCGGAATGATCGTGAGACCCTGCTTGTGGGCGAGGTGGATGTTGGCCATCGTCTGGGCCTCGACACCCTGGGCGGCATCCACGATCAGAAGAGCACCTTCGCAGGCGGCAAGGCTGCGGGAGACTTCATAGGCGAAGTCGACATGGCCCGGGGTGTCCATGAGATTGAGCGTGTACTCCTCGCCGTTCTTGGCCCGGTACTGCATGGAGACCGGGTGAGACTTGATCGTAATCCCTCGCTCACGCTCCAGATCCATGGAGTCGAGCAACTGATCCTGCTTGTCGCGGTTGGCGATGGTGTTGGTCACCTCCAGCAGTCGGTCGGAAAGGGTGGTCTTTCCGTGGTCGATGTGGGCGATGATGCAGAAGTTTCGGATATGCGATACGGACATGGGAAGTTGGTGAATATCGTTCACCGAAGGAAGTGGGTCAATCACGATACGGACGCCGGATAGGATTAGGCCTAGATTTTGCATGAGGGCGGGGGAAACAGGTCGCCATTGTTCACCTGCATGGTGAGTCTCTCCTTAGGAGGTTAAAAAAGTTAGACCCGTTAAAGCGTTACAAAGTGGATGAAAGACAACCCCACACTGAGGCTCTGTCGGCATTAGGGAAAGTGCAGTCCAAAGGAGCCAGGGAATTCCCTAGGACAAAGTTGGATTCCGTGGCTGACCTCAGCCCTTTGTAACGTTTTAACTTTCCAACGATTTTAACCCAAAAAATCACCTTGCTCTTCAGCGCTCTCATGTAAATAAGGTAAGAATCGGTGGAGGGGGGCTTTTCACTTGATTACACGCAGCAAGAGACAGAGTCTTTGCCTAAGATGAGCCAAGAAGAACGGACACCGGGAGGAAACAAGATCTGGATTTGGTTCCTGCTGATCACCTTGACGACGCTGCTCATGGTGCCAATTGTTTCCATGGCGTTGGCCTTCAAGAAGAGCCAGAACATCGTCTTCACCAGAAAGAGCACTTCACCAACAACTCAAAAGGGCTCCGTAGAGGAACCGTCGCCACAGTCGCCGGAAATGTCGTCACTCCGGGCATCCATTGAGAAAGCAGCGGCCAATGTGATTCGCATCCCCAAGCTGAAGCCGAAGATGCAGCAGGTGGAGATCGTGACGCCTGCCGCATCCATAAAAAAAGCCTCTGTCTCCGTCCATCACGTCTTGGATCAATACCACCAGCAGTACGTGGAGGCGGTGGATCAGGATAAGATTCGAATTGTGGTGATCTTGAAGAGCAAGGATTGGCCTGTACTTGCTGGCAGTATCCAGAAGGCGGCGGAGAAGGACGGCTTCATCTATCGAGGTCCAAGCCAGACGTCGACCGGTGAGCAGGCGGACACGATGGTCGCGGAGATCGAGATTCTGAGGAAGGCCACGAAGTAGGTTTTGTGCGGGTAGTAGGGTACACCTTCTTTCGTTCCCCGTATCTCATTATTCATGACATACATTATCTGTAGTTATATAAATACAGAGATGAAAGCACCAAAAGGTTGTCCTGAGTGGCATTTCTCCCTTTGATCCAACTCTTTCAAGCATGAATAGCCAGAATCCACCCACCAACCGTCTCGACGATCTCTTTGCCCGACTACAGGCCGTGGGGCGCCCCGCCATGATCGCCTACATCACGGGTGGCGATCCGACATTGGCTGCCTCGGCAAAGATTGCGATTTCCTTGGAAAAGGCCGGCGTCGATATCCTGGAACTCGGGATTCCCTTTTCCGATCCACTGGCTGATGGTGCGACGATTCAAGATGCTTCTGGACGAGCCTTGGCTGCAGGAGCCTCGGTTCACGGGATCATTGAACTCATCTGCGAGATTCGCAAAAGCAGCCAGATTCCTATCGTTCTCTTTGCTTATCTGAATCCCGTTTATGTCTATGGATTTGATCAGTTTCAGGCTGATGCCGTGGCTGCAGGAGCCGATGGCCTCCTCTTGCTTGATCTCCCTCCCCAAGAGGCCGCTCGGAATGCCGAGCTAACCAAGGAGAAAGGAACAGGGCTGAAATCGATCAGACTTATTGCCCCGACAACTCCTCCGGAGCGACTCAAGGAGATCACAGATACCGCCGAGGGCTTCATTTACTACGTCTCTCGCGAAGGCGTGACCGGCGAACAGGCAAGCCTTTCCACCGATATTGCCGAGCGTGTGGCCTCGATCAGGGCTCTGACGAAGGTCCCCGTTGCTGTCGGATTCGGAATCTCCAATCCCGAGCAGGCCGCAACAGTCGCCTCCCTGGCTGACGGGGTCGTGGTCGGAAGCGCCATTGTCCGCAAGATCGGTGAATACGGCGACATTCCTGAACTCGCCGACAAGATTGCCGACTTCGTCCGACCGATTGCGGATGCCGTTCACGGCGTGAAAGGCTGAGGGGCAGAGACTGTTGGGCTATTAGACTGTTGGTTGCTGGTTAATGCGGAGGCGATCGGTTCCCACCAGATTTGTCGCCACATCTTTCTAGATGCTTGGTTCACATTCTAACTTTCTAACTTTTCAACACTGAACGTTTTTAGCTCCTGCTTCTCCATTGCGGCGTGACTCCACGCCCTGCAGGAGCGATAGTGCGAGGATGACTTTGGAGTTCACCAAAATGAACGGTGCTGGGAATGACTTCGTCATGGTTGATAACCGTGACGGCTCCCGCAGCCTGGAGCGCGACCAGATTGCACGTCTCTGTGACCGGCATCGCGGCATCGGTGGAGATGGGTTGATTGCTGTCGAGGGCACGCCAGAGCTTCCCCGGATGCGTTACTACAACGCCGATGGCGGCGAGGCCGAGATGTGCGGGAACGGAGCCCGCTGCTTTGCCCGGTTCGCCGCGCGGCTTCTCGGTCAAAATGAAGGAACCCTCTCCTTCATGACCCAAGCCGGGATGATTGCCGCCGAACTCCTCGGCGACCAGGTCCGCCTCCTCATGAGCGAGCCCCACAGCCTGCAGCTTGCCCATTCCCTTCAGGTGATAGGAACCGAGCTTGAGGTTCATTCCCTGAATACCGGCGTCCCTCATGCCGTTACCTTTGTGTCGGATCTGGAGCTCACTTCCGTTGTCGAGACGGGCCGTGCCTTGCGTCAGCATCAACGCTTTGCACCTGCGGGTACGAATGCCAACTTTGCTCAAGTCCTCGCTCCTGGATCCCTGGCTGTCCGTACCTATGAACGAGGCGTCGAGGATGAGACCCTTGCCTGTGGCACCGGGGTCGTTGCAACTGCTTTGATCCATCATCTTCTGACGAAGGCCCCCTCTCCCATCTCAGTCCAAGTCCGCGGTGGAGACACTCTAAAGGTGGGTTTTATTCTGGAAAATGGACATCCCTCAGCCGTTACCTTGATGGGCCCCGCCGATTTTGTCTTTGAAGGCACGGTTACCCTCTAAACTTCAGCCTTTCCCAAGTAGTATCTCAGCTTTCTAATTTCCGCTTTCAGCCTTTTCCCTCATGCCCACCATCTCATTTGCAGGAGCTCACACGGCACTCGTTACCCCCTTTCGAGACGGGGCCCTTGACGAAGCAGCCCTGATCTCACTGATTGAATCCCAAATTCAGGCCGGTATTTCCGGGATTATACCAGTCGGAACCACTGGTGAGTCCCCCACCCTGAGTCACGAAGAGCACCGCCGGGTGATTGAGGTAGCCATTGCCGCAGCCAACAAGCGCACGTTGGTCATCGCCGGTACTGGATCGAATGCCACCTCTGAGGCCGTTGAATTAACCATTGAGGCTGAGAAGCTTGGAGCTGATGCAGCCCTTCTGGTGGCCCCCTATTACAACAAGCCCTCTGCCGAAGGGCTGTACCGACATTTTAAGAGTGTCTCGGATGCCGTTTCCATTCCGATTATCCTCTACAGCATTCCTGGGCGCTGCGGTATTGAGATCCCTGTTTCCGTCGTCGCCCGACTGGCAGCTGACTGTCCCAATGTCGTGGCGATCAAAGAAGCCGGCGGGAGTGTTGAGCGGGTCAATCAGCTCAGAGCCGCCCTCCCTTCCAGCTTCGAGATCCTTTCAGGAGATGACTCACTAACATTGCCGTTTATGGCGGCTGGTGCCGTCGGAGTCATCAGCGTTGCCTCCAATATTATTCCTGCAGAAGTCCAGGGGCTCGTGCAGAGTTTCTTGAATGGAGATACTGCCAAGTCGCAGGCAATCCAGCAACGATTCTACCCACTCTTCCATGATCTCTTCCTGGAGCCAAACCCTGTCCCAATCAAGACAGCGCTCGCCCAGAAAGGAATCTGCACAGAAGATGTCCGACTTCCTCTATGCGAGATGAGTTACGCACATAAGGAAACCCTCCTGAAAACACTCCACTCAACTGGAGTTCTCTAGCTCTCATTATACTGATATGAATCCACTTAAAGTTATTATTTACGGATCTAAAGGAAGAATGGGACAGACTCTTGTCCGCTGTGTTCAAGAGGATCCGGCACTTGATTTGGCTGGCACTATTGATGCCGGGGAGCCGCTGGATCAGATTTCCGAATGTGATGCAGTCATTGACTTCTCACATGCTGAGGCTACGGCTCGCATCCTAGAGAAATGCGTTGAGTTAGGTAAGATTATCGTTATTGGAACTACGGGACATAATAATGAATTACGCAATCGGATCGCTGCCGCTTCGGCTAAGATACCGGTCATCTTCTCACCCAATTACAGCGTGGGGGTTAACACGCTCTTCTGGCTCACCAAGAAGGCTGCGGAAATTCTCGGCCCTGACTACGATGCCGAGGTAATCGAAATCCATCACCGCCATAAGAAAGATGCCCCCAGCGGAACGGCCCGTCGTCTTGTTGAGGTTCTGGATGAGGTCAAGGGTCTTGATTATGAGACAGATACTCGCCATGGCCGGGTGGGAATGCCGGGTGAGCGCACCAGAAGCGAGGTTGGCGTGCATGCTGTCAGGGGTGGTGATGTGGTGGGCGACCACACCGTCCTCCTTGCGACCCCCGGTGATCGCATTGAACTGGTTCACCGTGCATCGAGTCGCGATACTTTTGCTCGCGGAGCCCTCAGGGCTGCACTCTGGGCGCGTGATCAGAAGCCTGGACTCTACGACATGCAGGATGTCTTGAACCTGCGCTAAGCCCCTCCATTCGAGAGACTTATTATGCGTGCCGGCATCGCCCTCGGTTCCAATTTGGGTGATCGGCATTCTATCATGTCTCAAGCGCTCAAGGATCTCCAGGAGATCCACGATTGGGAATCCGGTCCCTTCTTGGCATCCTCTCTTTTGGAGACCGAGCCGCAAGATTGCCCGCCAGATTCTCCCCGCTTCCTTAACTCTGTGGTGGAGATTGAGACCACGCGACAACCTCATGAGCTCATTCAACTCTTGCAGAACCTTGAGGTTCGCTTCGGTCGTCCGCTACAACATGGTTACCATGCCCCACGATCGCTGGACTTGGACCTGCTCTATTGTGACGAAATGACTCTTGATGATCCTGATCTTCAATTGCCTCACCCCAGGATCAGGGAGCGCCTGTTTGTCCTGAAGCCGCTTGCTGAAATTCGACCTGATCTTCAACTCCCCGGGTGGACTGCATCGTGTAATGAATATCTAAGAAGTATTCATAATAAATAAGTCTATCAATCTATTAACCAAATGGTAATAAATCTAAGAGGATCATTGATTTCAGAAAAGAAATCACGAAAGAAGTTGGCTTGGTTGACCGCCTATGACTACCCCTCTGCACGCCTCTTGGATGAGGCTGGGATTGACCTGATCCTTGTCGGCGACTCCTTGGGGATGGTTGTTTTGGGTCACGATGACACTATTGATGTCACCTTGGAGGAGATGATTCATCACCTCAAAGCTGTTCGCCGAGGAACAAAGAGAGCACCCGTGGCTGCTGATCTCCCATATGGCACTTATCAGTCTGCTGATCAAGCTCTTATTAGCGCTAAGGCACTTGTTGTAGCAGGCGCTGATGCCGTGAAACTTGAAGGCCCCCATCCCGACATCATCAGAAAGCTGGTGGAGAATGGCATTGAAGTAATCGGTCATCTTGGAATGCTTCCCCAGCACGTTCGTGAGGAGGGTGGCTACCATAAAAAGGGAAAGTTGGAGGCTGAGGCGCTTGCTTTGACTGAGGCCGCCCTTGCACTTCAAGAAGCCGGCTGTTGTGCCATTGTTCTAGAATTGGTGGATGCCCCGCTATCAGATAAGATTAGTAAAGAACTGGACATTCCCACTATTGGGATCGGGAGTGGGCCAAGCTGCGACGGTCAGATCCTTGTGACCACGGACCTCATGGGGCTCCAGCCGTGGTTCCGACCCTCCTTTGTCAAGCCAAAGGCAGACTTAGCAACGCCGTTCCAAGAGGCCGTCAAAGAGTACATCCGGGAGATTAGGCAATGAATGGTGACCTTCAGGCCAGAGCGGCAGCCGGGAGAAGTGTCGTCCTTGCGGGTGTCCTTCTAAATCTGCTGCTTTCAGCCGGGAAGATTGCAGGAGGACTGCTTGGGCGTTCCAATGCCCTGATTGCCGATGGAGTCGAGTCGCTGCTGGATCTCTTTAGCTCTCTCTTGATTTGGGGTGGTCTGAAGTACGCTGCCAAGCCACCTGATGCGGAGCATCCCTATGGACATGGTAAGGCTGAGTCGCTTGCCACCCTAATCGGGGCCTTCGTTCTGGCCACAGCGGGTGCCTTTATTGCCCATACAAGCATTGTTCAACTTGTGGCCGTGGCGCATGGTCAGATTCCTCACCGCCCATCCCCTTACACTCTTCTGATCCTCATTGGCGTCATCCTGATCAAGGAAACCCTTTACCAAGTAATGGCTGGGCGTGCCCGTCGTATTGGCAGCAACGCCCTTCTGGCCGATGCCTGGCATCATCGCTCCGACGCCGTGACCTCGATTGCCGCATTCATCGGTATTTCAATCAGTCTGCTCGGAGGTCGCGGTTATGAGGCGGCCGACGACTGGGCGGCCCTCTTTGCCTGTGTGGTCATCTTTTACAGCGCTTACAACATGCTCCGACTCTCTCTCGGCGACATGATGGATGCCAGGGTCTCACCTGATGCGGAGGCAACGGTCATGAAGATCACCTGCTCTGTTCCGGGAGTTCTTAGCGCCGAGAAATGCCGGGTCCGTAAGAGCGGGCTCTCCTACATCGCAGATCTTCACATCAGAGTCAGTGGAGGGATCTCCGTGACGGAAGGGCATGACATCTCTCACCAAGTAAAGGATCTGTTACTGGCCTCCGAACTTCCTTTGGAAGATGTGACTGTCCATGTTGAGCCCGAATAGGGGTAAACAGGAAGGAGTTGAAAAATTAGCGCTGAAACCCCAAGGACGCTTTTCCTATCAGTCTTTCTGCCAGGCGGGTTTATTTTGAAGAACTCATTGATAGTAATCGATGCGCTCCAATCTGCTCGCAGCTGGTTCATCCAGGTAGATCTTAGCAAGTCCATCGGTTAGATGAGTGTATCCTTGTGGAATATTCACCCCATGGAAGAAGTTCTTCTCCATGAAGCTATGGTAAGAAGCGGGGTGGTCCGGAGATAGACCGATGTACTCGTCGAGGTTAAAAGTACGCATCCGAGAAAAGTCGAGCCCCTCCTCGCGGTGCATCCGGATCAGTTCCTCGTAGAGTCCCAGTGGAGTGTGCTGCAGGTGGCAAGACCGAGAACCGCGTCGGGCTTTTCCCTAACTAGCCTGGCGATGCGTCTTGCCGCGAGATTGGAAGCGGAGGCCGCTTCCTTGGTAATATTGACTTCCATGTGATTCGATCAGGCGACTCAGCATTGAATGAAATCTTTAAGTCACTAAGTGACGGGGTGGATTAGGAAACAAGATTGGAAAGGGTGCCTATCTTCTCGATTTGAACCTCCACGCGGTCGCCAGGATGAAGCCATCGCTGAGGAGTTCTCCCGACGCCGACCCCCTCGGGTGTACCGGTCAGGATAATGGTGCCGGGAGGGAGGGTGGTGTCAGCGCTTAGAAATTCGATCAAGGCAGGCACGTCAAAGATCATGTCCCCCGTGTTGGAATCCTGAAGAGTCTCCCCGTTTACTTTAGTGGTGATCCTGAGGGCATTGGGGTTGGAAATCTCATCAGCCGTTACCATCCAAGGTCCCATGGGCGCAAAGGTGTCAAACGATTTGCCGCGACACCACTGGGAGCCACCCCAGTCTTTTTGCCAGTCCCTTGCGCTGACATCATTGGCGACAGTGTAACCAAGAACGTGCGAGAGGGCGTTCTCTCGGGTGACATTCCGACAAGTCTTACCAATGACAATGGCAAGTTCACCTTCATAATCGACTTGGGTGGAGGGCATTTTCTGCGGAATCTGAACAAACGCCCCGGGGTCATTAAGAGCGCTTGGGTTCTTGAAGAAGAGGATCGGGAATTGAGGGATCTTTGCCTTCATCTCCTCAGCGTGGCGGCGGTAGTTCAGGCCGACACAGAGAATCGCGGCGGGAACGAATGGTGCAAGTAGGGTGAACTCCGAAATGGAATTTCCAGTGGTATGAAGTCCTTGAAAAGGATCGCCTGAGAGGATCTCCATCTCAGTGCCCTGCTCATTAAGCGGTCGAGCATAATGAATGATTCCATCGGGGAGTAGAATTCGGGCGACCTTCATATGGGTAATCTAATGCAGAAAAATGAAGATGAAACCTAGGAAAAGATGAGGTTCCGCTTCCACCCGGCGCATCTGAAGCCCTACGCTTCTGTGGCCCAGTGCGATGATGATCATTGATGCTCCATCTGCATCGCTCGATCGGCCATGTCGGGGCCGAGGTAGCAATGAGAGCCAACAGAGAGGAAGCCGTGCCCCTTCAAGAGCCTGCGGTAGTAGGCCGCGCTCTGGAGTCCCTCCGTGGGGAAGTCACCAATAAGAGAATCCTCCTCCGTGTAGAGCTCTAAAAATGCGACTCCCGCAGCCCGTTCTGCCAGAGAGGACAGGCCGAGTTTCAACTCCTCCAGAGGCAAGTAGAAGAGGGTGTCGCTGCAGATAATGAGGTCGTAGTCATCTGCGAGGCCAATCTCCTCAAGCGTGGCAAAGGTGCCGAAGCGGATGTTCCGCTTTTTCCCAAAGCGCTCTACGGCGTAGAGGCTCGCATCGACCCCTGTGTATCGGATCTTGGGGCGCATTGAGCGTAGTGCAGAAAGCCAGTTCCCCTCACCGCACCCGACATCGAGAATGTTTCTGACGGAGCGCTCCAGATAATACTCGGCGACAGAGAGTGCGAGGGAGGCCTTCCTTTGGATGGAAGTACCTGACTTAACCCGAGTCTTGGGATCACGATACCAGCGGTCAAAATACGCCAGGTCATAGCGATCACATAGGTCTGAGGCATTTTTGCTCATGGAAAAAATACCTCGGTGAAACCTAACAGCCTACAGTCTAAACCGCTAATAGCCTGAAGCCTTAGGCTTCCAGGAAGGAGCAGATATAATGACAAGGCTCTCCTCCGACGGTGATCGTGAATCCGGAGTTGGCTGGAACCTCAAAGGCAGACCCCTTAGCGTAGTGGAGGGACTCTTCAGAGCCATCCAGAACGACCGAAGAGGCTCCCTCGACCATTTCCATCTTCTCGGCCTGTTGGGTTCCGAAGTGGTAGGTGCCGGGCAGAATGACGCCGACGGTCTTTCGCTCCCCATCGGTCATGATGACAGTGTGAGAGATAACCCGACCCTCAAAGTAGACATTGGCCTTGGCGTGAACGGTGACGTTGTTGAATTCCATGCCATCCCTCATCGTTTCCGGGAGACATCTTTGCAAGGGCAAAAGAATCCCGATCTTGGAATTTTTGGTTTCCGAAGGGCGACGTCCTGGCACGAAGTCATCCTACTGCACGGGAGAAGATCACATTCTTTTCTCTGTATTCAAAAAGGGGGAAGTTGGGATAGAGCCAATTATTCCAACTTCAAGGCCGACCCTCCCAGGGGTGGCTTGGTTCATTTGAAGGAGCTACCGCCGATGTCGGTTTTTTGAAACGCGGGAAGGGAGACGGGTGCGGATTGACGTGACCCTGCGTCCCCTTCCGAAAAGATTCTCACCTTCCCATCCTTGGCCGAGGGTTTCCGTTCCGGAGGGAGGATGACGAACTGCTTCGCAAGGAGCAGACGGGCCTCCTGGAAGAGCTTGGTTGCCTGCCTCCGCTGTTGCGAGTCGAGACCGCCCTGTGAGCTTGCCAGAAGTTGGATGCGGTAGTTCAGGCTCTCTTCGGTGACTGGAGACTGTTGTTGGGCGAACCGATAGGCCACCCGATTGAGAAGCCCCCCTTCAAAGGCCCGCCCGTGCGAGTCATAGGCGGCCCGCTGGCTGGTCTCCTCAAGCCACTTTCCGAACTGATCCACCGTGCTGTAGAAGAGCTCCCCCTTCAGCCCGTTCTCCTTCTCAAGCGAGACCTCCATCCCGGGGATTTGATCCTTTGAGCTCGTGGCGCTCTGGAGCCTGCTTTCCTTCACTGTCCAGCCTGATCCGGTGTAGCAGATCCTGACATCGTGGTACTCGAAGAAGGGATAATCGAGAGAAACCGTCGCCGTAAGGCCTCCCTTTTCGTACTGCCATATGTGCGAGTAGACACCATCCTCGAAGGCTGTCTTTACGGGCACCGGCTTTGCTTCCGAGCGCAGGGTCCACCCGGCGATCTCCGGAGGAAGTGAAAACTTGGCCGACCCATCCATTTGCTTCGGATTGATCCGGCGCTCATGGACGACCTGTCTGGAGTTATTTCTGAGCTGTACGATCTGAAGAGATCCCAGAAGCGCGAGCAGGAGGGCGACGACAAGGAGCCCTCCCCTGAGTTGGTGACCCTCGAGCAGTTCTTGTAGCAGCGGGGTGGAGCTTTTAGGCGAGTTTGCCATGGGTGTGTGAACCGTGCGGGAGGAATGTTTTCGACGCAGGCTGAACGCTGCCAATCGTGGGAAGAGCCTTCCAAGTAGGGCGTCCGCCCCGACAATGAAGATCAGGTAAGCGGCAGTCAGGACGAG
>Ga0114964_10002025_pt1 | contig 14428 bp, 14 predicted proteins | sample C_131016_MF_Meta_FD_92638 | JGI IMG/M metagenome (GOLD analysis project Ga0114964, IMG submission 92638) | Freshwater microbial communities from Lake Croche, Canada to study carbon cycling - C_131016_MF_MetaG | ecosystem: Environmental > Aquatic > Freshwater > Lake | place: Lake Croche, Canada... | reverse complement strand
CAAGCTCAGCGCCGTGCACATTGTGATTGCTCAAGCTTTTGCCTCAGGTGCAACTGGAATCGAAGCAGTCGTAGTGTGTGCTGATTCGACACATGGTCGTGAGCAAGAAGTTGCACTGGTGTGGAGTATGCCTTCGGCAACTGGCCCGGTTCACTTTGTCTCTGCATCTGGCGACCTCATTGAAACTTTTATTGCCTAAGCCATTTGCTCTGGCTGACAGTTCGCTCGGGCAGGGAATGTTGGGTATCGTCGAAGCAACAGCAACACGAAGCTTGTCAAAGGAGGATGCCCATGCGTAGCGGATTTGCCTGCATTGTTGGGCGCCCGAACGTTGGTAAGTCGACTTTGACAAATGCGCTTGTAGGGCAAAAGGTTGCCATCACATCTGACCGTCCGCAAACAACACGCCATACGATCCGTGGAATAGTACATCGCCCCGAGGGCCAATTAATTCTTGTTGACACTCCTGGTGTGCACCGCCCTCGAACATTATTGGGCGAACGTCTGAATGCTTTGGTGTCAGATACTTGGTCTGAAGTTGACGTCATTGTGATGTGCTTTCCAGCAAACGAAAAAATTGGTCCCGGCGATCGATTTATTGCCGAACAGTTGGCTGCGGTTCCGCGGGCACGGAAAGTCGCAGTTGTCACCAAGACTGACACGATGGATAAGCAGGCAATTGGCGAACAGTTGATGGCAGTTCACAAACTTGGTATCGACCTCGGAATTGATTGGGCAGAAATAGTGCCGACAAGCGCTGTGAAAAACGATCAAGTTGAACTGCTCTCGGAACTGCTAATCAAGATGCTTCCTGAAGGCCCAGCACTTTACCCAGATGGCGAACTCACTGACGAGCCCGAAATGGTCATGATGGCTGAGTTGATTCGTGAGGTAGCCCTCGAAGGTGTTCACGATGAGTTACCGCACTCGATTGCAGTCGTTATTGACGAGATGGCGCTACGCGCTGACCGACCTGAGGATCGTCCACTGATGGACGTTTTTGCCATTATTTATGTGGAACGTGAATCGCAGAAGCACATTGTGATTGGTCGAGGTGGAAGTCGTCTCAAAGAAGTCGGCATCCAGGCACGTGAATCAATCTCTAAACTTTTAGGGGTTCCAGTGCATTTGGATTTACGCGTGAAAATCGCCAAAGATTGGCAACGCGATCCCAAGCAACTTTCTCGCCTCGGTTTCTAATCCGTTAACTCGCCTTGATTTCTAATCCGTTAACTCGTCGATGATCTCGTTATCGCTGAGTTGCGGTATCAAGTCATAGCGACTTCCATAAGTGTCGATGACCGCCACAATTGCTGCAGCCAGTGGAATCGCAATCAGTGCACCCATCGCACCAAAGAGGTTTGCAAAGACAATAACTGAGCCGAATGCCACCGCAGGATGAATCTTCATCGTGATATTGCTGATGCGTGGCGAGATGACGTAGTTTTCAATCTGCTGGTAGATCGTGGCAAAGATAGCAATCCATAACGCATTAATTGGCTGAGGACTAATCAATGCAAAGAGAATCGGAATTGTGATGCCGATGTAGGTGCCCACGGTAGGGATGAATTGACTCACGATTCCAGTAATGAGTGCCAAGGGTAGCCAGAATGGAAGTCCAATGATGGCAAATACGATGCCGTGTGCCGTTGCTGACATAGCGGCCATCACAACTTTGGAAGCAACAAAGCCGCCAGTCTTCGCAACTGCAATATCCCAGGTAGTGACAAAAACTTCTTGGGCATGTGGCTTTAACCACGAACCAATTGTGCGGCGAAGGCGTGGCCCATCAGCAGCGAGATAAAACGCGAAAAGCAAGATAGTGAGGAATTGAAACAGCCCACCAAGAATTGTGGTGAGTAATCCCATGACGCCGCCGGCAACTGAACCCGCCCACGTGGCAATTTGTGACGGTGAAACATTGAGCGAATCAATAATGCTCTGTGGATCGAGCGTCATGTTAAACGTACTGTTGATCCAATCGACAATTTGGGTGATCGCAGTTGGCAGTTCGTTGACCAGCGACTGAGCTTGACTAAAGAGCATGCCGCCGAACGCCGCCAGAAAGAGTGCAATCGCTAGTAACAGCCCGGCAAGAACAATGCCTGTTGCGGTACCACGACGCAATCCACGCCGAGTCAGGCGCTTGATCCCAGGATCCATCGCGATGGCCAAAAGCCAAGAAAGTAAGACAAGGAACAAGAATCCGAAGTTTTGGGTAATGATCCAATAAGTCAGGGCAACAAGAGTTCCCCAGATCGTGATCGTGCGCAGGGATGCTCGCAAACTGCGATGATCCAGTGCAACAAACTTCATTAACTGCTCTGACTGTGGATCTTGTTCCATGTCTTGAGGTTACCTGATGTGTTTGGTCGGATTGGCATGACACCATAGGCGTATGCCTAGTTATCGCGCCGAAGCCCTCGTGCTGCGCACCCACAAATTAGGCGAAGCTGACCGCATTATCACCCTGCTCACTAGGGAACGCGGCAAAGTACGGGCTGTTGCAAAAGGCGTACGTCGAACCCGTAGCAAATTTGGGGCACGGCTTGAACCCTTTAGTCGCGTCGAGCTGCTTGTTGCGGAAGGGAAGAACCTCGACATCATTACGCAAGCCGAATCCCTGAATGCCTATGGGCAAGATTTGGCAATTAACTATTCGCTATGGACTGCTGGACAAACCATGCTCGAAATCGCTGATCGGTTGTCATCGGAAGAAGCTGTTGCAAACGAGGCACATTATTTATTACTCGTTGGCGCATTGCGCACTTTAGTATCGGGGGAGCACGAAGCAAGTTTGGTGATGGATGCTTATCTACTCCGAGCAATGTCGATGGCTGGGTACGAGCCAAGTTTGGAAGCCTGTGTGGTTTGTGGAGATGCATCGGCTCCGTTTTTCCATGTGGCTACGGGCGGTGCGCTGTGCGCCGAACATCGAGTTCCAGGAAGTGTGGCACCAAAGCCAGAATCGATTGAGTTGATGCACGCGTTATTGACGGCTGACTGGCAGGTTGCCGATGCAAGCGCGCGTCCGGTGCAATCTGAAGTTTCGGGAATTGTGGCGGCATTTACGCAATGGCACATCGATCGAAGTCTGCGGTCGTTGCCGCTAGTTGATCGAACAAGTTCACTTTCTTAACATGAGTCCTGTAATCAGCATGGTTGGATAGTCCTATGGCAATTAATCCGCCGGTGCATCCATCAGGTGCCAAGCCACCGCTCATTCAAAGTGAATTGATACCCCGCCATGTTGCCTTAGTGATGGATGGCAATGGGCGTTGGGCAAAAGAACGAGGATTGCCACGGACAGCAGGCCATGAAGCTGGCGAAGCCAGTTTGATGGATTGCGTGTACGGCGGATTAGAACTTGGCGTGCAGCACATTTCGGCGTATGCCTTCTCGACTGAGAATTGGCGCAGGTCTCCAGAAGAAGTGCGCTTCTTAATGAACTTCAATCGCGATGTGATTCATCGTCGTACTGCCGAAATGCATGAGCTAGGTGTACGAATTCGGTGGGCTGGTCGACGACCCAAGTTGTGGCGTTCTGTCATTCAAGAGCTTGAAGCCAGCGAACGTTTGACTGCCAAGAATCGACGCTTGACCTTAACCATGTGTGTGAATTATGGCGGTAGGGCAGAAATAGTGGATGCCACAACTGCCATTGCGCGCGAAGTTGCTGAGGGGCGTCTTGACCCAGACAAAATTACTGAAAAAACATTGCGTAAGTTCATGGACGAGCCCGATATGCCCGACGTTGATTTATTTGTGCGTTCCAGTGGCGAACAGCGAATGAGTAACTTTTTGCTGTGGCAAAGTGCATATGCAGAGTTTGTCTTTCTGCCGACCTTGTGGCCCGATTTTGATCGTCGCCACATGTGGCACGCCTGCGAAATTTATGCATCTCGTGATCGGCGTTATGGGGGAGCAGTTCCCAATGAATTGCCGGAGTAGTTCTCGTTCACCTCGGCAAAATTAAATAACGTTTACGCCCAGTTCACAATTAAAAACATTGCTACCACGCCAACAACAGTGCTAAGCAATGTCAGACGTGAGGGATGGTTGCTGTGTGCCTCGGGCAAAATATGCGAAGTCGACAAGTAGATGACCATTCCGGCAAACAGTGCTAGATACCCGCCGAGGAAATTATCTGAAATCGTGATGTAGGTACCGAACAACGCACCACTGACTCGAGCAAGTCCATCAATTGCGATCAGCGCAATTGATGTGCGTTTCCAACTACCAAGGTTGACAAGCAGTGCCACGGTGTTGAGGCCATCGGTGAAAGCGTGCGCGACCACAGCAATGGCCACGGCGATACCTAGTGCCTTAGATACTTGAAATGCCAAACCAACCGCGACGCCATCAAGAAAAACGTGAATAACCATGGCACTGGCGCCGACCATTCCGGCCACCCCGTGGCTATGTTCGTGGTCATGTCGGTAATCGGATTCTGCCGGCTCATGAGCCCCCGAAAATCGTTCGATGATGTGCAAGAGCAGGAAGCCCACTACCAAGAACACCATCACAATGGGGACATTTCCCAGATGACTGGTGTTGATTGTGAAAACTTCGGGGATCAGGTCAAATGCAGCTAGTCCCAGCAATAGGCCACCGGAAAGTCCAAGTAATAAGTGCATGTGATCCTTGGATCGCAATGCGAGAGTTCCACCCAGGGCTGTTGCAATAACAGTGAGTAGCGAAATCAGGACTGCCATGTGCACCAGCGTACCGTTTGCATGCTTGACTTAGCGCATGACTCAAAGCATTCGAACGCGGGTAGAAGCATCTAGCGCGCCGCTGTTACTGCGGTTGCACACCATGCCACGCTTCCTAGTCCCATTGTTACTTGTGTCCTCACTGTTGCTGGGATTCATGACCACCGGGATCATCAGCTATTTCGCATTGCTCTTTGTGGCACTCTTTGTCACCTGGTTGCTATTTCTCTCTTGGCCATTGCTTGAGCCAAGGGCTCGAATTCTGCGCAGCGCTGTTGTCGTAATGTTGCTCGCTGTCATTGTGAGTCGAGTTCTGGGTAATTGATGGATTCCACCTCAAACCTTGGCCAATTTCACGCAGTGTGGACTTTTGATCGCGAAGTCAGTGACCAGTGGATTGCTGAAATGGGCGACGCTCTGACGGTCTTGCAGGAACGTGATGGATTCATCAGTGCCTCGATTGTGCGCAGCGTAGATGAAGGCACGCAATGTCAGGTGCAGTCAACGTGGCTTGAAGTTGGTGCTTATCGTCGCGCAGTGTCGTCTACGCGAGCAAAAATGATTTTGTGGCCATTGCTCGCCGATGTGAAAGATCAGCCTTCGGCATTTGAAGAACTCGTGCGCGTTACCCCTGAGGCAGTTGTACATTTCGCATCCAGCGCAGACCACAGCTAGCGGCATTCACCCAAAAGGGCATGTACCTAAACCCTTGTTTACCCACGTGTGCCTCGTCCGCTGACCCAGCATTACTCAGTAAACTAAGAACTCACGTCACCGGCAACCAGTCGGCTGACCCAAACGGATGTTGAGTTCTCATGGATCGCGTAGACGCAGTAGTTAACTTGTCCAAGCGCCGGGGTTTTGTTTTCCCGTGCAGTGAAATCTATGGTGGAACTCGTTCCGCTTGGGATTATGGACCCCTTGGTGTAGAGCTCAAGGAAAATGTTCGTCGCCAATGGTGGAAGACCATGGTTCAAGCCCGTGAAGATGTCGTAGGTATCGACTCATCTGTCATTCTTGCCCCACAGGTCTGGGAAGCATCTGGCCACATCAGTGCATTCGTTGATCCGCTGATTGAGTGCACGTCGTGCCATAAGCGTTTCCGCGAAGATCACGTTGTCGAAGAGTTTGAAGCTCGCAAGGGTCGCGCATCTGAGGGTCTTACTGAGATTCCTTGCCCAAATTGTGGAACTAAGGGCCAGTTCACCGAGCCCAAGATGTTTAACGGTTTGTTGTCGACGCATCTTGGTCCCGTAGTTGATGACAACTCGTTGCATTACCTGCGTCCAGAAACTGCCCAAGGTATTTTTACCAACTACGCAAACGTGGCAGCGTCGGCACGCAAAAAGCCGCCATTCGGTATTGGTCAGACAGGTAAGTCATTCCGCAATGAAATTACGCCAGGAAACTTCATTTTCCGCACTCGAGAATTTGAACAAATGGAAATGGAATTCTTCGTAGAGCCAGGCACAGATGAAGAATGGCATGAATACTGGTTGAAAGAACGTATGGCCTGGTACGTCGACCTTGGTTTGTCTCCAGAAAACTTACGGATCTTTGAACATCCACAAGAAAAGTTGTCGCATTATTCAAAGCGAACTTCGGACATTGAATACCGATTCCAATTCGGGGGCAGTGAATTCGCTGAGCTCGAAGGTATCGCTAACCGCACGGACTTTGACTTGAAGACTCACATGGAGCATTCAGGTAAGGATCTGTCGTACTTCGATCAAGAATCGGGCGAAAAGTACGTTCCCTATGTGATTGAACCGGCTGCCGGCCTGACCCGCGCGGTGCTTGCATTCATGCTTGAGGCCTACGACGAAGATCAAGCGCCTAATACCAAGGGCGGAGTCGATACCCGAGTAGTCATGCGTTTCGACAAGCGACTCGCGCCAGTTAAGGCAGCCGTCTTGCCGTTGTCGCGCAATGCGGACCTGAGTCCTAAAGCAAAAGACCTCGCCACCGAACTTCGCAAAAATTGGAACATCGAATTCGATGATGCTGGTGCAATTGGTCGTCGCTACCGTCGTCAGGATGAAATCGGCACCCCCTACTGCATCACTGTTGACTTCGACACTCTTGAGGATCAGGCCGTCACAGTGCGCGACCGCGACACTATGGAACAAGAACGCATTGGTCTGGATGCACTTGTTGGATGGCTTGCTGCCCGCCTCATTGGTTGCTAATGTTCGCTGACCTGCTAGCCACTGATCCAGTTATTGAACTCGCGCCGATGGCGGGAGTCACTAACCGTGCATTTCGCCGTGTGTGCCGGGAGGCTTCCCGCGACATTCGTCATGCGGCCGGACAAAATGATGAAGATGCCACGATTTATGTAGCCGAGATGACCACATCGCAAGCACTACTCATGCGACACCCAGAGACGCTTGACTTAGTGACCTTTGACGCGGATGAATCTGTGCGTAGTGCGCAGTTGTATGGCGTAGACCCAGAAATCGTTGGCAAGGCAGTACGTATGTTGGTTGATGAAGACATGGCCGACCACATTGACCTGAATTTTGGTTGTCCTGTGCCCAAGGTGACCCGCAAGGGTGGTGGGAGCGCATTGCCGTGGAAACGCGATCTGTATAGCGACATCGTGAATGCGGCTGTGAAGAATGCGCAAGGCAAGGTTCCGGTCACTGTCAAGATGCGCGTTGGTATTGACGATGATCACATCACGTATCTCGATGCTGGACGAATTGCCTCCCAAGCTGGCATCTATTGGGTTGCGCTTCATGGGCGAACCGCTGCCCAGTATTACGGCGGTCAGGCTGATTGGTCAACGATTGCTCGGCTCGTTGAACACATACCAAATACACCGGTGCTGGGAAATGGCGATATCTGGTCTGCTGCGGATGCAAAGTCGATGCTGGATCAAACGGGTGCTCGTGGTGTTGTTGTTGGTCGAGGTTGCTTGGGTCGCCCGTGGCTCTTTGGTCAAATTCGTGCGGCCTTTGCCGGAGATGAAATCCCAGCTGAACCAACATCTGCGACGATCTTGCACTTGCTGCGCCGCCATGCTGAACTTCTCGTTGGCATGCATGGGAATGAATTCAAAGGTTGCCAAGAAATGCGCAAGCACATGGCCTGGTACCTCAAGGGCTTAGTGGTGGGAAGTGAAACCCGTGGCGCACTAGCACTGATTAATTCACTGTCAGAGCTTGACGCTTTACTTGCAGGTATTGATACACAACAGCAACTGAGTAGCGAGATTGCAAACGCACCTCGCGGACGTACGACGCCCGATCGCAAGGTCAACCTTCCTGAAGGATGGTTGACTTCGCAGTCGATGTCTCAGTCCGAACAAGTCACAGTTCGTGAAGCTGAATTGAGCGTGAGTGGGGGATGACGATGACCTACTCCACATCAGATTCTGAACGCTGGGTTCATGAACCTAACAAGAGCGTTGAACGCACGGAGTTTGCCCGTGATCGCGCTCGAATTATGCACAGTTCGGCGCTACGCCGGCTTGGGGTCAAGACCCAGGTCATGGTCGCCGGTCAAAATGATTTTCCACGCACACGTTTGACGCACTCACTTGAATGCGCGCAAGTGGGTCGCGAACTTGGTTCTGCATTGGGATGTGATGCGGACTTAGTTGATACTGCGTGTCTCGCGCATGATCTTGGCCATCCACCGTTTGGACACAACGGTGAAAATGCGTTGAATGAACTTGCCGCGGACATTGGTGGATTTGAAGGCAATGCTCAATCGTTTCGCTTGTTGACCCGACTCGAACCCAAAGCCATCAGTCCGATTGATGGTCCTCGTCCGAGTCATTCAATTGGTTTGAACCTGACTCGAGCCTCGCTGGATGCGGCGTCGAAGTATCCATGGGTGCGCCGCGAGGGGCAAACAAAATTTGGTGTTTACGACGATGATGCTGATGTGTTTGCCTGGGTGCGAAATGGTCGAACCGATGACGCCACGTGCTTCGAAGCTCAAGTGATGGACTGGTCTGATGACGTGTCTTATTGCGTTCACGACATTGAAGACGCTATCTATGGCGGCCATCTCAAGATTGACATTCTGGGGTCTGTATCGGGCCGTGGCGAAGTTATTGACGTTGCCCGCGAATGGTATGGCGACCATTTTGAAATTGCCGCACTCGAGTCAGCCCTGGTGCGACTAGCGCAGATGCCCGAATGGCCCACTGATTACCGCGGTACGACTGAGTCGCTAGCGGCGTTAAAGAATCTCACGAGCAAGTTGATTGGACGTTTTTGTATCGCTGCCCAGCAAGCAACCCGTGCCGAGTTTGGTGACAAACCTTTGACCCGATACGGGGCCTCGTTATTGGTGCCAGAAGCTGCGCGTTATGAAGTAACTGCACTGAAGGCTCTTGCCGCTCGATTCGTCATGAATCGCAAAGGTGCCGACGAGGTCTATGCCAGTCAGCGCCAGATGATTGCCGATTTGGTCGGTGTGCTCTTGACCGATCCAGAGCGATTCCTTGACGTTTTCCATGTTGATCTATGGCTTAAAGCCGACGGCGCGACCGCTCAAAAGCGGGTAGTTATTGACCACGTTGCCTCGCTCACAGACGTCAGCCTCGTGCAGGCGCACGACACCCTCTGCACGTAGCATGTAACTGTGGCAGGTCGAATTCGCGAACAGGACGTTACCGAAGTCCGCGAGCGCGCCCGAATAGATGAAGTAGTGCGCGAGACAGTCACCTTGAAAGTTGCTGGTGGCGGCAGTTTTAAAGGTTTATGTCCATTTCACGACGAACGCAGCCCCTCGTTCCATGTCACTCCATCCAAGGGCTTGTATCACTGCTTTTCATGCGGCGAGGGTGGCGATGTCATCACCTATGTTCGCAAAATTGATGCGTTGTCGTTTACTGAAGCAGTTGAAAAGCTGGCTGCAAAATACAACATCCAACTTCGTTACGAAGAGGGAAGTGCACCCACCCCAGGTCAGCAGGGACAAAGGTCACGACTCATTGATGCGCATCGTGCGGCAACTGCGTTCTATCGTGAACAACTGCGCACTCCTGCGGCGCAACATGCCCGCGACTTCTTGACAAGCCGCGGATTCGATGAAGCCTCGTGGGATCACTTTGGTGTTGGTTATTCGCCAGCCGGCTGGGATGGCTTGATGACGCATCTACATGGCAAGGGATTCAAGGACGAAGATTTACTTGCCGGTGGTTTAGCCGTTTCTGGGCAACGTGGCGCATACGACCGTTTCCGCGATCGGGTGATGTGGCCGATTCGTGATTCAGGTGGCGAGACGATTGGCTTTGGCGCTCGTAAATTAAGTGAGTCCGATCAAGGTCCAAAGTATTTGAACTCTCCTGAAAGTCCGATCTATCGCAAGTCACAAGTTTTGTACGGACTCGATCTGGCACGTCGTGCAATGGCCAAAGAACACCAAGCAGTTGTGGTTGAGGGTTACACCGATGTGATGGCCTGCCACCTTGCTGGTGTCACAACGGCAGTTGCCACGTGTGGAACAGCATTTGGCGCCGACCATGTGAAGGTCGTTCGCCGAATTTTGATGGATGATGACAATTCAAATGCCGAAGTGATTTTTACCTTTGATGGTGACGCCGCTGGACGTAAAGCAGCACTCAAGGCGTTTGGCGAAGATCAAAAATTCGTGGCAAATACCTTCGTTGCGGTCGAGTCTCATGGACTCGATCCGTGTGACCTTCGGCTCCAGCACGGTGAGCAGGCAATACGCGACCTAGTGGCAGCCCGTGTTCCACTTTTTGAATTCGTCATGCGATCCACCGTCGAAGAGTTTGACCTGAATGCCGCCGAAGGGCGTATCGGCGCAATGCGTGCGGTAGCGCCTATCTTGGCTGGCATTAAAGACAGTGCACTTCGACCTGAATACATTCGCACTGTGGCTGGTTGGCTGGGTCTGGATGAACAGACTGTCCGCAATGAAGTAGGAAATGGGCGCAGTAGTAACCCAGCGCCACAGTCTGCTGGTACCTCAGCACAGATTTCTCAGGCCGCCAATGTGGAACGTGCTGCGCTGAAATGTGTGATGCAAACACCGAGTCTTGTGGGTGCATGGTTTGAATCACTTGAGGCATCAGTTTTCACAGTGCCCGCAGCAGCTGCCGTGTTCAGCGCATGTGTTTCGGCTGGCAATCCACTTGATTTTGCGACACCACAAGAATGGATTGCTGCAGTGATTGCGGCGGCACCTTCCGAAGAAGTTCAATCGCAAGTTCGATCCCTCGCGGTGGAACCTATGCCGAATGACAATCCAGACGAGCGCTATGTGCAAGCAGTGCTGGCTCGGGTGTTGGAATTAGATGCTGGCCGGCGCGTCAATGAAATCAAGGCGGCACTCAGTCGTGCTGAAGATTCTGGAGATGCCGAAGCCCAGGGACGACTTTTGGGTGATTTGCTATCCCTAGAAAAATACCGTCGTGACATGCGCGAGTTTGCCGTTGGAGATTCGGTATGAGCCTGTTTTCAAGGAATGAGTCAACCCCAATAGAGCTGAAATCTTTAGTCCAGCGTGGTGACCAACTATTAGCGTGGGCCCGCCATAGTGGCGGCGTTATTGCTGTTACAAAACATAATCTGATCAGTGTTGATCAACACGAAACAAAACAAATCCCATGGGATCAAACACTGCAAGCGAAGTGGGATGAACCGATGTTGGTCGTAGTTGTTCAAAGTGAAATGTTCGCTGAGCCGGTACTTTTGGCATGGTCTATTCAGGAACCAGGCGAAGTACCTTCGGCTGTGCGCGATCGCGTTACTGCAGCGATCCTTGTGGACCAAGTGCGGGACGTACAAGGCATCGGTCGCGTGCGATTCATTGCGCGCAGGGGCGCTCGTGGCGTGACCTGGCTTGCCATCCCTGACGATCATGAAGCTGCTACCACGCAAGTAGGTGCGCAAATCATCCGCGATGGTCTCACCGAAATTCAGGCAATTTTTGGAATTTAGGGGCGTTCGCTAACACCTCCGAGTCTTTGTTAGTATTTACACGTCAATCCCCTGTAGCTCAATTGGCAGAGCACTCGACTGTTAATCGAGTGGTTATTGGTTCGAGTCCAATCGGGGGAGCCACCATGAAGAAAATCACTCTCAGTCAGCGCACCGCCGTGCTGGGAGTTTTTCTTTGTCTGGGCGCATCGCTGGCAGTCCCCACGGCAGCAGCACAAGGTACACCTACTCGCGTGTACACCACCTGTAGCTGGCCCCCTGGCCCCACAGTGAAGCGCGTCGTCCATGCCCGAGTATGGAATCAAAAAGGACTCACGAATCCGTCACGCTACGCGCGTGGAATCGATATTTCAATGTGGAACCATGGAAATTCACGCGACATCGATTTTGCCTACCTTAAAGCGCATCACCGTGCATCATTCGTGATCATCAAAGCAGGGGACCCTTCACGAACAGGATTACGTGGGGCAAAGAAGTGGTACGTCCACGACCGCGACCTTGCCAAGAAAGCTGGTCTAGTAGTCGGCGCCTATTACTTCGGTAAGCCAGGTTTCATCAACTTTGATGACGTCACAAAAGATGCTGTCGCCCAAGCCAAGTTGGCCCTCTGGCTGAGTAGCGGTCGTACCAGCGCAACTGGACCTGCAAAAGGTGAATTGCCATTGACGCTTGACTTCGAAGAAAAGCCATGTGGGTGGACCGACAAACAACTCGCGACCTGGACTGCGATGTTTATGAAGCAAGTAGCCAAACGAAGTGGTCGCACACCAATGATCTACACCGGCGGGCTATTTATTGACCGACTTACTAACGCCAGCACAAGCGATCAAGCGATACTCGCGCAATCACCACTGTGGGCAGCAAGCTGGACCAACAAAAAAGGAATCACACTTCCCGAATACCCAATCTGGGGAACAAACTGGACATTCTGGCAATTCTCCAGCGACGGCAAACTTGGCAAAGCAAACGCAGGCAACCGAGTTGACCTAGACATCTTTAATGGCAGTCCGCAACAGTTGAAAGAGCTAGCGAGCAAATAAAACCTGACTACGCTTGCGCTGCGTCAGAACTTACTGCTTGACTACGCTTGCGCTGCGTCAAGAGCAATTTCAATCATGTTCCGGAAACCTGTTTCACGTTCTTGCGCAGTAGTTTCCGTCACACCATCAGGACGAATCAAGTCACTAACTGTGCACACCGTCAGTGCGCGACGATCAAACTTTGCGGCAAGTCGATACAAACCACTAGTTTCCATCTCTAGACCCAACACACCAAGACCTTCAAGAACCTCAATGGCATTGCTGTCGTCATAAAACAAATCCATCGTCGCGATCCCGCCGACGTGATGAGTGACACCGCGTTCGCGAGCAGACTTCACAGCAGCTTCGAGTAGATCGTAGTTAGCTACAGGTGCGTAATCCAAACCACCCGTAGCGCGACGATTAATACCCGAGTCACTTGAGGCAGCCATCGCGATAATGACATCGCGCAAGTTGGTCTTTGCTAAACCGCCACACGTGCCAACCCGAATTGCAGTCTGCACATCAAATTCTTGAAACAACTCTGTGACATAAATCGACAGCGACGGAACGCCCATGCCAGTGCCTTGCGCAGAAATACGTTTACCGCGGTAGGTCCCAGTGAATCCGAGCATGTTGCGGACGGTGTTGTAGCACACAGGATTCTCGAAATAATTTTCAGCAATCCATTGTGCGCGCAGTGGGTCGCCAGGTAGCAAAATTGTGTCGGCAATGTCGCCCTTGTTGGCACCGATATGTGGAGTAGTCATGTTCCTAATCTAGTGACCAACTATTAGGTCCGGTCTCTACTAGGGTGGCTGTGAGTCGCACGTCAAAGGAGACAGCCATGGCCGCCGAATACGCAATCGTCAATGCCGCAATCCAAACAATGGATTCAGCGCAACCCACTGCATCGGCGATTGCCTGGAGCGGCGATCAAATCGTTGCTGTGGGTGATGATGCGACAATCCGTGAGGCTATCGATGGAGCAACGCAGGTAGTCGATGCCCATGGCGCTGCGGTGACTCCAGGAATCGTTGATGGTCATCAGCACCTATTCCAGGGTGCTGTATTTGCTCAAGGTTTGGACCTAGATCGTGTGTCAAATCTGACTGACCTTCGCGAAAAGGTTGCAGCGGAACGCAAGCGCATAGGACCGGGGGCATGGCTACTTGGGTTCGCATTGGAATACGCGGCACTTGAGGGTGCGACATATCACGCTTCGCTTTTGGATGCTGCTGCCGGCGAAGGTCCGATGTTTTTGTATGCACTCGATGTTCATACCGGCTTTGTGAACAGCACAGCCCTTGACATCGCCGGGATAACTGGGCCGATGAAGCTAGCGGATGCATCAATCGTGGTGTGTGACCCTTCGGACAAGCCAACTGGTGAACTACTTGAGATGGCTGCGATGCAGTTGGTCCTCAGCAAAGTTCCCACGCCAACAAAAGACCAGCGAATGGCGTGGTACCGCCAAACTGTCGCAGATCAAAATGCTGTGGGAATCACTGAGATTCACTTAATGGACGGCAACTTAGAAATTGTTGACGTGCTTGATGAACTTGAATCCACTGATTCATTAAACATGCGCGTTCTTCTTCATCATTTTGTGTACCCGTACACCGACATTGATGAAGTCAACGAGATGATGCAGACGCACAGACGAAGCGGTACGAGATGGCAGGCTGACGGTGTGAAATTCATGTTGGATGGTGTTATCGACACGGGTACCGCATGGCTTGAAGAGCCCGATACTCATGGCATGGGT
>Ga0114964_10002024_pt1 | contig 14435 bp, 14 predicted proteins | sample C_131016_MF_Meta_FD_92638 | JGI IMG/M metagenome (GOLD analysis project Ga0114964, IMG submission 92638) | Freshwater microbial communities from Lake Croche, Canada to study carbon cycling - C_131016_MF_MetaG | ecosystem: Environmental > Aquatic > Freshwater > Lake | place: Lake Croche, Canada... | reverse complement strand
GCTGATGCGCCAGGCCAAGGCCTTGTTTGAGGAGCGGCTTAACCACTTTGCGCCGCAATTACACGTGCGCTGGACCCGCTTGTCGCTTAGCAATGCCGACAAGCGCTGGGGCAGCGCCAAGAGCGATGGCTCGATCCGCCTGAACTGGCGCTTGATGCATTTCGAATTGCCGGTGATCGACTATGTGGTGGCGCATGAGCTGAGCCATTTGCAGGTGATGAACCACAGCCCGCGTTTTTGGCAAACCGTGGGCAGCGTCATGCCCGATTATTCTCAGCAGCGTAAAAAACTCAAAGACCCAACAGCGCCTTTGTGGTGAACGCCTTAGAGGGGGAGGCTGAAGCGGTACACGCCATCGGCGCCTAGGCTGCGGCGCAGTTTTTTCTGAAACCAGAGCATATGCAAGTGCGCCACCGCCTCGCCCATGGCAAAAGTCATTTGGTGTAAATCCAGCGCCCGTGTGAACAGCACCGGCACCACATCGCGTGCGCTTTGCGGACCGGCGGCGCAGGCCTGCAGGACTTCGGCCAAGCGCTCACGGTGGTGGGTGTGCAGTTGTTCAATGCGCACATGCAAACCGGTGAAGGGCTTGCCGTGCGCAGGTAACGTCAAGGTATCCGTTGCCAGGGGTTTGAACTTGTCGATGGAGTCCAGAAACAGCTTAAGCGCATCGGCCTCGGGCTCTTGCTCATAGACGCTGACATTGGTGGAAATGCGCGGCAGCATCATATCGCCGCCAATGAGTATCTGTAGATCCTCGCAGTACAGCGCGATGTGCTCGGGTGCGTGGCCGTAGCCGCTGATGCAGCGCCAGTGGCGGCCACCGATTTCCAGCACAGTGCCGTCCATGAGGCGGTGGTAGCTGTCAGGCACCGAAGGAACCAGGTTGGGAAAGTAGTTGGTGCGTGCGCGTACCTGGTCTACCGAGCCCTCGTCGTTCATGCCGTGTGCGGCGAAATACGCCGCCGAGCGTTCGCCGCCAAAGCCGTTGGCGCCCATGCAGGCAAAGCGCGCCACCTGGTAGTCGGCAGCGCTGATCCATAAATCCACTTTCCAGCGTTCGCACAACCAATGCGCCAGACCGATATGGTCTGGGTGCATATGCGTGCAGATAACGCGCAGGATCGGCAATCCTTGCAATTCATTGGCAAAAATTTGCTCCCATTGGGCTTTGGCTTCATCGCGATGGATACAGCAGTCCACCACGCTCCAGCCCTGTACCGGGCCGTTCTCACCCTCCATGCAATCGCGCAAAAGCCACAGGTTGATATGGTCCAGCGCAAAAGGCAGTGTCATGCGTACCCACAAAATGCCGGGTGCCACTTCCATACTGCCCCCCGGCGTTGGCAGGGTGCTGCCCAGGGGATAGTGCAGGTGGGATTCGAGGGCGTTCATGGTGGGCAGCTTATGGTTCATAATTGACGTTTACGTAAACGTCAACCCCGATTCTAGACAGCATGGCCTGCCGCCTCTGTCGCATTGGTTTGTATCTTGCATCTTGCCCGTTCTTTGCCACCGCCTATGAGCAGTACCTTCAGCATCAGCGACTTGTCACGCGAGTTTGACCTGACTACCCGGGCCATACGTTTTTATGAAGACCTGGGCTTGTTGCAACCCGAGCGCACCGGCCCGGGCGGACGCAACCGGGTGTACAGCGTGCGCGACCGTACACGACTGAAATTGACTTTGCGTGCCAAACGCCTGGGCCTGAGCCTGACGGAGGCCAAGGACATCATCGATACCTACGAAAGCCCGCGCGATAGCGGCATGCAGCTGACCAAATTTTTGGAAGTGCTGGACGTCCACCGCAGCCGCATTGAAGAGCAGATGGCTGATTTACAGGCCAATTTGGATGAGATCAAAGTGCACCAGCGCGAAGCGCGTGCGCTGCTGGGCAAAGTGGCGGCGAGCGCGCCCAAAAGCAAAAAATCTAAAACCCTGGTCGCGCATGTCCGCTGATTCTCAGCCCTACCCATTGCTGTGGGAGCGCATTGCCAGCAGCCTGGCGCGCCAGGGCATGGCGCAGGCCTTGGGTGTGCGCCTGCTGCGCGCCGAGCCCGGCTGCGTCGAGCTGGCCCTGCCTTATTCGGACAAGGTGACGCAGCAGCAACAAGGCTTTCATGGTGGCGCCACCGGCATGCTGGCCGATATCGCTGGCGGCTACGCCGCATTGACGCTTGCCCCTCTTGGGCTTGAGGTCACCACCGTCGAATACAAAATCAATTTTCTGGCGGCTTTCAACGATGGCGAATTGCGCGCCACCGGTACAGTGGTGCGCGCCGGTAAGCGCGTGACGGTGGCATCGGCAGAGGTGCTGCATGTGGATGCGCAGGGGCATACTAGCCCGTGCGCACTGATGCAGCAAACCCTCACAACAGTGCCTGCCAGCGGCTGATATCTTTTTGGAGGGCATAAAAAAATGACACTACCGGGGCTGGACTTTCAACTTGGCGAAGACGTGGATGCGCTGCGCGAAGCGGTGCATGATTTTGCGCAAGCCGAAATCGCGCCGCGCGCCGCCGCCATCGACCGCGACGACCAGTTCCCTATGGACTTGTGGCGCAAGATGGGCGATCTGGGCGTGCTGGGTATTACCGTTGAAGAAGCGTATGGCGGCTCCGCTATGGGCTATTTGGCCCATATGGTGGCCATGGAAGAGATTTCGCGCGCCAGCGCTTCGGTGGGTTTGTCGTACGGCGCGCATAGCAATTTGTGCGTTAACCAGATCCGCCGCAATGGCACGCCCGAGCAGCGTCAGCGTTACCTGCCCAAGCTGATCAGCGGCGAACACGTGGGCGCCCTGGCGATGAGCGAGCCCGGTGCGGGTAGCGATGTGCTGTCCATGAAGCTGCGCGCACAGGACCAGGGTGGTTACTTTGTGCTCAATGGCAGCAAGATGTGGATCACCAACGGCCCGGATGCTGACACCTTGGTCGTTTACGCTAAAACCGACCTGGAACTGGGCGCGCGTGGCGTCACGGCCTTTTTGATTGAAAAAAATATGCCGGGTTTCTCGGTGGCGCAAAAACTCGACAAACTGGGCATGCGTGGCAGCCACACCGGCGAGCTGGTGTTTAGCAACGTGGAAGTGCCCTTGTCCCAGGTGCTGGGCGGTATCAACAATGGCGCCAAGGTCTTAATGAGCGGCTTGGACTATGAGCGTGCGGTACTGAGCGGCGGGCCCTTGGGCATCATGCAAGCGGTGATGGACAACGTCATGCCCTATATCCACGAGCGCAAACAATTTGGCCAAAGCATTGGCGAGTTCCAACTGATTCAGGGCAAGGTGGCCGATATGTACACCGTGCTGCAAGCGGGACGCTCGTTTGCGTATATGGTGGCGAAAAACTTGGACTCCCTGGGCACCGAGCATGTACGCCGCGTGCGCAAAGACTGCGCCAGCGTGATTTTGTGGACTGCCGAAAAAGCCACCTGGATGGCTGGCGAAGGCGTACAGATATTTGGTGGCAATGGCTACATCAACGACTACCCCTTGGGCCGCTTGTGGCGGGACGCCAAGCTGTATGAAATCGGTGCCGGCACCAGCGAGATTCGCCGTATGCTCATCGGCCGTGAATTGTTTTCCGAAACCGCCTAAACCTTGTAGCGCAAAGCTGAATTTGTATGACCCAGTTAAATGACTTATTCGCCCGCAACCGCACCTGGGCGGCTGAAATGGAGCGTAAGCAGCCGGGCTTTTTCACCGGCCTGACGGCGCAGCAAAAGCCGCGCTATATGTGGATCGGCTGTTCAGATAGCCGCGTACCTGCCAACCAGATCATCGGCCTGGCGCCTGGTGAAATTTTTGTCCACCGCAACGTGGCTAATGTGGTGGTGCATTCTGATTTGAACGCTTTGTCCACCATTCAATTTGCGGTGGAGCGTTTGAAGGTGCGCGATATTTTGTTGGTTGGGCATTACGGCTGCTCGGGCGTGCAGGCGGCGCTTGAAGGCGCACGCATCGGCTTGGCCGACAACTGGCTGCGCCATATTCAGGACGTGCGCGACCGGCACCAGGCCTTGATCGACGCCGCACCCGAGTCTGCACGCGCCAATATTTTGTGCGAGCTCAATGCGGTGGAGCAAGTGCTCAATGTGGCCCAAAGCACCGTCTTGCAAGATGCCTGGGCGCGCGACCAGGAGGTGACGCTGCACGGTTGTGTCTATGGCCTGCACGATGGTTTGCTCAAAGATTTGCACATGCATTTGGGTGGTAAGGACGATGTTGCTGCCATCTACCGTGCTGCGATTGCTGCCATCGCCGCCGCGCCTCGCTAAGCCAGATACCGCCATGTTTCCCACCCGCCTGGACTCGCCGCTGGCCTATGACATTGCCAAGGCCATGATGGACGGCTTTAACCGCCATTACCGTTTGTTCCGTACCGAGTCAGGGCGCGCCAAGCACCGCTTTGAAACGGCGGACTGGCATGGCCAGCAGCGCGCGCAGCGCGAGCGCATCGAGTTTTATGACTTGCGCGTATTGGAATGTTCGAACCGCCTAGAGCGCGAATTCAAGGCGGGTGAGCAGGCCATGGAAGTGTGGCAGCAGGTGAAACTGCTTTACATTGGCTTGTTGGTGGACCACCACCAACCGGAGCTGGCTGAAACTTTTTTCAACTCAGTGACCACCAAAATACTGCACCGCAGCTATTTTCAAAACGACTTTATTTTTGTACGTCCTGCCGTCAGCACCGAATACATCGAAAGCAGTGAGGCCGAGAGCCGCCCCACCTACCGTGCTTATTACCCCACGCGAGAAACCATGCAAGCCACGGCGCTGCGCATGGTCCATGACTTTGACCTGCGCCTGGGCTTTGAAGACCTGGAGCGCGATGCGGCGCGGGTTGCGCAAGTCATGCGCCAGCAGTTAGGCGACTTTGCCTTGCGCGCCAATTTTCAGGTGCAGGTGCTCACCGGCTTGTTCTTTCGCAACAAGGGTTGCTATATCGTTGGTAAGCTGATCAACGGTTTTCAGGAGCTGGGTTTTGCGCTGCCGGTATTGCATGGCAAAAGCGGTCTGCTGCGCATCGATGCGGCCTTGTTTGGCGAAGAAGACTTGCTCATGCTGTTTAGCTTTGCGCGCGCTTACTTTATGGTGGATATGGAGGTCCCCTCGGCCTATGTGCAGTTTTTGCGCAGCCTGATGCCGCGCAAACCGCGCAATGAAATCTACAACGCGCTGGGACTGGCCAAGCAAGGCAAGACGCTTTTTTACCGCGACTTTTTGCACCACCTGCGCCACTCTACCGACAAGTTCCGCATTGCGCCGGGCATCAAGGGCATGGTGATGCTGGTGTTTGACCAGCCTAGCTTCCCTTATGTGTTCAAAGTCATCAAAGACTTTTATCCGCCCCCCAAAGACACCTCGCGCGAACAAATCAAAGGTAAATACTTGCTGGTCAAGCAACACGACCGCGTCGGGCGCATGGCCGATACCTTGGAATACAGCGGCGTGGGTTTTCCCTTGAATCGCTTTGAGCCCGAGTTATTGGCCGAGATCGAAAAATTTGCGCCCAGTCAATTGCAAGTCAACACCCGCAGCGATGGTACGCAGGAAGTCATCATCCAGCATGTGTACATCGAGCGGCGCATGATTCCACTGAACATCTATTTGCAAGAAGCCTTTGATGCGGGTGGTGCCGACGCGGCCAATGCTTCGGCCAACGCCGAGCGCGCACGCGGGCAGATTGCACGCGGGGTAGTGGAATACGGCAACGCCATCAAAGACCTGGTAGCGGCCAATATTTTCCCCGGTGACATGCTGTGGAAAAACTTCGGCATCACGCGCCATGGCAAGGTGGTGTTTTACGACTACGACGAAATCGAGTACATCACCGATTGCAACTTCCGCCGCGTGCCCGCGCCGCGCAATGAAGAGGAAGAAATGTCCGGCGAGACCTGGTACAGCGTAGGCCCCAAAGACGTGTTCCCCGAAACCTTCACCCCGTTTTTACTAGGCAACCCGGCAGTGCGCAAAGTCTTTATGGAGCACCATGCCGACTTGCTGGACGTGGACTTTTGGCAAGGCCACAAAGACCGCATCGCCCAAGGTTATGTGCATGACGTGTTCCCCTACGACCGGGAAAAACGCTTTGAAACCGATTGATGTACCCAACACTTTGAAGGAGCCCCACCATGCAAGACCCTATCGTTATTGTCAGCGCCGCCCGCACGCCCATGGGCAGTTTTCAGGGCGATTTTTCAAGCCTGTCCGCGCATGATCTGGGCGGTGCCGCTATCCGCGCCGCCGTCGAGCGCGCCGGTATCGCGCCCGACGCAGTGGGCGAAGTGCTGTTTGGCAACTGCCTGATGGCTGGCCAGGGCCAGGCCCCGGCGCGCCAGGCGGCATTCAAAGGCGGCTTGCCGCAAAGCGCGGGCGCGGTCACCCTGTCCAAAATGTGCGGCTCGGGCATGCGCGCGGCTATGTTTGCGCACGATATGTTGGCCGCGCACAGCCAAGATGTGCTGGTGGCTGGCGGCATGGAAAGCATGACCAATGCGCCTTACCTCTTGCTCAAAGGCCGAGGCGGTTACCGCATGGGCCATGACAAGGTCTATGACCACATGATGCTCGACGGCCTGGAGGACGCCTACGAGGCCGGCCGCAGCATGGGCACCTTCGGCGAAGACTGCGCCGCCAAATACAGCTTTACCCGCGCCGAGCAAGACGCTTTTGCCACCGCCAGCGTGCAGCGTGCGCAAGCAGCCATTGCCAGCGGCGCCTTTGCCACAGAGATCACACCCGTCACCGTGAAAGAGCGCAGCGGCGAACGCGTGGTGAACATGGATGAAGGCCCGGGCAAAATCAAGCTGGACAAAATCCCCGGTCTCAGGCCGGCATTCAAAAAAGACGGCACGATTACCGCCGCGTCCAGCTCGTCGATCAACGACGGCGCAGCGGCCATGGTTTTGATGCGCGCCAGCACCGCGGCGCAATTGGGTTGCCAACCCTTGGCCCGCATCGTCAGCCACGCTACCCACGCGCAAGCGCCCGAGTGGTTTGCCACCGCACCCGTCGGTGCAACGCAGAAAGCCTTGGCCAAAGCCGGCTGGGCGGTGGGCGATGTGGACTTGTGGGAAATCAACGAAGCCTTTGCGGTCGTGCCTATGGCGCTGATGAAAGAGTTGGGTATCGGACACGACAAAGTGAACGTCAACGGCGGCGCCTGCGCCTTGGGCCACCCCATAGGCGCCTCTGGTGCGCGCATCATGGTGACGCTGTTGCATGCCCTGAAGGCGCGTGGTTTGAAGCGCGGCCTGGCGACGCTGTGTATCGGGGGCGGCGAGGCGACTGCGGTGGCGGTAGAAATGCTTTAAGGCCTGACATGCTGCTTACCCCCGACCAGGAAGCCATACGCGATGCGGTGCGCGAATTTGCGCAAAACGAACTGTGGCCGAACGCCCCGCGATGGGACAAGGAACACACTTTTCCCAAAGAGGCGCACAAGGGCCTGGCGGCGCTGGGCGCGTATGGCATTTGCGTGCCCGAGGAATACGGCGGCGTGCAGCTCGATTACCTGAGCCTGGCTTTGGTGCTGGAAGAGATTGCCGCTGGCGACGGCGGCACCAGCACGGTCATTAGCGTGACCAATTGCCCCGTCAATGCCATCATGATGCGCTATGGCAACGCGACGCAGAAAAAACGGTGGCTGACGCCCTTAGCACAAGGCGAGATGCTGGGCGCGTTTTGCCTGACTGAGCCGCATGTGGGTTCTGACGCCTCCAGTCTGCGCACCACGGCGGTCCGAGAAGGGGATGAATACGTGCTCAACGGCGTCAAACAATTTATCACCAGCGGCAAGAATGCCGATGTAGCCATTGTGATTGCCGTTACCGACAAAGGCGCGGGCAAAAAAGGCATGAGCGCGTTTTTGGTGCCCACCAATGCGCCGGGCTATGTGGTGGCGCGGCTGGAAGACAAGCTGGGCCAGCACAGCAGCGACACCGCGCAAATCAATTTTGACAACTGCCGCATCTCTGCGGAAAACCTGATCGGTAAAGAGGGCGAGGGCTATGGCATTGCCTTGGGTGGCCTGGAGGGCGGGCGCATCGGCATCGCCGCGCAAAGCGTGGGCATGGCGCGCAGCGCGTTTGAAGTGGCACTGGCGTATTCCAAAGACCGGCAGAGTTTTGGTGCGCCAATCTTCAATCATCAAGCGGTGGGCTTTAGGCTGGCGGAGTGCGCAACGCAACTGGAAGCCGCACGCCAATTGATACGGCATGCAGCAGCCTTGCGCGATGCCGGGCGGCCCTGCCTGAAAGAAGCGGCCATGGCCAAATTATTCGCCAGCGAGATGGCCGAAAAAGTATGTACTGTGGCGATCCAAACCCTGGGTGGCTATGGCTATGTCAGCGACTTTCCGGTGGAGCGCATTTACCGCGACGTGCGCGTTTGCCAAATTTACGAAGGCACCAGCGACGTGCAAAAAATCATCATCCAGCGCGCCCTGGCCTGAACGAATAACAGAAGGAGACAGCATGCCGATTACCAAAGGATTCCGCCAACTCGTCGATGAGGCCAATGCCTGCATCACCACCTATTCCGTGACCCAAGTGCGCGAGCGTGTGGCCGACGGGCGCATGCAATTGGTGGACATTCGCGACATCCGCGAAGCTGAGCGCGAAGGCACTATCGAAGGTGCGGTACTGGCGCCGCGCGGCATGCTGGAGTTTTGGGTGGACCCGGCTTCGCCCTACTTCAAACCGGTGTTTGGCGACGAGGCCAAAGAATATGTACTGTTTTGCGCTGCCAGCTGGCGCAGCGCATTGGCCACCAAAGCCTTGCAGGAAATGGGCATGACCAATGTCGCCCACATCGATGGCGGCTTTGCCGCCTGGGTCAAAGACGGCGCTCCAGTGCAAAGCTGGGAAGCCCACAAGGCGCAAGCCAAGGCCGCTAAAGGCGGATGAGCCAGGGTCCGCTGGCTTTGCAAGGCGACCAGCCCTGCCCGTGTGCGCGGGTTGGCAGCAACGGGAAACGACTGCGTTTTTCTGCGTGTTGCGGGCAGTACCTAGAAGGCGATGCGCCCGCACCCGATGCCCCAAGCCTCATGCGCTCGCGCTACAGCGCTTTTGTCTTGCAGCGCGAAGCCTATTTGCGGGGCACCTGGCATGCCAGTACGCGTCCTGCGCGAGTGGACTTTGACACCACGGGCAAGTGGCTGGGCTTGGAGCTACGCAAAGCCTTAGGCAGCAGCCCGACCGAAGCCGAAGTGGAATTTGTAGCCCGCTTCAAACCCGCAGGCGCGAGCGCTTTGCGTTTGCATGAGCGCAGCCGCTTTGTGCTCCACGAAGGGCGCTGGTGGTATGTGGATGGCGTGCAGCTCGATTGAGGCCAGGGTGTTGCGCCGATGTGGACTTATCGCAAACTACCACGCCGCCCCTGGCCTTAGGCTCGCACATTTTCATTCCCATTTTTCTTAGATCGCCATGCTGCAAACTACGCCCGCCCTTGCCCACCTCAAAGTTCTTGACCTCTCGCGGGTGTTAGCCGGGCCCTGGTGCACCCAGATGCTGGCGGACATGGGTGCCGATGTCATCAAAATCGAAAAACCCGGCGAGGGCGACGACACGCGCCACTGGGGCCCGCCCTTTCTGCAAGATGCACAAGGCCAGGACACTGCACACGCCAGCTATTTCACCGCCTGTAACCGCAATAAGCGCTCGATAGCGATCGATATTGCCAAGCCGCAAGGCCAGGCACTGATCAAGCAGCTGGCCCTGCAATGCGACATCTTGGTCGAAAACTTCAAAGTCGGCGGTCTGGCGCATTACGGTTTGGATTACGCCAGTGTGCACGCGCTTAATCCCCGCCTGATTTACTGCTCAATCACTGGCTTCGGCCAGACCGGGCCCTACGCCGAGCGCGCGGGTTACGACTTGATGATCCAGGCCATGAGCGGCATGATGAGCATCACCGGCAAACCCGAAGGCACACCCGGCGGGAGCCCGCAGCGCGTGGGCGTGGCCTTGACGGATTTGTTTACCGGCGTTTACGCCTGCAGCGCGATTTTGGCGGCCATCGAGGTGCGCCACCGCACCGGCCTGGGCCAGCACATCGACATGAGCTTGCTCGACGTCGGCATGGCAATTTTGGCCAACCAGGCGGCGGGCTTTTTGAATACCGGCCAATCGCCCAAGCGCCAGGGTAATAGCCACCCCAGCTTGGTGCCTTACCGCGACTTTGAAACCCTAGACAGCGCCATGCTGCTGGCCATTGGCAATGACGGTCAGTTCGCGCGTTTTTGTATGGTGGCCGGCCACCCCGAATGGGCGGCCGATCCGCGCTTTCGTACCAATACCGAGCGGGTCCGGCACCGCGACACCCTGGAGGCCTTGATGCAGGCCGTGACGCGCACCCGCACTACCGCGCAATGGATTGCCGACCTGGAGCACCATGCGGTGCCCTGCGGCCCGATCAACTCGGTGGCCGAGGCCTTTGCCGACGCCCAGGTGCGGGCCCGTAGCCTGGCCGTCACGCAGCCCACCAGCGCGGCAGTCCAAGCGGCCACTGCCCTGGCCTCCATAGCCTCGGTCGCCAGCCCCTTGCGACTGGCAAACAACCCGCCGGTGCTGCACCGCGCGCCGCCGGCCCTAGGCGAGCACACCGACGAGTTGTTGCGCGAATGGGGTTGGGATGCCGATGCCATTACCCAATTGCGCCAGCAAGGCGTAGTCGGCTAGCCTGCCAAGCGATTAAGCACCCAGAATTTCCCAGCGTTCCAAAGCCTCTAGGAGCTCGCCATCAATTGCGGCGTTTCGCTGCGCTAGTTGGAGCGCCTTGGCGTTGTCGCTGGCGTAAAGCGTGCCGTCGGCAAGCTGGGCATTGAGGGCGGCTTGTTCGGCCTCCAAGGTCGCGATGCGCGTGGGCAAGGCCTCGAGTTCGCGTTGCTCTTTGTAGCTCAGTTTGCGCGCCTTGACAGCGGGCGCTGCAGGAGCGGATGGCGTCGGCGCCGCTTGCGCGGCGGGGACGGCTTTGTCATCGCGCCCGTAGTTAAAACTTTGGGCACCTTTTTGCCCCTTGGACTGGGCTATCGCATTGGAGCGCTTGCTTTGTATCAGCCAATCCTGCACGCCGCCTTCAAATTCGCGCCAGCGGCCCGGGCCTTCATAGGCGATCGTGCTGGTTACGACATTGTCCAAAAACGTGCGGTCGTGGCTGACCAGAAACACCGTGCCATCGTAGTTTTGCAACAGGTCCTCCAGCAACTCCAGGGTGTCGATGTCTAGATCGTTGGTGGGCTCATCGAGCACCAGCACATTGGCCGGGCGGGCGAACAGGCGAGCCAACAACAAGCGGTTGCGCTCGCCACCGCTTAAAGACCGTACCGGCGAATTTGCGCGTGCGGGCGAGAACAAAAAATCCCCCAAATAGCTTTTCACGTGCTGGCGCCGGTTGCCGATCTCAATCCATTCGCTACCCGGGCTGATGAAGTCTTCCAGGGTCGCGTCCAAGTCCAAAGCATTGCGCATTTGGTCGAAATAAGCGACCGCAATATTGGCCCCTTGGCGCACCGTACCCCAGGGGCTGTGGCCGGGCTCGGGCGCAGGGGCATTGGCTGGCGCGGGATCGGCTTGCAATTCGCCCAAAATCAATTTAAGCAAAGTAGTTTTGCCTGCACCGTTGGGGCCGAGCAGACCGATCTTGTCGCCACGCAAAATCGTGGCGCTGAAGTCCTGGACAATATTTTTGCTGCCAAAACGCTTAGATATGTGGGTTAACTCGGCTACCAATTTGCCGCTGCTGGCGCCGCTGCTGACGTCCATGTTCACGCTGCCCAGCACATCGCGCCGCGCTTCGCGTTGCGCGCGCAAATTGTCTAGGCGGACGATGCGTGCTGTGGCCCGTGTGCGCCGCGCCTCTACGCCTTTGCGTATCCACACTTCTTCTTGCGCCAGCAGCTTATCGGCGCGGGCGTTGATCACCGCCTCTTGGGCGAGTTGCTCTTCTTTTTGCAGCAAATAGGCGGCGAAGTTACCCGGGTAGGACAGCAGCTTGCCCCGGTCCAACTCGACGATGCGGGTGGCGACGTTATCTAAAAATGAGCGGTCGTGGGTAACGGTAATGAGCGCGCCTGCAAAGTCCACCAGCAGGCCTTCCAGCCACTCGATGCTGTCCAAATCCAGGTGGTTGGTTGGCTCGTCCAGCAGCAGCACATCGGGCTGCGTCACCAGCGCCTGCGCCAGGGCCACGCGCTTTTTGGTACCGCCCGACAGCGTGCTGACGATCGCCTCTGGGTCCAGATGCAAGCGGTGCAGGGTCTCGCCCACGCGCTGCTCCCAGTTCCAGCCGTCCAGCGCCTCAATCTCGCTTTGCATTGCATCCAGATCCCCATGGCCTTGCGAGTAGTCGTCGATCAAATCACGCACCCGTTGCAAGCCTACGCTGACTGCGTCAAACACGCTGGACTGGGCGTTTAAATCCGGCTCCTGCGCCACATAGGCGACGCGCAGTTGGCTTTGCACTTGCAGCACACCGTCATCGGGTTTTTCAAGCCCGGCCAGAATTTTGAGCAGCGAGGACTTGCCGGTGCCATTGCGACCGATCAAGCCCACGCGCTCCTGGGTTTCGAGTGAAAAGCCTGCATGGTCTAGCAGGGGTACATGCCCAAACGCGAGTTGGGCTTCTAGTAAGGTAATAAGCGCCATGTGGCGCGGATTATCCCCTGCTAAGTTGCGGCAAGCGGTCTAGCACCAGTTTGGCGCTGTACATCACGATCAGGGCACCGAGCAAATCGCCGGTGAAATGCAAGGCCATGCCAGCCCACAAGTCGCCGCCCTGGTTGCGGCCTAGCAGCCACAGCTGGCCCAGCAGCGCACTCAGTGCCGAGAACAGGACGGTCAGTCGCAGCAAAGCGGCGCCGCTCAGGCCATGGAGGTCTTCATCTAAAGCGTCATAGCGCACGCACAGTGCGCGGGCAAACAGCGGCGCCAGGCCCGCTAGCAAAGCCGCTCCCATCGCCGTGATCGGATCACCTGCATACAGGGGTCCAAGTCCCATGGCCAGCGCCCCCAGCACCAAGCCCAGCGCGCCCCATTCCACAAACAAAAGAACGCCAATCAGCTGCAAACCGCTGGGCAGGAAGACCAGGCCTCTGGCGCTGACCCCATCCAAGCTAGAAAAGACAAACTGGTTGAAAGAGAAAAGGCCCATATAGGCCAGAGCCGTCAGTGCGACGACCCACACGGATTTTTGTAATTGCATGGCGTACCACTCCCAAATTTTTATACCTGCACATCAGTGCAGGACAAAGCGCAGGAGCGTACGACTCGCGCGGCCCTAGCCGCGCAGCATCAAACGGCCTGTGCCTTCTCCATGCACTGCCCCAATTGCGCAAAGTACTGGTGCGTCGCTTTCGTTGGCACCACGTACTTGACGCGGTTGTCCTGGCTATCCAGGTTCAGGTCGATCATTCCCTTTTTGCGCAAAGCCTTTAAACGGCGGTGCGCAGTAGTGGTCGAAATCTCGGGCAACATCACCATGGCCTCCAGCACCGTAATCGGTTTTTCTTCGTGCCACGCGGACGCGAAGACATTGAGCATGCGCGACTCGACAGCGTCGAGTTGCGGAAAGCTCGGCAAGCTGCGAACAGCATGCACCAGATTGAGGTACTTGGTGTACATCTGCGAAAAATTAGCTACCTTTGTTTTTGACATGATCGACTTCCAACGGTTGAAATATGATTTTTTATTGAAGCATTTCAGTTCAACATCTGAAATCCAGCAATATTCTCGCAAAAAGCGACGTTTCCGTCTAATTTTTTACAAGAGCCCTAATTTCGTTATATTACACCATATTTTTAAGTTTATCAATATATTCATCAAAAACGTTATTTGCTGGAGGGGAAACTGAACATCGTTCCTTCCCGTACGCCAGCGGAAGGCCAGCGTTGGGTGATGGTTTTACGCTTGGTATAAAAACGCGCAGCGTCGGGACCATAGGCATGCAAGTCGCCGAATAAGGAGCGCTTCCATCCCCCGAAGGAGTGGTAAGCCACTGGTACCGGTAGGGGTACATTCACGCCCACCATGCCCACCAGAATGTTGTCGGTGAAGTAGCGCGCGGCTTCGCCGTCGCGGGTAAAAATGCAGGTGCCATTGCCGTATTCATGGGCGTCAATCATGTCCATGGCTTCTTGCAAGGTCTTGACGCGCACCACGCCTAGCACCGGTCCGAAGATCTCTTCCTGGTAGGTCACCATGCCGGGCTTGACGTTATCAAATAGGCAGGGCCCCAGGAAATAGCCTTGTTCGTGGCCCGGCACCTGTACGCCGCGCCCATCGACCACCAAAGTGGCGCCCTCGGCCACGCCTTGATCTACATAGCCCTTGACTTTCTCAAAATGGGCCTTGGTCACCAGCGCGCCCATGTCCATACCGGCCGTGGTGCCGGGACCGACTTTCATCTTGGCAATTTCGGTTTTCAGGCCGGCAAT
>Ga0114964_10002020_pt1 | contig 14452 bp, 10 predicted proteins | sample C_131016_MF_Meta_FD_92638 | JGI IMG/M metagenome (GOLD analysis project Ga0114964, IMG submission 92638) | Freshwater microbial communities from Lake Croche, Canada to study carbon cycling - C_131016_MF_MetaG | ecosystem: Environmental > Aquatic > Freshwater > Lake | place: Lake Croche, Canada... | reverse complement strand
TCAAGCATGATGTCTCGGTGCCGGTCTCGAAAGTGCCGGAGCTGATCGCACTGGTCGATGCCGAGGTCATCGCCGCCATGCCCGGCATCCGGCCGATGCCGTTCGGCCATCTCGGCGACGGCAATCTGCATTACAACCTGACCCAGCCGGTCGGCATGGACAAGCAGGCCTATATGGACCAGCGCGAGACCATGCACGCCATTGTCTACAAACATGTGCTGGCAATGGGCGGCTCGGTCTCGGCCGAACACGGCATCGGCCGGCTGAAAAAACATCTGCTGCAACAGGTCAAGGATCCAGTCGCGCTCGAACTTATGCACAGCCTCAAGCAGATGTTCGACCCCCACAACATCCTGAATCCGGGGCGGGTGCTGTAAACAGCTGAGACCTCAACTGGCCCGCTTTGGCCAATGAAAGGCTTGGGCCTAATTGTCGAAAGCCTTGGGCTTAATCGTCCTTTTTGCCCAGCATACCACCCAGAATACCGCCCACCACGCCTGTGGTGGCCCCCAAGGCGCTGTTGGATGACGAGGAGGAGACCTCTGATGTGGCCGGCAGATAGCGGGCTATTTCATTGGCCAGATTCATGATCGGCATGCTTTGCAGGGCTACGTGGCCCGGCCCCGTCAGCTTGGCCATAAACAGCCCCTCGCCACCGAACACAATATTCTTGAAACCGCTGACCATCTGGATATCGAAAGTGATTGTCGGATCCATGATGCCGACATGGCCCGCCTGCACCAGCAGGCTCTCGCCAACCGCCAGATCGCGCTCGATCACCTCGCCCGACAGATCGAGAAACACCACACCCGGTCCCGTGACCTTTTGCAGGATAAAACCTTCACCGCCGAACAGCCCCGCACCCAAGCGTTTCTGGAACGCGATTTCGAGCGTGACCGACTTTTCAGCGCACAGGAATGTCTCTTTCCGGCAAATCAGTGATTGTCCGGCCTGCAAGGGAATAGGCAGGATCGTGCCGGGGAAATGCGGGGCAAAGGCCACATGTCCGGCCTGACGGGCCGTAAAATGGGTCACAAAAAAACTGCCGCCGGACAGGCTGCGCATCAGCCCCGAAAACAGCCCGCCACCGGTATTGGTGTCCATCTCGATATCAGGCGTCATCCAGCACATACAGCTGGTCTGGCTATACACGGTTTCCCCCGGCTCAAGATCGATGTTCAGGGTCTGCATCACCGTGCCCGACAGGGAATAGCGCATATCCGGTCTCCTATACCATTGGCCCCCTTTAACGCGTCAGAGCCATTTTTTCCACCGGAAAAACACATAAGGGAAAACCGCCGCTCCGACCATCATCAACAAGGCCATCGGATAGCCGAAGCTCCACTCCAGCTCGGGAATGTTTTTGAAATTCATTCCGTAAATCGACGCAATCAAGGTGGGCGGCATGAACACCACCGCCATCACCGAAAACAGCTTGATGATATTGTTCTGTTCGAGATTGACGAGGCCCAAAGTGGCATCCAGCAGAAACTGGATCTTGTTGTTGAGAAAGCTCGCATGTTCTTCCAGCGAGGTAACATCGCGCAGGGTGGTTTTGACTCGCTCGCGCATCTCGAGCGGCACACGCGCCGTGCGGTAACTGGCCGACAGGAACAGCAGGATCCGCTCGACAGACACCAGACTTTCACGCACCTTGGAAATCACATCGGCATGTCTGCCCAATGCCCGCAAGGTCGACTGGTAACTGGCATTGCGCACGGAAGGGTCGACTGTATCGGTAAACACATCGCGCGAAAGCTTGTCGATCTGCGCGCCCGCGGCCTGCAGCACATCGGCACCGCGATCCATAATGGTTTCGAACAGGCCCGCCATCACGGCTTCGGGCGTATCGCCACACCCGTTGGGGCGACCGGCACGATTGACAAACATCTGGAATGACAGTGGCTCGACATAGCGCACCGTCACCAGCGTCTTATCGGTCAGAATAAAGGTAATACCGGCAATGTCGGCCATCTCGTCGTCAAGATTGTAGAACAGCCGCGCACTCATATAGCGCGCGCCGCCCTCGCTATAGAGGGTTTCCGACGGCTCGATGTCGCTCATTTCCTCGCGGGTCGGGATCGAGACGGACAGGAATTGTTCGACCTTGAGATCCTCCTCGCGGGTCGGCTCGATCAGATCGATCCACAAGGCCTGGGCCGGAATGGGTTCCGATAAAGGCAGGACCCGCCGCTCGAGCTGGCCGAGGCCTTCAGCGTGGGTATCGGGCACATGCGTCGCCACCATCAACATGCAGGGCACTTTCCTCGAGAATCATGATTGGCAATCCTGAACTTCCCACCGTGCTGATGCAAGATGATGACGCTTTTTTGAAGCGGAGCCATCACCCCGCCAACAAGGCTGCCGAGGCCGCCTCAAGGCCCTCGGCTCCGTCCACTACGCAATCACTGAGCCCGGGGGCATCGGTGGCGATCTGTTCGGCAAAAAAGCGGGCCAGAGCAATCTGTGCCTCCTGCGCCTCGCCATCGGCCATCAGCCCCGCTTTCGCCAGAGCGACCGCCCCTTGGGTGATGCCGAACAAGCGCAGATAGGGTGTCGCGCCCGCCAAAGCCTTGGAGGGAGCCGGGACCAGAACCGACAGCAGGAAATCGGTGGCCGTTGTCAAAGCCTGATGCGCCGCGCGCAACCGCGGCGCCGTTTTGCCGAAGGCCGGCGAATTACGAGCTTCGACATCCGCAATCACCTTTGCCATATCCGCCAATTGGGCGCGCACCGTGTCACCGCCGTTGAGCGGCAGTTTGCGGGTCACCAGATCGATCGCCTGGATCCCGTTGGTGCCCTCATAGATGGCGGCGATGCGCGCATCGCGCAAATGCTGGGCCGCGCCGGTTTCTTCCACAAATCCCATACCGCCATGGATCTGCACCCCGAGCGAGGCCATTTCGATGCCGATGTCGGTTGAATAGGCTTTGGCAACCGGGGTCAGCAAGGCAGCGCGGTCATTGGCAATCTTGCGATCCGCCTCCGTGCTGCCGCGATGGGCACGGTCGAGGGCTTCGGCGGTCATGAAACAGATGATGCGGCTGGCCTGGGTTTGCGCACGCATCTGCACCAGCATCCGGCGGATATCGGGGTGCATGATGATCGGGCTCATCGCCTCCTCGCGCCATTCCTTGGTCCGACCCTGCCGGCGGTCGCGTGCATAGGCCAATGCGCCCTGATAAGCGCGATCGGCAATCCCGACGCCTTCGATTCCCACCGCCAGTCGCGCCGCATTCATCATGGTGAACATGCAGGCCAGACCACGGTTTGCCTCGCCGATCAGATAGCCGATGGCCCCGCCTTGATCCCCGAAAATCATCGTGCAGGTCGGCGAGGCATGGATGCCCATCTTGTGCTCGATGCTATGGCAATAAAGATCATTGGCCGCTCCCAGCGATCCATCGGCATTGACCAGACATTTGGGCACCAGAAACAGCGAGATGCCCCGTGTTCCGGCAGGCGCATCCGGCAAGCGCGCGAGAACCAGATGCAGGATGTTCTCGGTCACATCATGCTCGCCATAGCTGATGAAAATTTTCTGGCCTGAAATCCGGTAGGTGCCGTCCCCCACCGGTTCGGCACGGGCGCGCAAGGCATTGAGATCGGATCCGGCCTGCGGCTCGGTCAGGTTCATGGTACCCATCCAGTCACCCGACACCAGTTTTTCGAGAAAGGTCTTTTTCAGGAAATCCGAACCATGCGATTGCAGGGCTTCGATGGCTCCGGCGGTCAAGAGCGGCCCCAACGCAAAGGCCATCGAGGCGGCTGTCCACATTTCGCCACAGGCCGATTGCAGCATTTGCGGCAATCCCTGCCCGCCGAATTCGGGATCGGCCATCAGGCCGTTCCAGCCGGCTCCGGCCCAATCCCGATAGGTCTCTTTCCAGCCCGGCGGCATGGTGACGTGACCATCCTGCAACACGGCCCCGTGCTGGTCGCCGATCCAGTTGAGCGGGGCGATGCGGTCGGTGGCGAATTTGCCGGCCTCTTCCAGAATGGCATCGGCGAGGCCTTCGTCCACTTCCGGCAACAAACCGTCCTCTACCAGCCTGTCAAAGCCCGCCACGCGCAAAGCCAGCCTGATGTCGTCAACCGGTGCCTGATAGTGCATTTTCGCCTCTCCCTGATACGCTGCGCCTCTCGAGGGCTTTACAGCCCAGCTTAATCCTTGCTCTGATGATAGACCAAGCCTAAAGCAGCGCGTAAACAATTTTATCAAACGGACCGGGCCATAGTGGATACAAACCAGACTTCAGCCAATCCTGACCTTGGTGGCATGCCCCCCTATCGGGAGACCGTGCGCATTGTCCCTGATTCGGCCGGTCTCGAACGCGCGGGCGCCTTGTTGCGCGCGGGCGCACTTGTCGCCTTTCCGACCGAGACCGTCTACGGATTGGGTGCGGATGCGACGCAGGCCACGGCGATTGCCGCACTTTATGCGGCCAAAGGCCGTCCGCAATTCAACCCGCTGATTGCCCATGTCGCCACGCTGGAACAGGCGAAGAAGGAAGGGATCTTCAACGCCACGGCGCTCGCACTGGCCGAACGGTTCTGGCCCGGCCCGCTGACGCTGGTGGTCCCGCGCCGGCCCGATGGAACGGTCTGCGATCTGGCCTGTGCAGGCCTCGGCAGCATCGGCCTGCGCCTGCCCTCGCATCCGATTGCCCGCTACCTGATCGAAAAAGCCGGGCGGCCGATTGCCGCACCTTCGGCCAATCGGTCGGGGCATATCAGCCCGACCACGCCCGACCATGTCTGGGACGACCTCAACACCCGTATCGATGCGGTGCTGGAAGGCTATGCCAGTCCGGTGGGGGTCGAATCCACCATCATCGCCTGTCTGGATGACAGCCCCGTAATCCTGCGCCATGGCGGCATCACGCGGGAAATGGTCACCGACTGTCTGGGAATCAATTTGGCCGATCCCCGCCCCACAGCCGATAGCACCCAACCGCTGGCCCCGGGGATGCTGGAGACCCATTACGCGCCCAATGCGATCGTGCGACTGGAGGCCGAAAGCGTCGGCCAGGGCGAAGCTGTCCTGCTGTTCGGCGCAGGGCAGCCTGACGGAATGGATGAGGCCACGCCCCGCCTCAATCTCAGCCCGCGCGGCGATCTGACCGAAGCCGCGGCCAATCTCTATGCCTATCTGCGCCGTCTCGACCGGCCCGGCATGAACGGAATTGCCGTGATGCCGATCCCTGACCACGATCTTGGCGCCGCCATCAATGACCGCTTGCGCCGCGCAGCCGCTCCCCGCCCCTGACGGGTCGCCTCGTTTCAATCGACGAGCTGGCAGGTCAGCCGATATCGACCACCACGCGGCCCCGCACAGTGCCATCCAGAATGGCGCGGGCCGTGTCGAGCACATCGGCAAAGGCAACATGGGTGGTCATGGCCCCGAGCTTGGTGCGGTCCAGATCGATCGACAGCCGCCGCCATGCCTCGCGCCGCTTGGCAACCGGACACATCACGCTATCAATGCCCAACAGGGCGACACCGCGCAGAATGAACGGGGCGACCGAGGTCGGCAAATCCATGCCCTGCGCGAGACCGCAAGCTGCCACAGCACCGTGATATTGGGTCTGGGCAATCAGATTGGCCAGTGTGTGGGAGCCGACCGAATCCACCGCTGCCGCCCAACGCTCCTTGCCGAGCGCACGGCCGGCTGCGGAGAGCTCGGCACGGTCCATGATCTCGGCCGCTCCGAGATGTTTGAGATACTCAGCCTCGCCCATGCGTCCGGTCGAGGCGATCACATGCCAGCCGAGCCTGGACAGCAGCGTCACCGCCACCGAGCCAACCCCGCCCGCCGCACCTGTGACCACAACGGGACCATCGGCAGGGGTCAATCCGTGTTTTTCCAACGCCATCACCGCCAGCATCGCGGTATAGCCTGCCGTGCCGATGGCCATGCACTCGGCCAAAGTCAGACCCTCGGGCTTGGGCAGCAACCATTGCGCTTTGACGCGGGCACGCTCGGAATAGGCGCCCAGATGGGTTTCGCCGACACCCCAGCCATTAAGGATTACCTCATCGCCAGCCTTGTAATCGGGCGAAGCGGAATCGATTACAATTCCGGCGAAATCGATTCCCGGAATCATCGGGAACCGCCGCACTACCGGCGATTTGCCCGTGACGGCCAAACCGTCCTTGTAATTGACGGTGGAATGGGTGACGCGCACCGTCACGTCGCCATCCATCAGGAAGTCGTCATCAACCTGCTGGAAACCGATGCTCTGGCCACCCTCAGTCTTTTCAATGACAACCGCTTTAAATGTCGACATCTTTACGCACCCCGCATGGTTATGCACTGGCCGGGACGGGCCTGGCCACAGCCGTCTCGCTGATCGGCAGATTTATCAATGCCGAAATGATCCCCAGACCGATCGACAGCCACCACACCACGACATAGGACCCCGTCATCTCGTAGAGCGACCCGCCGAGATAGACACCCAGAAAGCCACCGAGCTGATGCGAGAAAAAGGCAAACCCGTAGAGCATCGCCATGTAGCGGGGCCCGAACATCAAAATTACCAGACCCGATGTCGGCGGCACCGTCGACAGCCATAACAGACCGATTGCCCCGCCGAAGATCAGCGCATTGGCGGGAGAGGCCGGAGCCAGAATGAAATAGAGAATGGCCAGAGAGCGTCCGAAATAGATCAGAGCCAGCAAATAGCGCTTGGGTACGCGGCTGGAATAATAGCCCGACAGGAGCGAGCCAACCGCATTGGCAAGGCCGATCAGGGCCAAAGTCCAGCCCCCCACCCAGGCCGGCATGCCCAGATCATTGAGATAGGCCGGCATATGCGCGGTGATGAAGGCCAGCTGGAAGCCGCAGGTGAAGAAGCCCAGCACCAGCAGCACGTAGCTTTTGTGGCGGAAGGCTTCCGACAAAGCCTGCGAGATGGATTGCTTGGGGGTCGCCGAGACCGCTTCCTGGCTCAATGCACGGGTGGCCAGCGGGATCGACAAAGGCAGCACCAGCAGCAAGGTGAAGCCGAACATGACAGCCGTTTCCTGCCAGCCGATGGAATCGATCAGCGCACTGGCAATCGGAGGAAACAGGAACTGCCCGAACGAGCCAGCCGCCGTGCCGGCCCCGAAGGCAATGCCGCGCCATTGTTCCGGCAGCACCTTGCCGAAAGCTGCCAGAACGACGTTGAAGGAACAGCCCGCCAGACCAAAGCCGATCAGCCCGCCCGCGGCCACCGTCAGACTGGTCGGTGTATCGGCATAGGCCATCATCACCTGCCCCAGACCATAGAGCACAGCACCGACACACAGAACCCGTGTCGTGCCGAAGCGGTCAGCCATCGCACCGGCGAAAGGTTGGCCCACCCCCCATAACAGGTTCTGGATCGCTACCGAGAACGAGAACACCTCGCGGCCCCAGCCATGCCCTGTCGACATCGGGATCTGGAACAGACCGATCGAGGAGCGCGGACCGAAGGTGAGCATGCCGATCAGGCAACCCGCCGCCAGGATCAGCAAGGGAGCATAGGTCCGTAGTGAACCGGCTTGATTGTCCCCGCTTTGTGCTTGTGCCATGCGACCGGATCCTTTTGCTCGAAACAGGCATCCGGCGTTTGAGTGAAACCGCCGTGCCCTGCCATATTTTCATCAAACACTTATATCATCATCCCAGTGTTTGACATAGATCACACATGTTCCTGACGCAGAACAGCCACACTTCACCCGCATCCATCCCTGCCCGACAAGCCACTGGTCAGACCGCATCCAGTACAGTATAATGCTTATGCTCAGAATGAGTATTTGGTCGTAAATGTGCGGCTATTTTTATGGACTTTGATATGCTCAAAACGAGCATAATGGAGGCTCTGATGGCTTTGATGCAGCAGGCGACGCAGAACACCGCTCAGGACGCAACCAAGAGATTGGTCGCGGCAGGGTTGCATGGGCAGTCCATGTCGGCACCAGTGGTGACCTCCACGCAGGTCTGGCCGGCCATCGACATGCCAGAGGTCGAGTGGACCCCCGCTGTGGAGCGCGAAACCGCCCCCATCTACGAGCGTCTCAAAACCATCATCCCGTCGATCGAATGGCCATTCCATGCGCCCTACATCCACGCGATCAACCGGATCAAGAAGCAACGCAATGCGGTGATCCTGGCCCATAACTATCAGGCTCCCGAGATCTTCCACGGGGTCGCCGATGTGGTGGGCGACAGCCTGCAACTGGCGCGTCTGGCCACCAAGGCCGAGGGCGACGTGATCGTGCAATGCGGTGTGCATTTCATGGCCGAAACCTCCAAATTGCTCAATCCGCACCGCACCGTCCTGATCCCCGACAGCCGCGCCGGCTGTTCGCTGGCCTCCTCGATCACCGGTGCCGATATCCGGCTGCTCAAACAACGCTATCCCGGTGTGCCGGTGGTGACCTATGTCAATTCGACCGCCGATGTGAAGGCCGAAACCGATATTTGCTGCACCTCGTCGAATGCCGTGCAGGTTGTTGAGAGCCTCGGCACCGATCGGGTGATCTTCCTGCCCGACGAATATCTCGGCAAATATGTGCAAAGCCTTACCAAGGTGAAACTGATCCTGTGGAAGGGCCATTGCGAGGTGCATGAGCGCTTCACCGGCGAGGAACTGCGGGCCTATCGCGAAGCCGATCCTTCGGTACAGATCATCGCGCATCCCGAATGTCCGCCCGACGTGCTGGCTGAAGCCGATTTTACCGGATCGACTGCCCATATGATCGATTGGGTCAAATCGCGCCGCCCTGCCAAAGTGGTGATGGTAACCGAATGTTCGATGGCATCCAATGTCGCGGCCGAAGTGCCGGACGTGGAATTCATCAAGCCATGCAATCTGTGCCCGCATATGAAAATGATCACTTTGCCGAATATCCTGCACTCCCTCGTCCATATGACCGAGGAAGTAGTGATCGATCCGGCGATTGCCGAGCGGGCGCGTCTGCCGATCGAGCGCATGATCAATCTGAACGCCTGATCCCTGCCAGAGGCGGACCTTGTGATGAGCATAGCCTTTCTGAACCCCCTTCTCATTCAGGATTCGGTCCGCCGCGCCCTTGAGGAAGATCTGGGCCGCGCCGGAGACATCACCACCACCGCGACCATTCCAGCCTCGGCCGGTGCGCGGGCGGTCATTGCCTCGCGCGAAGCCGGTGTCATCGCCGGTTTGCCTATGGCTGAAGCCGCCTTCCACATGATTGCCCCGGGCTTGCGCTTTACCGCCCTGATGGGTGACGGTAGCCATGTCAGTCCCGGGGATGTGGTGGCGGAAATCGAAGGCTCGGCCCGCGCCGTGCTGTCGGCCGAACGGGTGGCCCTGAACTTTCTCGGGCGCCTGTCGGGCATTGCCACGCTGACCAACCGCTTTGTACAGCAGGTCGCCGGTAACGAATGCCGGATTGTCTGCACCCGCAAGACCACACCGGGCCTCCGCGCTTTCGAGAAATATGCTGTGCGCTGCGGCGGTGGTTTCAACCACCGTTATGGCCTTGATGATGCCGTTCTCATCAAGGACAACCATATCGCCGTTGCCGGCGGTGTCGCTGCGGCATTGCGGGCAGCCAAGACCTCGGTCGGCCATCTGGTCAAGATCGAGATCGAGGTCGACACCCTCGCCCAGTTGCGCGAGGTCCTGGCCGAAGGCGCGGATGTGGTGTTGCTCGACAATATGGGCGTGGACCAGCTGCGCGAGGCTGTCGCACTGGTCGAAGGCGCGATGCTGACGGAGGCCTCCGGCGGGGTCAATCTCGACACTGTCGCCGCCATTGCGGCAACCGGGGTGGATATGGTGTCTGTCGGAGCGCTGACCCATTCACCACGCGTGCTGGATCTGGGTCTGGACATCCAGGTCCGCTAAAAGGCTGCCTTATTGCGCGACGGGATCAACCGCCTGCATCCCCAGCAGCCCATATTCCACACCATAACCGATCAGCGTGGCCGCGATCACGCCCAAAAAGCGTGTCTCCATTGCCAGAGGTGGCATCAGACCGGCCTCGATGCGCGGGCGCATCAGCAATTCGCACAGGAAGGCCAGGATCAGCGGCCAGCTATAGGAGGGAAACCGCCCATGGGCGATCTCGGGAAACAGCATGGCCAAAACACCCGTAGCCACGCCCGTCAGCACCATCACGGCAAGAAAAACCTGTGTCGTGATGGTGGCTTTCATCCGGATCAGGCCTGACCGGCAGGCTTGACGCCCAAAGCGGCCTGTGCGGCAGCCAGACGGGCAATCGGCACGCGATAGGGCGAGCAGGACACGTAATCCAGGCCGACCTCGTGACAGAAGGCGACAGAAGCCGGATCCCCGCCATGCTCGCCGCAAATGCCGAGCTTGATATCCGGACGGGTCAGACGACCGCGCTCGACACCAATTTTCACCAGTTCACCCACGCCCTCGCGGTCAATCGTCACGAAGGGATCGGCGGGCAGAATACCCTGTGCGGTATAGGGACCAAGGAAACTGGCCGCATCATCGCGCGAGATCCCCAGACAGGTCTGAGTCAGATCATTGGTGCCGAAGGAGAAGAATTCTGCCGTCTCGGCAATCTCCTTGGCCATCAGGCAGGCGCGCGGCAGTTCGATCATCGTGCCGACCTGATAGGACACCGGCATCTGCTTTTCCTGACGGACCGCTTCGGCCATCGCATCGATCCGGCCCTTGACCAGATCGAATTCGGGCTTGCCGAACACCAGCGGCACCATCACTTCGGGGATCACCGGCTCGCCGGTATCACGCGCTGCATCGACTGCGGCCTCGAAAATCGCACGGGCCTGCATTTCGGCGATTTCGGGATAGGCAATCGCCAGACGGCAGCCACGAAAGCCGAGCATCGGGTTGAATTCGTGCAATTCGGTTGCGCGGCGGCGCAGCTTGTCTTCCGACGCACCCATGGCCTTGGCCACTTCGGCAATTTCGGCATCCGAATGCGGCAGGAATTCGTGCAAAGGCGGATCGAGCAGGCGGATGGTGACCGGCAGACCCTTCATGATCGTGAACAGATCATAGAAGTCACTGCGCTGCATCGGCAGCAATTTGGCGAGTGCGGCACGGCGGCCTTTCTCGTCATCCGCCAGGATCATTTCACGCACCGCGACGATGCGTTCGCCCTCGAAGAACATGTGCTCGGTGCGGCACAGGCCGATGCCTTCGGCCCCGAAACTGCGGGCGGTGCGGGCATCCAGCGGCGTATCCGCATTGGTCCGCACCTTGAGCTTGCGGATCGCGTCCGCCCATTCCATCAGCGTGCTGAATTCGCCGGACAATTCCGGCTCCAGCATTTTGACATGACCCTGCAAAACCTGGCCGAGCGAGCCGTCAATGGTGATGAAATCACCCTTTTTCAGCTTCACGCCGCCGGCCGTCATGGTCTGGGTGACGTAATCGACGCGCAAGGTGCCCGCACCGGAGACGCAGGGCTTGCCCATGCCGCGTGCTACCACGGCCGCATGCGAGGTCATGCCGCCACGCGTGGTCAGAATGCCTTCGGCAGCGTGCATGCCGTGAATATCCTCGGGCGAGGTTTCGACGCGCACCAAAATGACCTTGCGTCCAGCCGCCTTGGCGGCCTCGGCCTCGTCCGAATCGAACACGATTTCACCGGCAGCCGCACCGGGCGAAGCCGGCAGGCCCGAGGCAATGATCTTGCGCTCGGCTTTGGGGTCGATGGTGGGATGAAGCAACTGGTCGAGAGCAGCAGGCTCGATACGGCCAACCGCTTCCTCGCGGGTGATCAGACCCTCGGCCACCATATCGACGGCAATTTTCAACGCGGCCTTGGCGGTACGCTTGCCCGAACGGGTTTGCAGCATCCACAGCTTGCCGCGTTCGATGGTGAATTCCACGTCCTGCACATCGCGGTAGTGCTTTTCGAGCAGGCCACAAATGCGGATGAATTCCGCATAGGCTTCCGGCATCGCCACTTCGAGCGACGGCTTGTCGGATTCGGCCTCTATGCGGGCAATTTCGGTAATGTTTTGCGGGGTGCGAATGCCCGCCACCACATCCTCGCCCTGGGCATTGATCAGGAACTCGCCATAGAGCTCCTTCTTGCCGGTTGACGGATTGCGGGTAAAGGCCACGCCGGTCGCCGAGGTTTCCCCCAGATTGCCAAACACCATCGACTGCACATTTACAGCCGTGCCCCATGAGGCCGGAATGGCATGGAGTTCACGATATTTGATCGCACGCTGGTTCATCCACGAGCCGAACACCGCCCCGATCGCGCCCCACAACTGCTGCTTTGGATCCTGCGGGAACGGCTTGCCGCTCTCGCGGGCCACCAGATCCTTGTAGGATGCAATCACCAGCTTCCATTCATCAGCCGTCAAATCGGTGTCGAGCTGATAGGCCTTGCGGTCCTTGTATTCTTCCAGAATGTCTTCGAAATGATGGTGGTCGATATCGAGCACCACATTCGAGAACATCTGGATAAAGCGGCGATAGCTGTCATAGGCAAAGCGGGCATCGCCGGAGCTTTTGGCCACGGCTTCGACGGTCACATCATTGAGGCCGAGGTTCAGCACGGTATCCATCATGCCCGGCATCGAGGCGCGTGCGCCCGAACGGACCGAGAGCAGCAGAGGATTTTCGGAATCGCCGAAGATGCGGCCCGTCAGCGTGCCGACTTGCGCCAGTGCCGCTTCGACCTGCCCTTCGAGTTCGGGCGGATAGGTCTCGTGATGCGCATAATAATAGGTGCAGACTTCGGTTGAAATCGTCAGACCGGGAGGGACCGGCAAGCCGAGATTGCTCATCTCCGCCAGATTGGCGCCTTTGCCACCCAACAGGTTGCGCATGCCGGACTGACCTTCCGCGCTTCCGTCACCGAAAGAATAAACCCATTTCATCATGCGATTGATCCTTTATTTCGCAATTGCGAACGCGCCCATCCCTTTGCCGATCGACGCAGAAAAATCAATCCTGCAAAAGGACAATGGCCTTGTTTTGCGTCCAGAAAACGCCAACTGGCATACCAATTAGCCCCTGAACAGCGTCTGAACACGACAGACGCATGGCATTTTACACGCTTTGATTGAACACGGTGCACGCAAATCCGAATCGTGAAGGGGGATTTAGCCCTGGATCAACCCGAAATCTGCAACCGAACGGGTTGCCTCACGCAGTTGCGACAACAGGCGAAGGCGATTGACCCGCAATGCGGCCTCATCGGCATTGACGGTCACCCCATCGAAAAACGCATCGACAGCGGGCCGGAGCGTGGCCAGTGCCGCCATCGCGCCGGCAAAATTCTCGGCCTGCACCGCCTCGCTGACCTGACGGGTGACGCTTTCCAGCGCCGACGCCAGGGCCTTTTCCTGATCCAGTTGCAACAGCCCGGCATCGACCGCGCCGGCAAAAGCGCCCTCGCCGTCTTTCTTTTCTTCGGCGCGCAAAATATTGGCCGCGCGCTTGTAGCCCGCCAGCAGGTTTTTGCCATCGTCACTGTCAAGCAGAGACCCCAGCGCCTCGACACGGCGCACGATCATCAACAGATCATCGAGCTGGCCCGAAGCCAGCACCGCATCGATCAAATCATGCCGCGCCCCGGAATCGCGCAAATAGACTTTCAGGCGGTCGTGGAAGAAGGACAGGAGATCGCCGGAAACCCCTGCATCAGTTAATGCAGAACGGGCCTGAGCGATAACCGCGAAATGGCTTGAAAGGCATGGGGCCAGAGCCAGGTTCAGCTTGTTCTCCAGGACCAGCCGCACGACACCCAAAGCGGCGCGACGCAGGGCATAGGGGTCTTTCGAGCCGGTCGGCTTTTCATCGATCGCCCAAAAACCCACCAGCGTATCGAGCTTGTCGGCCAAAGCCACGGCGACTGCCACCGCATCATGCGGCACCCGGTCGGACGGGCCTTGCGGCTTGTAGTGGTCCTCGATCGCGGCGGCAACGCTTGGCGCCTCGCCCTGCATTTCGGCATAGCGACGGCCCATCAGACCCTGCACTTCGGGGAATTCGCCGACCATTTCGGTCACCAGATCGGCCTTGCACAATTGCGCGGCACGCTTGGCTTGGGCACCATCGGCACCCACCACGGGGGCCAATGCGGCCGCCAGTGCCGTGATCCGGTCGATGCGCTGGCCTTGCGTGCCCAGCTTTTCGTGGAACACGATATTGAGCGCGCGCAATTTGGCCAGACGCTGGTCAAGCAATGTGCCTTGGGTGGCTTCAAAGCCGGGCAGCGGCTTCTGGTCCAGCTCCCAGAAATGGCGGGCATCGGACAGGCGGGCGCGCACCACCCGCTCATTGCCGGCAATCACCTGCTTGCCGCCGTCGGAGGCTTCGATATTGGCGGTCAGCAGGAAATGGTTCGACAGGCCGCCGGTTCTGGGGTCGCGCAGCACGAAGCATTTCTGGTTGGCGCGAATGGTCGCACGCACCACTTCGGGGGGGATGACCAGAAAATCGGCATCGAATGACCCCATCAGCACCACGGGCCATTC
>Ga0114964_10002018_pt1 | contig 14453 bp, 13 predicted proteins | sample C_131016_MF_Meta_FD_92638 | JGI IMG/M metagenome (GOLD analysis project Ga0114964, IMG submission 92638) | Freshwater microbial communities from Lake Croche, Canada to study carbon cycling - C_131016_MF_MetaG | ecosystem: Environmental > Aquatic > Freshwater > Lake | place: Lake Croche, Canada... | reverse complement strand
TTGAAATGGCATTGGTTTCTCCTTTATAATAAAATATTATAATATTCTAGTGCTTTTATTTATAAATTCTCAGTTTAGAAGATAATTTTCAAATTCATAATCGCTTAGCACTTTAACCATCTCATCTGGCTGTCCATCTTCTACAAATCCAAAAGGTGTAAAATTGTCTTCTTGTTCGTCGATTAATCTCTGTCTAATATCAGTATTTGTAGATTCTTTAAAATAATTTTGTTGAATTAGCCAGGCAAACATTACCAAACACATTACCAAATCATCATGATATCCATCATCTGCATTATAAGAGCTTCCATCTACAATATATGTAGATAACTCATTGATAATATCGTAATCATTTAAAAATATTTTGTTGTTTTCTATGATATCTTTTATGTTAGCACAACCAATTCTTTTTGTAACTTTGGTTGTTTTTACACCTAATCTAGAAAGACCGTCTGATCCTACAACAGTTCCTTTTCTTCCGTTAGACTTGGTCATTACTACGTTGCCATATTCCAAGTCTTGGTGTAGGATATTTACTACCTGTGATCCTATGTTTGTTTCTACTAAAATGGATGCTTCGTTATAGTAATTTCCTACATTTTTAAGTAGCGAAGGAAATAGCAATTGTGAGATGCCAGCATCTTTAAATGTGGCTACTACTTCATATGGAACTGTGGTACAATCTATTACAACAAATGATGATGAATCTAAACCTAAACCTTCAGAAACATCAACTGTCATACAATACACATGATCTTTAATAGGTTCTTTGTATACTTTCACTCCTGCATTTACAGCCAAAGGTCTAATATAAGTTAGTTTTGAAAGTACGGTTGGATGTATGAGAGTGTTAGCTGAACCTAAGAACTGACATTCAAATTCTTGACGAAATTGATCTACAGAAGTAGCACGGATTGTTCTGTCTTTCCATGCTTCATCACGACCAGGAACATCTGACCAATGTACGTCTACTCTGGCATAATCGTTTATACCATTTTCAGAATCGGTCCAAATTTTATAAAATAAATTCATTCCATTTGGAGTTGATGTGATAAGTAGTTTAGATGTATTACCTGATGAAATTGTAGGAAATACTGAAGCAAAGAATTGATCTTGGACATTTCTGGGAACGAATGCAAACTCATCAAGGTAAACAAGATTATATGATTGACCACGGACAGCTGATGAAGAAGTTGCAGAAGCTAAGATTTTGGAACCATTTTCTAGTTCTATGTTACCTTTGTTCCACTCTACTATGCCTTGCTGGAGCCATTTTGGTAACCATTCATATGCTAGCTGGACACGGGAAAGAATTTCTCGAGCTTGTACTTGCTTATTTGCTAGAACTGCAATATTATAATTTTCATTAAAAAGAATCTTATGTAGTATATAACCAACAACTCCTGTTGTCTTACCAACCTGACGAGGCATCTTACAGATTGTATATCTGTTATCATCGAATGCTTTAAACATTCTTTTCTGGTATTCAAATGGTCTAAATGGTACAAGACCTTTATCAACAGAAACAATCTTTACATATTTTTCACAAAAGTAGTTGACATCCTCAGCACACTTAATGTACTCTTGGATTTGTTCTTTAGTATAACTAACCTTTACGTCTTTGTTTTTTAGGTTTTTATTACCTAAGTAGATCTCACTCATGATTTCCCTTGATCATTTTAAGAAGATCGGCTGAAGTTAGTACTAGATTGTTATTAGTGATATTCTTTTGCTCTGGTGTATCAACTTTTTCCAATTCTTTTTTAACCTTAGCTAAATTAAGAAGATCCTTGTTAGTTTCTGCCATTGTCTTAATAAGATTAGTAACAACTTCATATGCACGAGGAGATTCTGATTGTTTAGCAACGTCAATCATATCTTCTAAAGCATCCTGACCTTTTTCGATAATCTTATAAAGATTTCCACGAGCATATTCATAATCATCATTTTTTTCTGCTTTAATCAATGGAATTGCATCCATGATTTTAGAAGGAGGATCAATCATAGGTTCAATTCCCAATGAATGAGAGATAAGGTCTTTCTTAGCCATTATTCTTATCCGTTGTTGTCACAATAAATCCATAATTATCAAGTTCATTTATTTGTGATAATGCTACCGAAAGTTCTAGGTTAGAAGTCGGTTCTCCACCAACTGTTAATCCAGGTCTAATTGTTGTAGTTGTAATATTAGTATTAGCTGTTGTATCTGGATATATGTTAACAGTAGTAAATTTGATAATTCTGCTTTCTGTAATAGGTCCGTAGAAGTATGCTTTCATGGTAAAGTTCAACGTAAATGTCAAAACTTTTCTATTTACGAAAGTATCATCGTAGTCATCTTCAATTTCTACAGTATTTAAGATCAACGGAATGTCTGTTATGTTATCAAAATCTGGACTTAAAAGTGCTGCACTAATAGTCCATTCTGGAGTAAAGTAAGGAAGAATCTGCTCAATAATTCTTAAGCCATCTTCCATAGTTTTGGAAAGAATTTCCATCTTGAAGTTTAAATCATAAGGTACAGGATTGTATACTTTTTTGTATACATTGACACCATTAAGATTATTTTTAGATGCTATCTTATTAAGTGAAGTTAGTTTTCTGTCTGAAGCATACGTGATTCCAGCTAAGCTGAAAGCTATTCTAGGTAATTTGATAGAAGTCTGAGCAATAGCATCAGGGTTATCAACAATACGAGCTAAAAACTTTTCTCTTGGTCCGTATGCAATAGGAACAAGGATTGTTTGTTCTACAGTTACACCATCAGCTCCAACTCTTTCAATATTAATATTGTTAAAAAGAGTTCCAAAGATAACTACGTATTTTTTAAATAAAGAATTATAAAACGATGTACCACCAATCATTATGCTCTCCTATCAGATTCACTGAAAGGATCAATTTCAGAGTAATCTATAAATTGGTTACCTTGAGTTTGGAATATTTGATTCTGCGATGAAACATCCAAGTATGCCAAGTTATATTCTTCTTCTATTAAATCATTACCATTTTCATCAAGAAGTGGATTGTTATTCTCACCAAACAAGAAGTATGGGTTGTTTGTTGTAAGAAGAGCGTTATATGTTGTATCGATTACGTTAACGCCAGTATTAAATATTTCACTAGAATATTCAAACAATTCACAGACAACATCATAGAATTGTAGAGCACCCATTTGATAGAATACGGGCTTTTTATTAACAAACTTAATTTGATAAAGAGCTTGTGTGAAAGGAAACCAGATAAGATCACCTTCTAGTGGTCTATCTCTCTTCAATACATATTTGGCTTCTTGTTCAAATACTCTTAATGCAAGAGAGAATGTAATTTCTTCTCTAACTTGCAATCCAAATGTAGATAAGAATTCACCATCGCCACCAAACCCATCTACATTCTTAACATACATTTCTAGCATAACAGAACCTACAAATTCTGTATATTCTTGTTCTCTAAAAGTGTTGTTGAAATCAACAATTTTTCTAGGAATATAGTAATTGTCTACACCATAAATTCTAATAGATTCAATAATAAGATCTTCTATTAGAGATTGTTCGCCTGATGCTGAAAAATTATTGAAAGTATAAACTAGTCGCCATTGACAATTCCTCCTTTGTTTTCTAATGACAGGCGAGCTCTTCTAGTTTCCCAACCTTTTTTACAATTATTTAAATATGCTTCAGACTTATAATATCCAGATTCTTTTCTTTTTTGAGCTGACGATTTACCAGCTTTAGAAGATCTATATTTTATACTTTCTGGATTCAATCTTAATTTATCACTTATTTTTTTTCTTGTTTCTTCAGAGTGTTTGTAATCTACTTTAGATGCCTTGATAGCTTCAATATGTTCCTTACTATTTTTAGAATTTCTTCTTCCTTGGTGAAGTTTTTCTATATGTTCTTTAGTTCTTTTTCTTTTAGAAGCAGATAATGACATATTTTTTCTATGATTTTCTGAAATATTTTCTTTTTTCCAACCTTCAAAAAACAAACCATCATTATTATGTCTATTATAAAAATCATCATTTGTGGAAGCTTTGACAGAAGATAAAATTTTAGCCTCTAATTTTCTTATATCTTGTACGCTACCTTCTGCTATAATTTGTCTAGAAAAATCATTAGGTCTTTCTTTATATTCTTTCATCATATATTTACTTGAACAAATATATTTGTCATCTACAGATCCTTTATGGGATCCGATGTATAACTTATTAGTTTTTTTATCTGTCCAGCAATAAACAAAAGCTTCCATAAGTGCCTAGCCTATCATATCTGTGATAGGAAGGCTGTAACTCACAATCATCTCTTGTTCATACTTTTCAATCTCTGCTTCTGCATCATTGAGAATCTTTTCACCATTGAATTGTATACCACCAGGAAGAGTCATACCAGTAAATTTAGTAAGGTTAGTACCCCATTGTCTCTTTATTAATGCTGAAGCATATCTTTGAAGCCAACGATCATTCCAAACCTGTGAATATACATCCGGATCAATTACTTGATACGCTTCTGCTACGATATAGTTACCTACAGTTAGCTTTGCCCAATCTGTATCAATATATAATCTGTCGTTGTTTCTATTATATCTAATTTGTTGTTCACCAACTAATAGTTGCTCTAGCAATTGAAGTTGCTGGAATGCCATATAGTAAGGGACCATTGATTGATATGTAAGAGTGTAAAGATCATTTAATGCAATCTGATAACGAATGTTAAAAATGTTATTTGTTGCAAGATAATCACCAATAGGGAAGATTCTTACTACACCAATTACGTTTTGAGGAACAGGAATCCATTTGTTTTGAATATCTGTTTGAGTAATTTGATACTTATAGAATGTCTTTTCAGAGCCATCAAAGTGATAATCCCAATAATACTTTATTGCTTCGTCAATACGGTCATTGACCTGATCATCATCGACGTTGATTTCGATTACAGGTTTGCCTAATCTTCTCAAGCAATATTCTTTGAATTGATCTCTTGTAGTAATGTTGGAAGTAGCCATCTTATATCCTTTTTTAGATATTTATGTCCAAGTAATTTTTATTTTACCATTGGCACCGTTGCCACCTGAATATGAAGCTGATCCTCCATTTCCACCAACTCCAACATCATAATTTATTACAGTTCTTTGTGGTATATCTGTTTTATTAAATTGTATTAGAGCATAAGCTCCACCTCCACCACCGCCGCCACCTGCGGAATCTTTAATAGCACCACCACCACCTGATTTTTTTCCACTTCCAGGGCCTGTAACTGCACCATTATCATATCCATTACCGCTTCCACCTCCTCCAGGTGAATAGCCATTTCCTGCAACTCCTCCAGAAGTATTTTGAGTAACTGAAACTGTAGTTTGATCTAAGAAGTCACTTTTTGCTGCATCAGAAGCTGTAGATAATGCTTGATATGAGCTAAAATTAGAAGATGTTGATCTTGAACCAGTGTTTACTTGTGTAAGATCTCCATATGGATTTTCTAATGCTCCTGAAATAAAATCGGTTATACTTGCTGCCCCACCAGTTATGTGTAAATTATACCAATATTGTAAACCAGCAACATCAGGCTTTCTATTAAATCCATATTTTAATTTAGATCCAGTTGTTCTATCAATAAAATCACTTTTTGCAGCATTAGAAATATTTGTAGCATCTTGAAATGCATTATAAAAAGTTGATGTTAATCTTGAACCAGTGCTTACATAAGTTGCATCTCCATAAGGTGCTTCAGTAGCACCACCTGCAACTTGTCCTATTACAGACGATCCTTTTGATAAGTATTGACCATACCAATAATGTAAACCATCAGTATCAGGCTTTCGTCCTAAAATATTAGTGTAGATACTACTAGATAAACTTGCTGCATCACTAGCTGATGCTCCTGGAACACCACTAAAAAATTCACTGATAAACAATTCAAATGTATAAGGAACAGTTATAGGCACGGTACCCGATAACAAATACGTACTAGCAGCGTAATTTTGAATATCACTTACAGAAGAACTAGGAAAAAATTTAGTTTGAAATACGCCATACGAAAAAGGAATATTGGATGTGGTACTACCAGATGATCCACCAGAAGGAATTCCTCCTTTTCCTCCACTTGGAGAATCTCCCCCAAGACCAGGTTGACCGTCTACAGCATTTGTACCACTATTTCCATTGTATAAAGTAATTGTTCCTGCAGAATAAGAACCTGATGCTACTCCACCACCGCCACCAGATCCTGTTTTTGTTCCATTGTTATTACCACCAGTTCCACCACCTCCACCACCAACGACAACGTTAAACGTGGTAATTTTAGATGTTCCACCACTTCCACCGTCATATTCATTGCTGTGATCACCACCGCCACCGCCACCTCCTGCACCCCATATCTCAATCTTTATTGTATTAAAATAAGGAAGCTTATAACTCTTATTATTACCAGGAGTGTTGTCTGAAAATCCTATATCACCTCCAGGAGGAACAACGCTACTTTTATATCCAAGAAGTAAATTGTAGATACTCATTTTTAATATTCCACAATAACTGCACCCGAGCCAGCATTACCACCTCCTGAATTACCCACAGTTACTGCTATAGTTTGACCTGGAATTAAACCTGTAATATATTTAATTGCCAATCCACCATTTGCTCCATTTCTTTTACTACCTGTTCCTCCAGCTCCATAACCATAGAGAGGACCAGCACCATTGACATCACCTCCAGAACCTATTCCAGAAACGTTTCCTCCTCCCCCAGTTGCTCTACAAATAGAACCAAATAGAGTAGTTCCTCCTGTTAATAGATCACCTGTTCCGTTATCACCAGCTTCACCTCCACCAATTACATAAACCTTAATTTTGTTGACACCACTAGGAATAGAAAATATACCAGTCGTAGTAATTGTTTGTAAGTGAGTAAATCCATCATTTTTTGCAGGTGTATATCCCAATGAATTTAGTAATCCCTGTAAAGTTACTCCAAATCCATTTGAAGAATTTGCAAAATAAGATGGGTTAGATTGACTATAAGGAAAATAACCAATAGCTGCAATTACACTAGACTGTGTTACAGTACCAGTACTTCCACCACTAGAAGAACTTCCAGTTGAAATAGAAGTTGTTGTAATAACATAAATGTTTATATCAACACATATTACAGTACAAAGGCCTTTAGGATCTATGATAGCATCACCTGCTATTCCTAAACCCGAGAGATACATTAATGTACCTCCCCCTTGTTTAACACTTATACCACTACCAGTGCTATTATAAATGCTTACATTGTCACCTATTTTAAATATATTTGCTGGTATTATAACATCACCAGTTGCATATATCATCCTACCATTATCAGCAGTTTTTACTTGATAACCGTTTGGCTTTGCATTCTCTCTGGTTACAGATCTGACGTCGCCAAGTCTATCATTTACATAATAATTTCCTACTATATTAGCATTATGTGTATGAACACCAGTAAATGTATAGCTAGCAGTAGTGTTTACTAATTCACCAAAACTTGCATTTAAATCATCTGCCTTTAATGTTTCACCAGGAAGATATATCTTATGTGGCATTTATGCTCCCATTATAAAAGGTTCTTCTCCTGGAAACACATCTCCAAGAACAGCAGGTCCGTCTAAAAATCCATTACCTAAATTAGTAAATGCACCATCAGCCAAAGCATAAGAATGCATACTTCCTGCTATAATAAACGCACCACAACCACAAGTACTTCCATTTACTGCTGTAGGTTCACCTTCGCAAATAACTGAATTCACTCAATTTAAAATAGGCGTGACACCATGCCCAGGAATAGGGCAAGAGTGTAGGTCATACACCCTTGCTACTAGTTTACCTTCTGCATTTGTATGCACTGTAGAAACGGAAATAATTGTTCCGTTATGTGTACTTGCATCTTCAATTCTTGCAATAAGAGGCATTATTATACTCCAAGAATTTCCTTGAAGTCTTCAGTGTGCTTTTGACGATCTTCTAGACCAATTGTACCACCATTAACTTTTTTAGTAACAGCAGTAACATCGTCAGAATCTGCAAGAGCATTGATGTGGTTCTTATTCCAAAACCATGCAGCAGATTCTACAGCTCCTTCTGGTGTTCCAAGAAAATCCACTACTTCTTCTAGATCAACACCTAGGTCACCAGCCATTGATGTGTAGTTAGAACGACCTGTTAGTTGAATAAGTCCGCGACCACGAAACTTATATCCATCGCCTGAATCAGTATCACCATTGCCCATACGTGATGCATATACTACGTTTGCAATTTTTTCTGGCTGACGAGCGTATTCTTCAGGATCTTTATCGTGGAAATATTTTCCAAAGATACCTTTAAGACCATCTGCAGAATAGTTAAGGTTTTCTTCTATTACTCTAAAACCACCAGACTCATGAGCAGTCTGTGCAAGAAAATGAGCAAGACGGAGAGCTGAGTTAATTTCATATTTTAATGCAAGAGTATCTAGTGATGATACAATAGCAGCAACTACATCAGAATCTGCACTTGGGTAACTTGATTTAATTTGATCTTCTGTAATCATTATTATCTCCTTATGGAATGGTATTATTGTACATTATAAAAGCTAATTGTACTTGTGGTGGAACATAGTCATATGATAAACCAGTAGTTATATTTACTGTATTAGATGTGTCAAATGGATTCATTAAGAAAGTGTTTGCAGCTGATATTGTATGAACATGATTCAATGCATCATCATATGTGTGCTGACCAATATTAGCAGGCGTTCCCTGTCCTACAGTAGTTCCAGTCAGAGGACCTACATGAGAGTGGTTTCCATTTGCAGCAACAGTAATATTTGTTATTAAAATACTATTAGAGGAATTATATACAGTATCATGACAGTTATTTGAAGAATCAAAGTTTGCATATATAAAGTAACCAGTTAAATCAGGTGTTTGATTTCTTCCATCACAAAAATGCCAATTTACAGGAAGACAATTACTATTGGTATATTTACCTTGATAAAGGGTATTTTTTCCTATAGAGTATCCTATAATAACTCCGTTAGCTATTTGAGTTGCATTGTTTTTAGTAACATATGCTTTTAAAATCTTAGAACGTATACTAACATTACAAGAGTATGTTACTTGATGAGAATGTAATCCTGCAGGAACTAAATTGTATCCTATTTGTGATGATCTTCTTGATTTAAATTTTTTAGTGTATGGATATAAACTATGATCGTGATCCAAAACTGTATTAGAAGTGATGGTAAACGAAATAGTATTTGCAATTCCTAAAACTCCTATACTTGTAGGAGAAGAAATTAAGGGTAATACCTTACCAGTTGCTGATGAAAATTGTGTGTTGTCTTCTCGAGAATAACTATTTGAAGGAAGATTATTACCAAAAACAATTACATTCTTAGGAAAGAAATGTAATTTTTGATCATCATAAACTTCTCCAGAGGAAGTAGTTAATCTAGGATCTCTAATAATAGGTTTAACTGAAATAGAATTAATACCATCATACAAATAACCATTAGCAGATGCTGTGCCATACGATATATTTCTTATTGTATCAGCAATAGTATTTACTGAATGTGTATGTGTATTTGTTCCTGTTTGATCAACATACGTATAAGCTGGACTTGAAACTTCTCCAGTTGTTATTGCAAGCGTGTTATAAATCGTAGTTCTTGTAAATGTTGTTGATCCATGATTAAAAGCATTGAATAATGTTGCACCAGTATTAGGTAGACTTGTCGATGCAGCAATACATAACCCTGTTTGTGTATCCCAACTATAATTATTAGGTATACTGCTTATTAAAGGATTACTGGAGAGTAAAGATAGAGATCCATCAGAATTATAGTATGTTGCTCCAGGAACATAAATTTCTTGATAAGATCTATAATGATCAACATTTAAATTGCCAGAAGGAACATTAACAAAATCACTATCTTTTCCATACCAAAAAAGAACAGAATACAAAGGAACATATGGTGCTCCAGATAACGGAGCATCCGTAACACCATCAGTTCTAATGAATCCTATTTTTGATATAGACATTGATTATTCCATTATGTAGTTGGAAAGCCTTTAGCTGACATTACTCCAAACCACGTACTTCCACCATTAAACGTGACCAATGTAACCCAATCAGTATATCCAGGCGTTGTTGATAGTGTAGGTCCTATTGGTGAATATACACCTTCACCCAAAGGCCAATATAAAGTTTGATTTGACCAATCAATTGTCCTAGTTCCAGTCGAATCTTGTTTTAAAACTAATGTTATACTATAAGAGCGTCCACTATACAATCCCGTTGAATTTAATGTAATAGCTACAACTGGAGCTGTTAAAGTAAGGTTAATTAGATTACCAACAATAGCATCAATTGTGATCGAAGATCCAGAATTTCCAAATGACCTAACTATTTCAGAATATCCTAAAAATGTAGGAGAAACCAAAACGGCGTCACTAAATGATAAATTGGATGTTAAAGTACTAGTTAAATAGATGTTTGAATCATAATATAGACCATTTTCAGCAGAATTAACTCTAAGAAAATTATTTCTATGTCCTGTATAGGAAGGAATGTCTGTTAATTGACTAAACGATAATGTTCCAACTGTACCTGCAGAACCACGATAACCTACTGAACCAGTATATCCAGTTGATCCTAGATATCCAGTCGATCCTAGAAAACCTACTGATCCATTATATCCAGTAGATCCTAAAGATCCACGATATCCAGAAGATCCTAAAAATCCTACAGATCCTTGATAACCAACTACACCTATTGATCCAGTATAACCTGTATTTCCAGAAGAACCAGTAAATCCTACTGCTCCTACAGGTCCATCAGGTCCTACTGATCCTTGAGGACCTTGGTATCCTATTGAACCAGTATATCCAGTAGTTCCTGGATCACCAGTAGACCCAGTATACCCCACAATTTCATTTAAATTGATACCAAGTAGTCCAACTAAATTGGTATTTGACCAATATGCTCCGTTTGCAGAAGCAAGGATAATTGCACCATTAGGAGCTTGACCTCCAGATGAATTTGCAGTATCAATCTGGGAGACGTAGATTTTTGTTGCCATTTTATGATCCAGTTAGTATAATATAAATGTATTTATCAACTATCAGATATCAATTGCCATACACGACCAAGTTCATTCCACTCATAGGCCTTACCATCTGTTGGATATGGAGTTGGAGCTTCCCACTGACAACTATCTTCATTTAGTCTCCAGCTATCAAAAGCTGGTTTAGGTGGAATAAAAGCATCTCTAGAACTATCATAGGTATATCCAATACCTGCATAATTCTTACGAAGTGGAGTTCCACCATTTCTATGTTCACCTGCAAAAGTATTGTAGCTAGTTTGTATCCACGTTGATGGATCACCAACTGCTCCTGAATTAATAAAATCTTGTTCTGCAACAATCACTTGAGTTACAATATTTTGATCGTTAATTTGAGCAAAATGTGACATAATGTAATTCTCCTTAAGTATTTAAGAATGCTGTAGTTTGTGGTGTGAAGTTGGAAGTGTAGCGAGCAACTCCCTTGGTTACACGAAGCTCATCAATATAACCATTAAGATAATAGTTTGCTGAATATTGTAGTTGAGCACCTATATCATAACCAACAACATCAGAAAAATTGTGTGTATCTCCAGTCACAGTAGAACCTTCTTGTACTCCATTTAAAAACATTTTAATTGTTCCTGATTGTCTAGACACAGCTATATGATACCAAGTATTAATTGAAGGTGTCGTAGTTCCAGTTATCAAAGTAGTTGTAACTGAACCAAAAATAAGTTTTGAAGATGCATTTAAAAACCAATTAAATGCAGTTTCACTACTAGCTCCAGTTCTATTTGCTATAAGAAATTGTTGTGATGCAACTGAGTTAAAATATACCCACATTTCAATTGTGAAATCACCTAACCCAAATGCATTGTTGGGACTAGGTAATGTTGTTAAACCATCTGTAGTCCCATTGAATGATATACTGCTTCCACCAAATTTACTTTGTGTAGTTGAAATAACAGCAGTACCAAATGATTTAATTTCAAGTTTTTGTGAACTATCAATTATACCACCATTAGTTGCGTTAAGAAGAAGAATAGTATTAGCAGTTTGTGATAATGGTGCAGTAGGAATTGTAATGGTATTGTTTGAAACTCCATATGTGTCAACACCATTAACTACTTTAAAGTTTGACAAATATCCATTCACTTTATACAGGGATCCTCCTGCCCATGCACCTACAGTTTTATTCTGAGTAGAACGATCAACGATAGCAGATGTAATACCTGTTAAGTTCAGACATCTTACACCATTTAACCACATTGACCATGTTCCACTATTTCTTCCTACAGCAACGTGATTCCATTGATAGTTTTTAGGTGCCCCTGTAGATATTCCATTACCAGCAGCATCAGCATTAATTAAATTCCAAGAACTTCCAGTAGAGCTAGCCCACAATCCCATAACAGCACCTTGGCTAGCAAAATCAATTCCAAACCAATAATCAGTAGTAGCATGATAGAACCATTGACGAGAAGTCGATTGTGGGTACCAAAAAAATTCTACAGTAAAATTATTGGATCCAAATTCTTGTAAAGTACTATTTGATACAGTAAGATAGTCAGTACTTCCGTTGAAATACATACTACCACCAACAGCAGTATTAGAATAAGCTGCTGTCGGGCTAAGTGGTGAGAATGGTTGTACTTGTGGTGAGCCAGCTGTAGTAATTGTTCCTCCACTAATTGAATCAGCAAATCTATTGCTTTGTGAAGTGAGAACAAAAGTGTTAGTTATATTAGTCAAAGCTGCTATTGGAGGGGTAAATGATGCAGTATAAAGAGCACTTCCTACAACAACACGTAGATTAGAAATATAAGCACCATTTAGTGAACCACCACCACCTTGCTGACCGCCTACAAAGAAACTTCTTCCACCAGGAACAGGAGAAGTGGATTGTGCAGTTCCGCCAGAATTAGTTAATGTTCCATTTAAGAACAAATACCATGTCGATCCGGATCTACATGCAGCAATATGGTACCAACTTCCAATAGTCACTGTTCCAATGTTAATGAGTTGTTGAGTGCCAGAAGTTGTAGCATCTCCAAGACCCAATTGTACGACACCACTAGAAGTAAACTGGAATGAATATTCTGAAACGTTTGTGCCAGATACACCATCCTTACTAAAGATGTATGCACCAGAAGCTGGTAAAGCACTAAAATAAGCCCAACATTCTAATGTACAATTACCAGTAGAACCTAATACCATATTGGATGTAGAAGGGAAACTATAATAATCTGATGCAGAATTGTGATATGTGCTCCAGCCAGTAGTAGATAATGGTGAAAAAGTTCCAATAGTTGTGTTACCAAATCTAGCAATAGAAGTTCCGCCTGTTGATATACCTACTGTTCCTGATTGAATAAAATATATATTGTTTGTACCAAAATCCGTAAAATTTTGTGATTGAGCAGTTAATAAGTTTACTGTTCCAGTTATAGAAGATGCAACGTTAGGTCCAGATGTTCCAACTGATGAGGTTGTAAGGGCTGATGTAGGAGGAGCAAATGTACCTGAATATAAACCCTGTCCTTTAATTATTCGCATGTTAGAAATATAACCGGAAAGACCTCCAGTGTTATCAGCATACACTCTGCCGATAGTTGTATAAGCAGTACCAAAAGTAGGTGTTGTAGTATTAGTAACTACCGAAGTACCATTTAAATAAACCCTATTAGTCGAACCAATACGAACAAAAGCTAGATGATACCACGTATTTGTAGTGACAAGACCGGTAGCGGAATTTGTACCACCTTGGTTACCATTTACGAAAAATTGCACTTCTCCACTAGTGCCTATGTATAATGCTAAACCTGATGAACCATTTCCTGGAGCATTGGTTTGAGTCAAACCAAATAATCCAGCATTTGTTAAACTATTAAGTTTAAACCAAAATTCAATAGTAGAATCACCAGTTAAATTGTAATTGCTTGAAGTACCAGAAGATGTTAGATAATCAGATGTACCACCATTGAAATAAAAGCTATATGTTCCGTTGAAAGGAATATTTGTGTTAGCAACGTTGCTATTATCAATAAAACCGTTATTATTATATCCATTAGCACTATCAGCATGTAGCAATAATGTATTGTAAGGTTGATATGTATCAATAGGAGTTGAAAGAGCAGTCATTGTCTGAGATGTTTTAAACGTATGAATAACGTTTGCACCATTGTTGTTTGTTACCACGCCACCTGTCCAATATTGAGGAAGTGGGTAAGATAAAATTAATACACCAGAGCCACCAGCACCACCAACACCACTGATAGTTGCGCCACCACCTCCACCGCCACCTAGATTAGCTGTACCTGCTGTACCTGTACCACCATTTCCTAGGCCACCAGCTCCGCCTCCACCAGTACCGCCTGCTGCATTACCTGTACTT
>Ga0114964_10002017_pt1 | contig 14460 bp, 13 predicted proteins | sample C_131016_MF_Meta_FD_92638 | JGI IMG/M metagenome (GOLD analysis project Ga0114964, IMG submission 92638) | Freshwater microbial communities from Lake Croche, Canada to study carbon cycling - C_131016_MF_MetaG | ecosystem: Environmental > Aquatic > Freshwater > Lake | place: Lake Croche, Canada... | reverse complement strand
GGATAGTTACCAATCTTTCATGAAGTTCTGCAGCCAAAAGAACAGGATGCAATCTTTTTTTATTGGATTCATACCAAATAAAGAAATCCTCCATTTCTTTGGCAACTAAAAAAGGTTGCGGTGGCAAATGCGAACTTCCTTTAATCATGACTTGCACTTTACGGTATTTACCAGCATCTTCTGGCTGAATACCTCTTAAAATTAGGTTATGAATAGAAAGTACTTCACGCTCATTTAAAGGAGAATTTCTTTCCATTAAATGCTTGATATACGCAATTGCCTCTTGGTGATTGATCACTTCAAGATGCTCTCTCATGCTTTTCCCCGAAATGGTAAGTCCTTCATTAATGACTAAATCTGTTTCTCGTAGGGTCAATGTGTTTCCTTCAATTCTATTGCTTTCAAAAGTATATTCCAATTCTAAAGCTTGTGCGATTTTAAAGCTATCTAGTTTTCTAAATACATCTAGTTTCGCTTTTAAGGCATCTATTTCATTGATAATTGACGTTAAATTAGTTGAGATTTTTCTTTTAGTAATGCCATAATTGTTCTCCACTTCTTCACGAACCACATTCATTGCTTTGTAAGCAAATTCATCGTTTCCTATTTCATACAGTAGTTTTTCTTTGAACCAAGCAATCATAATCGTTTCTAGATCAATTTCTAAAAGCGATGCTAATTTAATGATTTGTTCTTTTGTAGGTTTTCTAGAACCACTTTCGAATTTACTAATAAGTGCTTGGTCGATACCCAAAAGTTGTGCTACTTCTCTTGTTTTCAATTCTTTTTTCTCTCTAGCTAATCTTAATAAATTTTTCATTTTAATTTATTTTTAATGTCAAGACAAATTTAGTCATTTTTTTTAGAAAAAAATAATTTTTTTAATATTCTTTTTTAATTCGGTCTAAATCTCTTTTAGTATCTTGTTCTTTCAGCGATTCTCGTTTGTCATAAGTTTTTTTACCTCTGCAAAGACCAATTTCGAGTTTGGCAATCCCTTTTTCATTGGTAAATAATTTTAAAGGCACAATAGTAAGTCCTTTTGCTTGAACATTTCTAGACAATCCTTTGAGTTCTCTTTTATTTAAAAGCAATTTTCTTTCACTTCGAGATTTGTGATTGAATTGATTTCCGTAAGTATATTCTTCGATATAAGTGTTAATTGCAAATAATTCTAATCCGCTAAATTCACAGAAACTTTCAGTAATATTTGCTTTTCCTAATCGAATTGATTTTATTTCTGTTCCAGCTAAAACAATTCCAGCAGTGTAGGTTTCGATTATTTCATAATCAAATCGAGCTCTTTTGTTTAGTATGTTTATAGTTTTTAGCATCTAAGTGCAAAGGTACGATAACAATTCATTAATTTTGCTGGTATACAAGATCTTTTTAACTTCATAAATAGCACGAATTATTCTATGTCAAATAATAATCCCGACCCGCTTCATGGCGTTACTTTACAAAAAATATTGGAACATTTAGTTGATTATTATGGATTTGATACTTTGGGAGAATTAATTAAAATTAAATGCTTTACTACTAATCCAAGTGTAAAATCAAGTCTAACATTTCTTCGAAAAACGGATTGGGCTAGAAAAAAAGTGGAAGAATTGTATGTTAAATCGTTACGATAATTTTCGGTGTTTCCAACGTTTGTGTGTCCAAAGATAATATTCAGGTTTTTCGTAAATTTGTTTTTCCACGAGTTTTAAAAATCGATCGGTAATGGCGTAATTAGGTTCTTCTTTTGCATTTTCAGACAGTACTTCTAACTCAGCTTCATAAAATCCTCTTCCAAGTTTACGTGTTCTTAAAAAAATCACGTTCATATCGTATTTTTTTGCTAACATTTCCCCACCAGTATGAATTGGAACTTCAATACCCATAAATTTATTCCAATGAAAAAAGGAACCTATCCTAGGAGATTGGTCACTAATTAAACCATACAAGCCAAGTTTTTTATTTCTGTAATTGTTTCCCATTACAGGAATAGTCTCTTTTGTAGTAATTAAGGTAGCCTTAAATTTAGATCGAATGTCGCGAACCAATTTGTCAAAATAGCGGTTATTTATTTTTTTATAAACGGCATATCCTTCAAATGAAATTTTGCTATTTATTGATATTGCCCATTCATAACTTGCATAATGAGCACAAAGTAATGCGATACTTTTCCCTTTTTTTTCCAAATCATCATAAATTTCGATATTTTTAAATTGATACCTTTTTTCCATTTCGCTTTTAGAAATAGTTAGTGTTTTAATCATTTCTAAAAAGACATCGCACATATTCTGATAAGATTTTTTTTCAATATTCAATCGTTCTTTGTAAGATAAATGAGGAAGTGTCAATGCTAAATTTTCTCTTACTGTTTTTTTTCGATAACCAATAATGTAATAGGTTAAAATGTAAAATACATCTGTAAAAATATACAATATTCTAAAAGGAAGTATGGAAATACACCAAAGAATTGGATAGAGGAAAATATAAATTATTAGCTGCATTAAGTTCGTATTTTTTTGCAAATATACGTTAAATAATTTTTTTCATGCCGAATGTATAATCCTAAAAAACTATCTTTACTTTTCTAAAGCGTATAAATTTTATCACCATGAATATTTTATTAATTATAATAATTGTTTTAACCGTTATTGTTAGTTTCAAGGGTTTTGATGACACTTCTTTTTTTAGAAAGTTTGAATTTCACATTGGCAGTATTCGTTCTGGGGAACAATTCCGAATGATTTCCTCCGCATTTTTACATGCTGATATTTCTCATTTAGCGTTCAATATGTTGACGTTGTATTTCTTTGCACCAGTTGTTTATGGTTATTTAGGCAATTTTTCTTTTGGACTAATTTATTTGGGCAGCTTGATTTTTGGAAGTTTATTGACCTTGTATTTTCATTCCAACGATTATTCTTATCGCGCTATTGGTGCCTCGGGAGCTATAACAGGAGTGTTGTATTCTGCTATTTTATTGCAACCCAATATGGATTTATATCTATTTTTTATTCCAATTCCCATACCGGCGTATATTTTTGGAATCGGATATTTACTCTATTCTATTTATGGTATGAAAGCTAAGCGAGACAATATTGGACACACCGCTCATTTTGGGGGTGCAATTGGGGGTTATTTGATTACGTTGGCAAAAGAACCCCATCTTTTTATTGACAATCTTGAAATGGTGATTTTGTTGGCGATTCCTATTGTTTTGCTGTTAATTTTAGCCAAATTAGGAAAAATATAATTATAAAAAAAAGCCCAGTTTTCACTAGACTTCTTTGTGGGGAGAGCAGGATTCGAACCTGCGAAGTTCACACAGCAGATTTACAGTCTGCCCTCGTTGGCCGCTTGAGTATCTCCCCAATAATTTTTTTTTGACTCACCAAACGGATGCAAATATAACAACACTTTTCAGCTTTCCAAATTAATAAAGTACTAAATTTTAATACATTTTTTAACCTGTTGGTATTGAATTAAATAAAAAAAATCTCCACTAGGGAGATTTTAATTTACACTTAAATTAAGGCGTTTTATTTACCTAAAAGAGAAGCAATTTTAGCATTTAATTCTTCTCCACGAATGTCTTTTGCAATGATAACTCCTTTGGCATCTAAAACATAAATAGTAGGAATTGCATTGATACCATATTGTAACGCAATTGGATCTTCAAATTCTTTCAAATTAGAAACGTGGTTCCAAGTCAATTTGTCTTTTGCAATAGCAGCTTTCCAAGCGGATGCTTCTTTATCCAAAGAAACGCTTAAAATATTCAAACCTTTTGCATGGTATTTTGCATAAAGCGCCACTACATTTGGGTTTTCAGCACGACACGGTTTGCACCAAGAGGCCCAAAAATCTACTATAGTAACTTTTCCTAAAGATTGTTTTAATGAAATAGATTTGCCTTCAGGATTTGGAGCAGAGAAATCGGGAGCAACACTTCCTACATTTGCGGCAGCTGCAACAGTTACCGGTTTTCCAATTTTATCTAATTTAGTTTGAATCGATTTACCTGGTTTGTATTTTTTCAATTCAGGACTGAAACTTGCGTATATTTTTTTAACTCTAACCAAATCCACCGCTGGATCGTTTAACATGCTATCTACAATTAATGCTGATAATAATGCTTTAGGGTTACCTTCTGCAAATTTCACATAAAAGTCCATTCCTTCTTTTTGCATTCCCTGATATTCTTTCATCAATTTATTGACAACGATAGTATCTTTTGCTTCTTGAGCGGCTTTCATTTTAGCCATATTAGCATTTTGGAAAGCCATTAACTTCTTTTGAAGTTCTTTTTGGAATTTGGTTAAATCGTCATTGAATTTCGAGAAAACATCATTATTGAAAGTCCCTGAAAATTTTGATTTTTGAAGACTGTCTTTATCAACTACAATTTTAATATCACCATTTTCTAGAACAAACGGAACTTTCCCTTGAAGGGCTTCCACTTGAATTAACATAATTTCTGGCTCTTTTGACGAACCTTTCATAACGAATTTACCATCTTTTACTTTTACAGTATCCATAGGAATAAATTGTCCCATTTCATCTTGTTTTTCAAGTACTACTGTTTTTCCATCAGCAATCCCTTTTACAGTTCCTGAAATAATATATTCATTTTCTGCTGCTTTGTTACACGAAATTAAAACTGTGATTACAGTTAATAGCATTAAAATTTTTTTCATTTTTAATTTGTTTTGATTTTAGGTTGCAAAAGTATTTAAAAATAACATTGTTGTTACATTAAAATTACTTAATTTTTTGTTATTGTTTAATTTTTTTACTCTAATGTTGAAGGACATACAAAAACAGTCAATGGAATATCGGTAGTTCTAATGCCGCTAATTCCTTTTTCCACATTTGTAAAATGATGAAATCCACGCGATTTTAATATGGATGCCATTATTACAGAACGATATCCTCCGGCACAATGCAAATAAAAATTTTCCTCTTTAGGAACTAAATCCAAATGAGAATTTATTGTATCTAAAGGCAAGTTTATTGCATTTTCAACATGTTCTGCATCATATTCACTTGGTTTTCTTGCGTCTAAAACGATACTTTCATTCTTAATTTCATGAGAAAATTGTTCAGGTGAAATAGAATGAACGCTATCCGTTTCAAAACTAGCACTTTTCCACGCTTCGATTCCTCCTTCTAGATAACCCAAAACATTATCAAAACCAACTCTTGAAAGTCGTGTGATCGTTTCATTTTCCATTCCTTCAGGAGTTACTAATAAAAGTGGTTGCTTCGTATTCATTATTAGCGAACCAACCCAAGGTGCAAAATTTCCCTGAATTCCAATAAAAATGGATCTAGGAATATTGCATTTTACAAAATCATTTTCATGGCGAACATCTAATATTATTGCGTCAGTATCATTTGCAATTGCATTGAATTCAACAGCACTTAATGGTTTTTTTGATTTGTCAATTACGGAATCTAAACTTTCATAACCTTGAATATTCATCATTACATTTTGAGGAAAATAGGCGGGAGGAGCTCCTAAACCATCTAAAACCTCGGTAATAAATTCTTCTCTAGTCATTGTTGCTCTTAAAGCATAATTGGTTTTCTTTTGATTTCCCAACGTATCGGTAGTTTCCTTGCTCATGTTTTTTCCACACGCACTTCCCGAGCCATGACTTGGATATACAATTAAATCGTCGGATAGAGGCATGATTTTATTTCGTAAAGAATCAAATAAATAGGAAGCCAGTTTTTCTTGGGTCAAGTCATTTACTAAAGATTGTGCCAAATCTGGTCGACCTACATCACCAATAAACAAGGTGTCCCCAGTTATTATTCCATGTTCTTTTCCGGTTTCATCAATCAATAAATAGCAGGTACTTTCTAGGGTATGTCCTGGCGTGTGAATCGCTTTTACAGTATAATCACCCACTTTAAATTCTTGATTGTCGGTTGCAATAATTGCTTCAAATTCGGGTTTTGCTGTGGGTCCAAATACAATTTTTCCGCCAGTTTTTTTAGCCAAATCCAAATGTCCTGAAACAAAATCGGCATGGAAATGCGTTTCAAAAATGTACTTTATTTTGGCTTGATCTAAATTGGCTTTGTCAATGTAAGGCTGCACTTCTCGTAATGGATCAAAGATGGCTACTTCTCCTTTATTTTCAAGATAATAGGTAGCTTGGGCGATACATCCGGTATATATTTGTTGTATTTTCATTGTATGAATTTGTATTGTATCATTTAAAATAAAATCTCTTTTGTTAGTATAAAAACAGCCATGGTTAGAACAAACCAGCCAAATATTTTTTTCAAATTTTGGTCGTTAAAAAACCGATTTAAATAAATTCCAATAAATATTCCTGTCATTGCAAATCCTGCAAATTTAAACAGGAAATACCAATCTGGAGTTATATTTTGAACGTCACCCGAAAAACCAATTAAGGAATTACAAGCAATAATAAATAAGGAAGTCCCAATGGCTTTTTTGATTGGTAATTTCGCAAAATGAACCAAAGCAGGAATAATTAAAAATCCTCCGCCGGCACCAATTAAACCAATCAGTATTCCAACGCAGAAAATTTGAAATACAATTAAATAGATATTCGGTTTGTTTTCGACTATTTCTGAAGTAGGTGTTTTTGGAGTTCTAAGCATTGATAAAGCCGCAAAAAACATCACTACTGCAAACAAAACCATTAGAAATAAATTTTTAGTTATGGTAAAATAACTATTTTGAATTAAAATTTCTGGAATTGAATGTACAATGTATTTTCTTGTGATATAAACTGAAATTAAAGAAGGTATTGCAAAAAGTAAACCGGTTTTTAAAACGACATTTCCCTTTTTTAAATTAATTAAGGTTCCAAAGGTGGAAGTCATTCCAACAATAAATAGGGAATAGGAAGAAGCAATTATTGGATTGAAATTTAAGATATAGACTAAAACTGGAACTGTTAAAATAGAACCTCCGCCGCCTGTTAAACCAAGTAAAATACCTATTAAAAGGGCGAATAAATATTCTATAAATTCTATCATATCTAATTTAATAATTTTCAAATTTATGAAAAATATATTGGTATAAATAATATCCTTAAAAATACTTTAACTAAAAATTAGTACTCGTTTTTTTTTAGGGAAAATAAATTATAGTATTTTTATTTTATGAAAAATGAATTTAGAAAAGGCTTTTATTTTAAGCAATACGAAGCTCCATTTCAATCGCCATTTGACAGACTATTTGAGGTATTTAAAGAGTTAATAACTCATACTTCGGGCGATTTTGATGAAGCTATTGATTGGCTTCGAGAGTTGGATAAAGAGTACAAATTAACTGACTCTAGTTATACAATTGACGACTTTATTGAAGATTTAAAGAAAAAAGGTTACATTCGGGAAGAACTCAAAGAAGACGGTTCATCAGGTACAGGTATAACTGCGAAAACCGAGCGGGCAATTCGCCAACAAGCTTTAGATCAAATTTTTGGGAATTTGAAGCGTTCTGGTAACGGGAATCACAAAACAAAACACACTGGCAATGGCGACGAGCACACTGGGGAATTGCGTGAATTTCACTTTGGAGATGGATTAGAACAAATTTCTCTCACGGAAAGTTTGCGAAATGCTCAAATTAATAACGGCGTGGACGATTTTCAATTGACAGAAAAAGATTTGGTTGTTGAAGAGACGCAATTCAAATCACAAATGAGCACCGTTTTGATGATTGACATCAGTCACAGCATGATTCTTTATGGTGAAGATCGAATAACTCCTGCGAAAAAAGTGGCAATGGCTTTGGCGGAATTAATCACAACGCGATATCCAAAAGATACTTTAGATATTTTGGTTTTTGGAAACGACGCATGGACCATTGCAATTCGTGATTTACCGTATTTGAAAGTGGGTCCTTATCACACAAACACAGTGGCGGGTTTACAATTGGCAATGGATTTACTTCGTCGAAAACGCAACACCAACAAGCAAATCTTTATGATTACGGATGGAAAACCAAGTTGTGTTCGAGAAAGCGATGGAGAATACTACATGAACAGCAACGGATTAGACGAATACATTGTTAATAAATGTTATAGTCAAGCGCAACAAGCCAGAAAATTGCACATTCCGATTACTACTTTTATGATTGCTAACGATCCGTATTTACAGAAATTTGTCAATCGATTTACAGAAGAAAATCAAGGAAAAGCTTTTTACACAGGGTTAAAAGGATTAGGAGAAATGATATTCGAAGATTATGAAACAAATCGAAAAAAGAGAATAAAATAGAACGATAATTTATCAATATGAAAATAGATACCATTACAACTTTAGGAGAATTAAAAGCTACTGGCTACCAAAGTAAAAGCATTAAAGACGAATTACGAAACAACCTTAGGGAAAAAATTAAATCAGGAAAACCAGTATTTGAAGGGGTTCATGGATTTGAAAATACGGTAATTCCAGAATTAGAACGAGCAATATTATCGCGACACAATATCAATTTATTAGGACTTCGCGGTCAAGCCAAAACACGGTTGGCTCGTTTAATGATTGAATTGTTAGATGAATACATGCCAATAGTTGCCGGTTCTGAAATCAACGACGATCCATTGAAACCCATCTCTCGATTTGCAAAAGATTTAATTGCTGCCGAAGGTGATAAAACACCAATTCAATGGGTTCACAGAAGTGAAAGATTCTTTGAAAAATTAGCTACACCAGATGTTACGGTTGCGGATTTAATTGGTGATGTAGATCCCATAAAAGCAGCAAATTTAAAATTATCCTATGCCGATGATCGTGTAATTCACTTTGGAATGATTCCAAGAGCCAATCGTTGTATCTTTGTAATCAACGAATTACCTGATTTACAAGCTCGTATTCAAGTAGCATTGTTTAATATTTTGCAAGAAGGCGATATTCAAATTCGTGGATTCAAATTGAGAATGCCTTTAGACATGCAATTTGTTTTTACCGCAAATCCAGAAGATTTTACTAACAGAGGAAGTATCGTTACGCCTTTGAAAGATAGAATTGGTTCCCAAATTCTTACGCATTATCCAGAAACTATTAAAATTGCTAGAACAATCACCGAGCAAGAAGCCAAGTTGGATTTACTTCAAAGCGAGGCAGTTCACGTGCCTTCTTTGGCCAAAGATTTATTGGAGCAAATTAGTTTTGAAGCCCGAGAAAGCGAATACATTGACAATAAAAGTGGGGTGAGTGCAAGAATGAGCATTACCGCCTATGAGAATTTATTGAGCACCGCTGAACGTCGTGCTTTGAAATCTGGAACAGATAAAACGACGGTTAGATTATCCGATTTTATGGGAATAATTCCCGCAATTACAGGAAAAGTAGAATTGGTTTACGAAGGCGAACAGGAAGGAGCGGCAGTAGTGGCTCAACATCTAATTGGCGATGCAATTCACACTTTTTTCCCAGCCTATTTTCCAAAGATTGAAAAATTAGAAAAACAAGACGAAAAAACAGCCTATTCTGATTTGATAGAATGGTTTTTCTCTGAAAGTGGTTTTGAATTATTAGACGACGCCTCGGATGAAGAATACAAGGCTACATTAGATTCAATTGCGCCACTATCCATTTTATTAAAAAAATACCAACCGCAACTTGTTAATGAAGATGCATATTTTATGAAAGAGTTCGTATTATGGGCCTTGGTTGAATACGATAAATTGAGCAAAGACAGGATTTCACAAGGATATCAATTCAGTGACATTTATGGGAATTACATCAATAAATTGTAATAAAAAAGGGGGTTAAACACTGTTTAAACCCCTTTTTTATTTTGTATAAAACCTTAATCTTGGTTGATTGTTTTTCTCCAAGTAAATGCATTTAAAATGTGTCTTTTTGCAAATCTACCAGGAGAATCTGCGTTTACCATTTTCACATAAGTGGCTTTAGGAACACTAATGTATTCGTAAACGCTACCATTTGAAAAATTAATTATCAAACGTCCGTCAACAAATTTATAGTCTGTAATCGTTGAAGTACTAATGGTTTCAGTATATTCAGGTAAGTTTTGTTTGATAGTTTCAGGGTTGATACTTACCAAAAAGTGGTACGCTTCAATAATTTTTTTACTATTTTCTTCTGCAGCTTTCAACCCTTCATCGTCACCTTGAAATTTATCAGGATGAGCATCTTTCATTGCATTACGATAGATAGTTTTCAAATCTTTTAAATCTACAGTTTTATCTACGTTCAATAACTTTCTGTATTCAACTATTTTTTTCATAAACTTATTAAATAAAAGTCTTTAAACTGAAATAATTTATTTTATTAACAATCTAAATGACAAATTTTTTGCAAAGGTACATTTAAATAAAACAATTCCAATTAATTTGAAATAAAAAGCCTATTTGTTTAGTAAACTCTCCAAAAATAACGTAAATTGTATATTCAAATTGAATTTTTACAAGAGCAAGAAATTTTAAAATATGAAAAATTTAATAATCATTCGACACGCAAAATCTAGTTGGGAAGAACAGGTTAATGATAAAGACAGAAAATTGACCGAGAGAGGTAAAAATGACGCCAATTTGGTTTCTTTGCAATTGGTTGATTTTTTGAGCGATAATTTTACTATATTTAGCAGCAATGCTAGGAGAGCAGTCGAAACCGCTACCATTTTTGCAAGTTGTTTTTCTAAACCGAAAAATGAAATTATTTTTGATGAAAATTTGTATACATTTGATGAGAATCAATTGGAGTATAACATCAAATCATTAAATAATGATTTAGAAAATGTTATTCTTTTTGGACATAATGCCGCAATGACAAATTTTGTTAATAAATTTGGAGATATATTTATAGAAAATATTCCCACGTCAGGTTTAGTTTGGCTCAAATTTTATTGCAAAGATTGGAATTTAATTAAAGAAGGAAAAATTCAAAAAATATTGTATCCCAAAGATTTAAAAATATGAGTAAAAATAGTAAATACAGCTATATTGATAGAGAAAAAAGTTGGCTAGCATTCAATGCTCGTGTACTTCAGGAAGCTTCCGATGAAAATGTGCCATTATTAGATCGATTGCGGTTTTTAGGGATATTTTCAAATAACTTAGATGAGTTTTTTCGAGTTCGATTTGCAGCAATCCGTAGGTTAAGTTTGTCAGGAATTTCTGGTGAAAAAGTGCTCATGGGAATCAGCGCTAATCAATTGGTTAAAGACATAACCAAAATTGTAATTGAACAACAAACGGAAAGTTTGAGAATTTTAAATAGTATTGAAGAAGAACTTCAAGCACAAAATATTTTCATAATTGATGAAAGTCAAATTACAAAAGAGCAAGAAAATTTTCTAAAAGACTTTTTTATTCAAAAAGTAAGTCCTGCCTTGGTTACCATTATCTTAAATGATTTAGCTGAATTTCCAGTTTTAAAGGATACGCTTGGGTATTTAGCTGTTAAATTAGTGATGAAACCAGAATCTGAACCTAAAATTTTAGGTTTGATTAAACCAAAAAATGAAATTCGATATGCAATCATTGAAATTCCTAAATCTATTAACCGTTTTGTCGTTTTACCTTCTATTGACGACAAACAGTACGTTATTCTTATCGACGATGTAATCCGTCTAAATATAGCTAGTTTATTCAATATTTTTGATTACGAAAGCATTGCTGCACACATGATAAAAATTACTCGCGACGCGCAATTAGATATAGACAGCGACATGAGTAAAAGTATGCTTGAAAAAATAGCTACTAGTGTAAAAGACCGAAGAATTGGTGAACCAGTTCGTTTTGTTTACGATCAATCAATTGGAAAAGATACACTGAAATTTTTTCTAACCAATATGGGAATTGACGCTTCGGACAGCATTATTCCTGGCGGAAGGTACCATAACCGTAGAGATTTTATGGATTTTCCGAATTTAGGTAGATACGATTTATTGTACGAACCAAAAATCCCTTTACCTGTTGAAGGTTTGAGTCTCGATGGTAGTATTTTAAATAAAATTGCAAAAAAAGATTATCTTGTAAATGCTCCGTTTCAGTCATTTTCGTACATCATTAAATTTTTAAGAGAAGCTGCTTTAGATCCAAATGTTACAGCTATTAAAATTACATTGTACCGATTGGCAAAAAATTCTCAAGTAATTAGTTCGTTGGTTAATGCAGCCAAAAACGGTAAAAAAGTAACAGTTCAAATTGAACTTCAGGCTCGTTTTGACGAAGCTAGTAACATTTCCTATGCTGAACAAATGCAAACCGAAGGAATCGAATTAATTTTTGGAATTAAAGGACTAAAAGTTCACAGTAAAATTTGCTTAGTAGATAGAATTCAAAATGGAAAATTGTTTCGTTACGGTTTTATATCAACAGGAAATTTTAATGAATCTACATCGAGAGTATATACCGATGTTACTTTATTCACAAGTCATCAGCAAATTTTAAAAGACGTTTCCAAAGTTTTTGAATTTTTCAATGTTAATTATAGAGTACATCGATACAAACATTTAATTGTATCTCCCCATTACACACGATCTAAATTGAACAAGCTGATAGACCGTGAAATTAAGAATGCAGAAAATGGTAAAAGCGCTTACATAAAACTTAAATTAAATAGTTTGACTGATGTTCAACTAATTGATAAATTGTACGATGCCAGTAATGCGGGAGTTATCGTACAACTTCAAATTCGAGGAATATGTTCGTTAATTCCTGGTGTTGAAGGAATGAGTTCAAATATAGAAGCTATTAGTATAGTTGACAATTACTTAGAACATGCTAGAATTTATATTTTTGGAAATGAGAATGAGCCCGAAGTATTCATTTCTTCAGCTGATTTAATGACTAGAAATATTGATGGAAGGGTTGAAGTTACTTGTCCGATTTACGATGATAAAATAAAAAACGAACTTATAGATATTTTCACAATTGGTTGGAAAGGAAATGTAAAATCACGATTGCATTCTGATAAATTAGATAATAAATACCGTTTAAAAGGAGAAGATATTGTTTTTAGAGCGCAACAAGAAATGTACAATTACTATTTAAATCGTACTGATCAAGCTATTGAAAAACTATAGTTCAATAATTAATCTAGCTCAAATTATTTAAATGATCACAATAAAAAAATATGCAGCAATTGATGTGGGTTCCAATGCAATGCGGCTATTGGTAGCTAATATTATTGAAGAAGATGGAAAAGAAACGCAATTCAGTAAAAGTGCTTTGATTAGAGTTCCCATTAGATTAGGACAAGATGCTTTTACAGTTGGGGAAATTTCTGAGGAAAACATTGATCGTATGATTGATGCCATGAAAGCTTTTAAACTATTGATGAAAGTTCACAAAGTAGAAAAATACAAGGCATGCGCCACTTCAGCAATGCGAGAAGCCTATAATGGTAGAGAAGTTGTAAATATTATTATGAAAGAAACCGACATTGATATTAATATTATTGACGGAAAAACAGAAGCCGCAATAATAGCTTCAACAGATTTACATCATCTATTAAAAACAGATAAAACTTACTTGTATGTTGATGTGGGTGGTGGTAGCACTGAATTCTCTTTGTTTTCAAACGGAAAAATGATTGCCTCAAAATCATTTAAAGCAGGGACTGTACGACTATTAAATGAGGTCGTTTCAGAAATAGTTTGGCATGAAATTGAAAAATGGATTAAGATCAATACTGCTGATTATGATGATGTAACGCTAATAGGATCAGGTGGTAACATTAATAAATTATTTAAAATGTCGGGTAAAATGCAAGATAAACCTTTGTCTTATATGTATATAAATTCTCAATTTGCATTTTTAAATTCTCTTACTTACGAGCAAAGAATTACAGATTTAGGGATGAATGCGGATAGGGCAGACGTAATTGTTTTGGCAACGAAGATTTATTTAAATGCGATGAAATGGAGTGGTGCCAGAAGTATTTATGTCCCAAAAATTGGACTTTCAGATGGAATTATTAAGGCATTGTACTACGGAAAAATCTAAATATCAAGATCGAAAGTTTTTCTAAGAATATCTAAATTTTGATTAATTTCTGTTAATCGGTTGTATTTTTCTTGTGGTGTAAAGGCCATTTTTGTTGCGACACTTTCATTTACAATCACTTCAATAGTAATATTGTGATTGTGTAAATGCCCTTTTAAATAACCTAATAATCCCATTTTTTCCGCTTCAAAATCGATTTTTGAACCTTGATTTGGTAATTCTAGTGTAATTGTAGTTTCATTCAAAACAGGATCGTTTATCAACAATAAAGATTCCATTATTTTATAACCCTTATCTCCTAAACGTTGCGCATATTTGTTCCAAAACAATAACATGTCGGTCTCATTAAAATCTTCAGTTGGAAGATGAATTTCTTCTTTTAAAAGAGCTTTTCCAGCCTCTAAAAGTTCCTTTTTCGCTTTTATACTCGACAATGAAAATGCTGAGACTTTAGGATCAATGCTAATTTCTATTTTTGTTGGTAAGTCTAATTTTT
>Ga0114964_10002016_pt1 | contig 14485 bp, 15 predicted proteins | sample C_131016_MF_Meta_FD_92638 | JGI IMG/M metagenome (GOLD analysis project Ga0114964, IMG submission 92638) | Freshwater microbial communities from Lake Croche, Canada to study carbon cycling - C_131016_MF_MetaG | ecosystem: Environmental > Aquatic > Freshwater > Lake | place: Lake Croche, Canada... | reverse complement strand
TTTCGCTCTTGAAAAGCTCTGCTCCGCAGCCTTTGCAAGAGAAAGTTCCGAGTCTCTCCTCATTCAAGAGCTCGCCGGTGTGGGCGCGCTCGGTGCCTTTTTCGCGCAGGACGTGAAACTCAAACTCGGTAAGTTCTTCGCGCCACTGCTCATCGGTTTTGTCTACTTCGAAGCCCACGGTTATTCCTTCTCTCAACTGACCTAATATTAGGTAGCAACATCTACCAAGAGGTTAAATGCCAAAAAAGTTCCCGCTGGACGAATTCGACCAGCTGCCAAACCATGGCGGGCGTCATCGCATTCGACGCACTGGCGCCGATCGCGTTCGGGAATTCTTTCGCTACATGCTTATTTCACTTGTCGTGGCGACCCTCGGTTATTTTGGTTTCACCTGGATTGACAGCGGAAACCTCTTCTCGGCCCCGGAGCCAACAAATAATGTTCAGGTCGATGTGACCAAGGGTTACCCGGTAACCGTGCTCGACGCCACCGGCACAGCAGGCACAGCGTCCTCAGTCGCCCACAAGGTTTTGGACGCTGGCTGGAGTGTGGTCACGGCCGATAAGCTGCCGAAGAAGATCGGCAAGACAGTGATTTATTACTCGAACGTCGACTACAGGGCGACAGCGCAAAGTCTCATCTCAGTGGTCGGAAAGTACCCGATCAAGCTTGACGCAAACTATTCAGACCCAATTACGGTCGTGCTCGGAGCAGATTTCCAAAAGTAACGGCTCTATAAAGGTCTTGAGTTATTTCGAAAAGACTCTATTTACTTTGAACTTAATGGGATAGCGTAGAAAACAGGTCGTAGTGCCGCCAGGGGTGATCCCTTGGCAGTCATAGTTACAAATGTTTCTATGCGACTTATGTCCGAATGATCGGGCACTAAACATAGGTAACAGGAGTAAGTAATGGCATCAGGAACCGTAAAGTGGTTCAACTCTGAGAAGGGCTTCGGCTTCATCACTCAGGACGGCGGTGCAGACGTTTTCGTGCACTTCTCAGCTATCGGAGGCGATGGCTACAAGGAACTCAAAGAGAACCAGAGAGTTGAGTTCGACGTTAAGAGTGGCGACAAAGGCCCACAGGCAGACAACGTAACCGTTGTTGGCTAAGTAAAGACTTAACACCGAAAAACGCCATCCCACAGGGGTGGCGTTTTTCGTTTGCACTCTGGGGTAGAGAGTGCCAAAATAGAGTTAGCACTCTAAAGACCTGAGTGCCAGAAACTACTTTTGGAGAAACCTCAAATGGCAAAAATCATTACTTTCAATGAGGAAGCTCGTCGTGGCCTAGAGCGCGGCTTGAACATCCTTGCAGACACCGTCAAGGTAACTCTTGGCCCTCGCGGCCGCAACGTGGTGCTCGAGAAGAAGTGGGGCGCCCCGACCATCACCAACGATGGCGTCTCGATCGCTAAAGAGATCGAACTCGAAGACCCGTTCGAGCGCATCGGCGCAGAGCTCGTCAAAGAGGTCGCCAAGAAGACCGACGACGTTGCCGGCGACGGAACCACCACCGCGACCGTTCTTGCCCAGGCGCTTGTTCGCGAAGGTCTGCGCAACGTTGCAGCCGGAGCCGACCCGATCAGCCTGAAGCGCGGAATCGAAAAGGCCACCGCTGCCGTAATCGAGCAGCTCATCAAGGACGCAAAGCCAGTCGACAGCAAAGAGCAGATTGCTGCCACCGCTTCGATCTCGGCAGGAGACACCCAGATCGGTGAGCTCATCGCCGAAGCAATTGACCGCGTTGGTCGCGAAGGCGTTGTCACTGTCGAAGAGTCGAACACGTTCGGTATCGAGTTGCAGCTCACCGAGGGCATGCGCTTCGACAAGGGTTACATCTCTGGCTACATGGTCAGCGACCCTGAGCGCCAAGAGGCCGTCCTTGAAGACGCTTACGTTCTGATCGTCAACAGCAAGGTCTCAGCAATGAAGGACCTCCTACCGATCATCGAGAAGGTCATCCAGACCGGCAAACCTCTTCTACTTATCGCAGAGGACGTGGACGGCGAAGCGTTGACCACTCTGGTACTTAACAAGATTCGTGGAATCTTCAAGTCGGTAGCCGTTAAGGCTCCTGGCTTCGGCGACCGCCGCAAGGCAATGTTGCAGGACATCGCGATCCTGACCGGTGGTCAGGTTATCGCTGAGGAGATCGGTCTTCGTTTGGAGACCGCAACCCTTGACCTTTTGGGTCGCGCTCGCAAGGTTGTTATCACCAAGGACGAGACCACAATCGTTGAAGGCGCGGGCGAGCCTTCGGCTATTGCCGGTCGCGTTGACCAGATCCGTCGCGAGCTTGAGGCTAGCGACAGCGAATACGACAAAGAGAAGCTGCAGGAGCGCCTAGCGAAACTTGCTGGTGGAGTTGCGGTTATCAAGGCCGGAGCGGCTACCGAGGTTGAACTCAAGGAGCGCAAGCACCGCATCGAAGACGCAGTTCGTAACGCCAAGGCAGCAGTCGAAGAGGGAATCGTCGCCGGCGGCGGCGTTGCTCTCTTGCAGGCGGGAACCAAGGCATTTGCGAACCTCAAACTAACCGGCGACGAGGCTACCGGCGCGAACATCGTTCGCGTCGCAATCTCGGCACCGCTCAAGCAGATCGCGATTAACGCTGGCCTAGAGCCTGGCGTTGTAGCCGAAAAGGTAGCCAGCTTGCCAGCTGGTCACGGCTTGAACGCTGCAACCGGTGAATACGTCGACATGCTGAAAGCCGGCATCAATGACCCAGTAAAGGTGACTCGCTCTGCTCTGCAGAACGCTGCATCGATCGCTGCGTTGTTCTTGACAACCGAGGCTGTAGTTGCCGAGAAGCCTGAGCCATCGGCTCCTGCTGCTCCGCAACAGGGCGGTATGGACTTCTAAAGTCATTTACGAGTTGGGCGGAGCCGAGAGGCTCCGCCCTTTCTCGTTTAAAGGAACAACCGAACGTTTGCCTGCTCGATCTCGGCGTATTGCTTAGCGGCATGGGCCAGCGCGATACTCACCTCGCCGAGCTGTTGTTGGACCGTTGTCGCAGTGATCCTCCATCGACCCACCAACTCTTGAAAGCTCGTGGCAGCAACGCCCTGCCAGGAATTCTGCAGCCCCTGCAGGTTGGTGTGTAGGTTGTCAACCTCGGTCTGTAATCGATTGATGGTTGCCTGAATCGTGCTGTTAGCGGCCAGCACCTGCTCGCTATCTACTGTGAAATGTGTCATGCCATGATGCAACTACAAGCCCCGGGGGTCTGGGGGTTGAAAGCAAATTCTGGGGAAAACTAGGGCAGTTCAACCCTGAAAGTTGCGCCACCACCGGGTGTCTCGAGTGCCGAGATGCTTCCCCCATGTCGTTCGACAATCGCTTTCACGATCGCAAGACCAAGGCCAGAGCCGCCGGTTTCGCGGTTGCGTGAGTTGTCGGCGCGATAAAAGCGCTCGAAAACTTTGTCGCGCAAATTGGCTGGGATGCCAGGGCCGCTGTCTCGCACCTCGAAGACGTTCAACTTGCCGACTTTACCGAAGGCAACCACCACGGTCTGCTTTTTGTTGGAGAATCTGGACGCGTTTGTCAAGAGGTTGATCAAAACCTGGCGGATTGCCCCGACGTCAACCATTGCATCGTGGATGGAAATCTCTTTACCTTCGAAGTCGGTAACGGCAATCTTCACGCCGGTACTCAGCTCGATGTCCTTGCCGACCTCTTTCGTGACAGCAACTAAGTTGGACTTGGTTTTCGAAATCTCAGTTTTTTCATCTAGGCGAGCCAAGACCAAAAGATTGTCGACCAACTCTGACATGCGGATTGCCTCGGATTCGATCCGGTCCATGGCGTCGCTCAGGTCTTGTTTCTTGTTAAGCGCACCCATGCGGTAAAGCTCTGCGTAGCCTCGCACGCTAGCTAAGGGAGTGCGAAGTTCGTGGCTGGCGTCGGAGACGAATCTGCGCATCTGTTCGAGGGCGCGTCCGCGCTGGCCGAAAGCCAGTTCGATGCTGTCGAGCATCGAGTTTAGAGCGGTGTTGATTCGGGCAACCTCGGTCTTACCCGGACGCTGAGGCAAACGTTGAGTGATGTCGCCGGCCGCTACAGCTTCGGCAGTACGCTCCACCTCCTTGAGTGGTCGGAGTGCGGAGGTTATTGTGATCCAAATCGAAAGTGCGCTGACTATCAGCAATAAGAAGCCAAACGAGGCGCCAATCACGCGGTACTGATCGAGCATGGCGTTGTTCGAGTCGGTTGGTAAGGCAACGACCAGGGAGCCGTTTCCCAAGGTAAGCGGCAAGGCAACAATCCGCCAGCCCTTTCCGTTCACCAAACCAGTCACCGGAACACCGGTCGAATCCACCTCGAACGGCAGACCGTGAGTTCTTAGAACCGCTCCGAGGCTGAAGCGGCTGAGGTTGGGCTTGAGCCCCTTATTGGCTGCCGACGAGATTATGTAGAAAAGCTCATGACCGCTTGGGTCCAGGTATGAGATGAAGTAGTCGCTTGGCAGCCTAGGCAGGTCAAGTTGGTGGGCGGCAATCCTCAATTGCACCAGGGCTGGGTCTTCGTTAGCCAGAGTTCTGGCTGTGCTTACCAAAATAGAATCGGCATCTCTTTGAAGCGATGTTTTTGTCACCGAAAGTGTGCCGGCGCTCGAAACCACTAGGAGGATTCCGATGATTGTGACAGAGAAAGCGGTCAGTTTGCTGCGCAGCGAAATACGCGCCCAACTCTCAGCGATTTTTGATTTCATTAGTTTGATTTAAACATGTAACCGATGCCGCGCTTGGTAACCACCACGGATTGTTTGGTCAACGGGTCCAACTTCTTGCGCAGGTAAGAAACATAAGATTCGACGATTCCCATTTCGCCGTTGAAGTCGTATTCCCACACGTAGTCCAATATCTGGGCTTTGCTAAGCACTCGGTTCGAGTTCTCCATAAGGTAGGTCAGCAGCTTGTATTCTGTCGGGCTGAGATCGACTGGTGTGCCGCTAACGGTGACCTCATGGGCGTCCTCATCGACCGAGACCTCGCCTACGGTCAGGAAGCGAGGACGGTGAGCGTCGTTGCCAGAGCGGCGGAGAATCGCCTTCATGCGTGCCAGCAATGCCGCGTTGCTCCATGGCTTCACGACGTAGTCGTCACCCCAGAAGGTGAGCCCCGAAGCCTCGGTCTCGCGATCGTCCCGCGCAGTCAAGAACATGATTGGTGCCGTGTGCCCGAGCCGGCGGAGCTCCTTGGCCAGTGCCAAGCCCTCGTTCCGGCCGCTTTCTTCAGGGTTCTCTTTGTTGATGTCCAGGAATGCGGGCATGTTGATGTCCAAGATGAAGAAGTCCGGGGGATTTACTTTGGCAACTTCTAGGGCTTCTTGGCTGGTAGAAACAGCGTGAGGGGTAAACCCGCCAAAGGTGAGGGTCTGGTTTAGCTGGGCGCGAATGCTCGACTCGTCGTCGACCACTAGAACTTTGATTGTCTCCATGCTGTGAGTTTGCTGGATAAACCTGAAAGTAGCCTGTGAGTTAGTTGAGTGTCTCTTGCGAGTTTTTAGAGCAGTTCTTCAGCATCGATTATTTCGTAAGAGTAGCCCTGCTCGGCTAGGAAGCGCTGACGGTTTTGCGCAAAGTCCTGGTCTACCGTGTCTCTCGCAATCAGCGTGTAGAAGTTGGCGGTTCTGCCGTCGACCTTTGGGCGCAGGATTCGCCCGAGGCGTTGTGCCTCCTCTTGCCGCGAGCCGTAAGAACCCGAAATCTGAATCGCGACCGAGGCCTCCGGTAGGTCAATCGAGAAGTTGGCAACCTTAGAGACGACCAGTGTCGAGATTTCACCCGTCCGGAACTTGTTGAACAAGACTTCGCGGTCATCAACAGGGGTTTCACCGGTGATAAACGGAACCTTCAGCGCGGTGGCAACGGTGTGAATTTGGTCGAGGTATTGGCCGATGATCAGCGTCGGCTCGCCCCTGTGTTTTGCCATCAGTCTCGAAATGACCGGAATCTTCATTGGAGATGTCGCGGCGATTCGGTAGCGGTCTTCTTGGTTGGAAATCGCGTATTCGAGTCGCTCTTGCTCCGGTAGGTCGACTCGCACCTCAAAGCAGGCAGCCGGAGCGATGTAGCCCTGTGATTCGATTTCTTTCCAGGGAGCGTCAAAGCGCTTTGGGCCGATTAGTGAGAAAACATCGCCTTCCTTGCCATCCTCGCGCACTAGCGTGGCGGTTAGCCCGAGGCGGCGCCTGGCCTGCAGCTCGGCGGTCATCTTGAAAATCGGGGCGGGAAGCAGGTGTACTTCGTCGTAAATGATCAGGCCCCAGTCGTTCGCGTTCAAAAGAGCGAGGTGAGCGTATTCGCCTTTACGCTTCGTGGTGAGGATCTGGTAGGTGGCTATCGTCACCGGACGAACCTCTTTGACCGAGCCGGAGTACTCACCGATCTCTTCTTCGGTAAGGCTGGTGCGCTTGAGAAGTTCGTTCTTCCACTGACGCGCAGAAACCGTGTTGGTCACCAGAATCAGTGTGTTTGTCTTGGCCACCGCCATCGCGCCAGCACCGACGATGGTCTTGCCGGCGCCGCAAGGAAGAACAACCACGCCCGAGCCACCGGCCCAGAACTTTTCGATGGCTTGCTTTTGGTAACCTCGCATCTGCCAGTCACTCTCGAACAACTCAATCGGGTGAGGGGTGCCTTCGGTGTAGCCGGCGAGATCCTCGGCCGGCCAACCCAACTTCAGGAGCTCCTGCTTGACATGGCCGCGAGCCCAGGGTGAGATTCTGAACGTTGTCTCGCTGATTCTCCCACCGAGCAGTTCGTTGATCTTCTTATGGCGCGAAACCTCAGCCAGCACGGGCTTGTCTTCTGAGAAGAGTTCGAGTTCGCCGTCTTCACCACGCAGAATCGTGAGTCGCCCGTAGCGCGACATCGTCTCGGTGATGTCGGTGCGCACTGACTGAGGTACGGCAAATTTGGCGTATCGATCGAGGACGCCGAGCACGAAATCTGAATCGTGGCCAGCGGCGCGAGCGTTCCAAAGCCCAAGTCTGGTGATTCGGTAGGTGTGAATGTGCTCCGGGGCTCGTTCTAGTTCGGCAAATACCGCTAGGTCGTGCCTTGCATCGGCAGCCATCGGGTGGTCAACTTCGAGCAGGGCGGTTTTGTCGCTCTGAACGATTAGTGGCCCCGTGGTCATCCTTATAGCCTATTTCGTACCGAAGACTAAAGAAAACTGACTGAAGAAATGTTGGCTAGCGGGATGGTTCGCTCGATGTCAGCTTTGCGGTCTCGCGCACGCATTCGACCATTGGCCACACCACTCGGCTCTAGGAGCATTATCTGCTCGACATCGTTTTGCCCAGTGAAAACCACTGATATCTTTGCCTTGCTCTTGATGGCAAGCAAAATCTGACGCATGATCGCCTCATCGTCCGAACTCGAGCTAATCGATAGATCGCTTTCGCGCAATCTGGCTACAGTTTGGATCCAGTCACCAGACTCGGCCTTCTGGGCAGCATTTGCGACGAATCGCTGAGGCGAAATCGGCTTGCCTGACTGATCCGAACGAATGGCACAGTGGCCAACCTCGCGAAGCCCGAAGTAGAGAATGTCCCTCGCAAATCGTGAACTTAGGCAAATTGAATCCAGTCGAATTAGGTTGTAAGGCTTGAGCCGCGAGTCGTTCGCGAGCTCGGTGAGCAGGGTTGCGTCGGTGCTGGTCACGAAACAGCCACCGCTCCTCGCGTCCTCGGCAACTCGAATTCGCCCGAAGCGTTTGACCGCGTCGTTCAATAGGTAGTCGACTGGCTGAGGCAGTGCGCCTCCCGAAAGTCTTTGCAGTGTCGCGCGAATCTGCGGCACGCTGAGCCCGGACTCCATGCCGAAGCTGACGCTGAGCGCCGACATTCTGTAGCGCGAGGCCAAGCCCGCCTGCTCGATTTCTACAAAGGATCTAAGTTCGCGTTCGTCATCGGTGCTAAGCGGCCCCGGTGCGATCACCGATAGGTCACCTTGGATGATTATGCGTGCCTGGGTTTTCGGAAGCGCGGCACTGATTAATTTGGTGGCTTTAGCCCGGTCGCCGTTTAGTATCAGCGGCGTCCAAGTTGACACGGTGTGTTCGATCGCTAGCCCAAGCAGGTTAGCGTAGGTCAGAATGTGGCCAAAACGGCTGGTGGCATCGAATCGTTCGAGCGGAAAGCAGTCCCGCAACGCTTTTTCTAGTGAGACGCCCCTGGAGATTTCGCGGCCCAGCTCTTCGGCTGCCCCAAAGCCAAGTAGTTCTAGCCAAGTCGAAGCCAGCAAACCCCAGCGCTGTTCGGCAGTTGAAGCCACCCAATCGGCTGCTCGAAGGGTCAGAGCCCAGCGGCCGTCAATCGGGGTGATTAGGCCGGCGGCTGCCGAAAGTTCGAACACGCTTCGCACAAAGTCGAGTTCTTTGCCGGTCAGCGCGGCCAGACGTTTTGCGTCGGCTAGTGAGATTCCCTGCTTACCCACGTCGCGCAAGATGCGGTGTTCGAGGTCGAAGACTAGTTCGGTGATCGAAGAGATTGATTCGAAGGCGTGGATGCCCGCGACCGAATCTGAATTTGGGCTGGTGGGTTGACGACTCTCGCTTGGAGCTAAAACCTTCGAGTCTTCAAATTGGACGAACTCCCCGGAGCGAATGAAGTCGAGGACCGGCGATGAGTGGTTGTTGTTCGAGCCACTCACGTATAGCAGTGCCGACTTGGGCAGTGAATTGACGTACTGAGTCATGTGTTTCGGTTGCAGGAGCCATTCGGCTAGGTCAAAGAAATCTTTGAGGTTGGTTGAGCTGCCACCGCGAATCCTCAGCAGGCGAACGAGTTCATCGTCTGTGAGCGCCCTAAGCCGCCCGGCAAGATCGAGAACCTGACTCATTCCGGTGGTTAGCGCTTAGCTTTGGCTAGTTTTCGTGCCTGAACAATTAGCAGGGCGATAAGAAGTAACGCGCCAAACGGCAAGCCAATTAGTGGGATCAACGAGATTAGGTGGGGTAGTTCAAATTTGAAAAGGTAGGAAAGAAGCACGAGTACGATGGTCAAAATTGAAACCCCGATAACTCCAACCATCATGAATGCGATCACATTTTCTGGTCGAGCTCTCTCGTTTGCCTTGGCTTTAGTCATCCTTATAGGATACCTGCCCAATGTCCCCCCTTCACAGGTAAAATAAGGAGGACACATTTGGAGGTGCCAAATGCCAACCGGCAAAGTTAAGTTTTTCGACGACGTAAAGGGCTTCGGCTTCATCGCATCAGATGAAGGCCAGGAGGTTTACCTGCACGGTTCGGCTCTGCCTGAGGGTGTCACCTCGGTAAAGAACGGCACTCGTGTCGAGTTCAGCCTCTTCGATGGCAAGCGTGGAGCACAGGCAATGTCTGTTCGGATCCTCGAGGCTCCGGTGAGCCTATCGCGCCGCGACAAAAAGCCGACCGACGAACTGGCCGTGATGATTCAAGACCTAATCCGCCTTTTGGACGGACTCGGCCCCAGCTTTTCAAATGGTCGACAGCCAGACCCTAAGGCCAGCGCCCGAATCGCAGCAATCCTGCGTAAGGTTGCTGACGAACTAGATGACTAAGACCGCCAAGGTAAAAGACGAAACCGACTTCGCTCGAGAGGTTTTGACCACCGAGAAACTGCCCTTCGGCGCTTTCATGTCGTCGGTCGATGAAGGTGACGAAACATTTTCGTACCACTTCAAGTGCGACCTCAAGGGTTACCTCGACTGGCACTGGTCAGTCACACTCCACCAGCCAGCAGGGTTGACGCCGACACTCAGTGAATTCGTTTTGCTCCCTGGCGAGAACTCTCTGGTAGCACCCGACTGGATTCCTTGGTCGGAGCGTTTGGCCGATTACAAGGCGCTTCAGGCCGAGCTAGAGGCGCAGGCGCTTCTAGATGCAGAAGAAGTTGAAGAAACCGATGCCGAAGAAGACGAGGCTGACGAATTAGTTATCGTCGAGGTAGATGAAGACGAATTACTTTCTGCGGTACCTGAGCAAGGCGAGGACACCGAGGACGACGCCGAAGACGCAGGTGAAAGGCCACCAAGGTCTAGAAGCCGGAACCGTCGCGGGAACCGCAACAAAAAGTCCGAGTAGAGCAAGCCAGATCAAAACCCCGACAAGCATGACCGGACGGGGATTTGTTTCTAAAGGCGTTGGATCGGGCTTGCGATCAGAACTCTTTACGTAAAACTTCAACTTAACCGAGCTCCGAAACCACAAAGTCGATCGCCTTGGTTAGTTTTTGCACGTCTGATAATTCTGTAGCGGTGAATGTGGCCACCCGCAGTTGGTTACGTCCCAGTTTTCTGTAAGGCTCAACGTCCACGATTCCATTCGCCCTCAAAGTCTTGGCAACTTCGGCGGCGTCCACTCCATCGAAGTCGATTGTCACGACTACTTGCGAACGGTGTTCTGGATTCGCGACGAACGGCGTGGCATAAACCGAACCCTCGGCCCAGTTGTAAAGGTGTTGCGAAGCGGCTAGCGTTCTCGAATCTGCCCATGCGAGTCCACCGTTGCTGTTCATCCACTCAATTTGCTCGGCGAGCAGGAACAGCGTGGCGATGGCCGGGGTATTCAGGGTTTGATTTAGCCGAGAGTTGTCGATCGCAGTCTTTACGCTCAAAAACTCGGGGATGTAACGATCGCTGGCATCGATGCGCTCGGCGCGTTCGATCGCCGCCGGAGACATTAGAGCGAGCCAGAGGCCACCGTCGGAGGCAAAGTTCTTCTGCGGTGCGAAGTAGTAGACATCGGTCTCGTTCGGGTCAAAGTCGATGCCGCCAGCTGCCGAAGTTGCATCTGTGAAATAGATTGCCCCCTGATCGGCGCCCGCAACTCGTCTGACCGGGGAGACCACACCAGTCGAGGTTTCGTTTTGTGCGTAGGCGTAGGAGTCCACGCCGGCTTCGGCTACCAGTTCCAGTCTTGAACCCGGCTCGCCTTGGATCACCGTCGGCTTTTCGAGCCAGGGGTTGGTGAGTGCGGTTGCAAACTTTGCGCCAAATTCTCCGTGAACTAGGTTTTGAGCTTTCGCTTGGACCAGCGAAAAAGCCGCGACATCCCAAAAGGCTGTAGAGCCGCCGTTGCCCAGAACGATTTCGTAACCGTCGGGTGCGTGGAATAGGTCTAGAAGGCCATCTTGGACGCGCTTAACCAAGTGTTTGACCGGGGCTTGACGGTGCGAGGTTCCCATCAACTCTGCTCCAGCCGCGGCGAAGGCGCTGATTTGGGCTGGTCGAACACGCGAAGGTCCACAGCCAAAGCGGCCGTCCTCGGGTAACAGGTCTTGGGGAATCACTATGTTTGCCATCACCCAAGTATATCGAACGAAGGCAGGCGCAAAGGTGCGCGCGGGTATTCTTGAAATCGAGTTGAAGGAGGCGCAGTGACCGATCTTATTGACACAACCGAAATGTATCTTCGAACCATTTTGGAGTTGGAAGAAGAAGGTCAGCCGCCGATGCGAGCTCGCATCTCAGAGAGACTTCACCACTCTGGGCCAACTGTGTCGCAGACGGTTTCGCGCATGGAACGAGATGGTCTCCTGGTGATTGCCAATGATCGACAACTTGCCCTCACCACACAGGGCCGCCTGCAAGCCGTGCGCGTCATGAGAAAGCATCGCCTTGCCGAACGCCTACTGGCCGACGTCATTGGTCTCGAGTGGGAGTTCGTTCACGAGGAGGCCTGCCGCTGGGAGCACGTAATGAGTGAGCAGGTCGAACTCAAGATCTTGAAGCTGATAGAACGGTCGGACATTTCGCCTTACGGAAACCCGATCCCGGGGCTTGAGGAGCTCGGCCTCGATTCCAATCCGAGTTTCGCTGCCGGCGTTGCGCCCATCACTTCGGTTATTGCCGTGACCGGCTCGGCTAATGACTTGGTTTTGGCTCGCATAGCCGAAACAGTGCAAATTGACCCCGAATTTTTGGCGCACCTGCGTGAACTCGGGATCCTGCCTGGAGCCCGAATTTCAGCGGAACACTCCGGCAATCGCATTTTGATAACCTCCGAAGGCAACGCCGAGGGCGTAGCTCTTGACCACGATTTAGCGGTTCACCTATTTGTAGTTGCTTAGTTTCAGAGACTTCACAGATTGACAAACCACTCGAATAGCAATGTTCGGGTAAACTTAAGAATCCGGTAACCGAAGTACCTCGGAGGTTAAGTTTGGCCAAAAAGCCAAGTGGTAGACGCCGCGCAGATGTTCAAGTGAGCATCCTCGAACAATTCGAGTTGCGTAGTCGCCGAGACGTCTCGGAAAAACAGAGCGCCAAGGCTCGCCGCGCCCTTTTGAAGGCTTCCAAGCAAGAGCAAACAGTTGCGCGGATGCTTGCCGAAGACACTGTGAAATCAATCGACACTCCTAGCACGGGCTCGAATCTGGTGCCGCGAGCCTCCAAGCCCAAGATTTTCAAACGAAAGTTGGCCAGCTACGCGACCATGGCAATCGCCGCCGGCATCGTGACCTCGTTCTCGTTGCCCTCATACGCGTTCAGCCCAGACATCGCGGCACAGGCCGAAATCACTACCGCAATGGCTGGTGGCGTGGTCGAAGGAGTATCGACCCAGGTGTTCACGGTCGGTGCCGTTGTGAACGCAAAATTCGTTGCCACCCAAGTTCGATACCGAACCGGATCTGTGAACGCCATCATTTGGGCGAAGCAAATTACGGATTACCGAAACTGGTCCGGCCCGACGGCCGAAGACTGGATCGCAAATCCTAAGTACGGCACCATGACCCCAGATTTGATAATGAAGGTTTCAGCCACCTACGTAGGCACACCTTATGTTTTTGGTGGCGACAACCCACGTGGTTTCGACTGCTCGGGCTTTGTTAAGTACGTGTTCTCCCAGTTTGGCGCTGCCATGCCACACTCGGTGACAGGCCAGGACTACATGGTCGCTCTGGGTTACGCGGTGCGGGTAAAGAACGAGGATGCCAGGCCGGGGGACATCGTGATTTTCAACAACCTAAGCCACGACGGAATCTACGCTGGAAATGGCCAGTTCTACCACGCGCCAAGACCGGGTGACCGAGTCAAACTTGCCGATATTTTCAGCCCGAACTACCACCTGATCAGGTTCCTGCCGCAGCGTTAATTTTCACGAATCGCCAAAGCGTTTCTGCGAGAAAAATTTGGCAAAAAGTCTTAATCTAGGGCTATGCCAACAAAGCACGCCTACCACCTGCAACATTCGCCCAGGGCCCAGTTGCCCGTTAGTTAAGCGCGTCGTCATTTCTGACGGCGCGTTTTTTGTTTGAGGAGTTTGATGAGAACACTGGTTTTGAACGCCGGCTATGAGCCGCTGGGTGTTGTTTCATTCAAGCGAGCGTTGATTCTGGTCCTGAACCAGAAAGCCACTGTCCTCTCCGGTGCAGCCGATCAGGTGGTCCACTCGGCTACCGGAAGTTTTGCTTTGCCACGAGTCATTCTGCTCTCGCGTTATGTTCGAGTTCCACATTCGCGCAAGGTCCCGCTGAGTCGAAGGGGAGTTCTTCGTCGAGACGGCAACCGGTGCGCTTACTGCGCTAGAAGTGCCAACACGATCGATCACGTGCAACCGAAGTCTCGCGGCGGAAAAGACACTTGGGAAAACCTCGTTGCCTGCTGCCTAAAGTGCAACAACATCAAGGGCGATAAAACACTTCACGAACTTGGCTGGGAACTCCGAGTCGCGCCGCGAATGCCAAGCGGCATGGCCTGGACGATCAGGGGAGCGGATTCGGTCGAGCCCGAGTGGATGGACTTCTTAGAAGCTGCCTAGGTTTTGTGCCCCCGAGAAGAATCGAACTTCCGCACATGGTTTAGGAAACCACTGCTCTATCCACTGAGCTACGAGGGCTCGAAAACAAATATACCGCGACCCGTTTAGCCCTTCGCTTACGGCGCTTCGTGCGGTTGCGAAGTTACTCTTGAAACGTGAGTGAAACCCTCGAAACTTCTGGCCAACTGGGCGTCTGGGCCGAAGAAATTCGTGCGATTGGTAACACCAACCCACTCCTAAACTTTGAGCCGAACCCCTTCGGACAACTCGATTTCGAAAGGGCTCACCCAGGTGGTCTCGCGCAGTTTGTCACCACAAAGTCCACGACACTGTCGAGCTTGTTCAGGGAATCGTTGACCTTTTCTAAAGGCTTAGCCGCGGCTAAAAGGATTTCAGAAAAGGGTTCAAGGCTTCAAAGTGAGACTGGTTTGTCAACCATTTATCTCGCTGGTGGTTTGATCGGACTGAAGCATGATGGCTTCGACCTCAATCTGCCCATAGTGCTTTGGCCAGCCCAACTCAGGCACCGTGTGGAAGACTTCGAGGTTGCCATCACTGGTTCGCCGCTGGTAAATCCAGGCCTGAGCTCGGCACTTGAGGTCAGCTATGGAGTCAATCTCGACACTGATCGGTTGCTTGGCATCTTGGCGCAGGCAAACGATTTGATGCCCCTCGAGGCTCTCGAATACGTCACTTCCCTGGTTGGGGCAAATGCCAATCTCGAGG
>Ga0114964_10002015_pt1 | contig 14489 bp, 13 predicted proteins | sample C_131016_MF_Meta_FD_92638 | JGI IMG/M metagenome (GOLD analysis project Ga0114964, IMG submission 92638) | Freshwater microbial communities from Lake Croche, Canada to study carbon cycling - C_131016_MF_MetaG | ecosystem: Environmental > Aquatic > Freshwater > Lake | place: Lake Croche, Canada... | reverse complement strand
TCGGCGTAGAGGGCGAGCTGGGCCGCCAGGCTCTTGACCTCCCGCTCGAGCTGCGCCCGCCGGCCCGCGAGCCGGAGCTTCTCGTCGGCCGAGATCTTGTCGTCTTCGAGCAGCGACCGCCGGGTCGACACCAGCTGCTCCTCGCTCGACGCCTTCTTGCCGAGCACGTCGGCGATCGCCACCTCGAGGTCGCGATTGCGGAGCGTGGCGAGGAGTTGGCCGGCCTTCACGTCGGCGCCCCCCTCGACCCCCGGCTCGATCTTCTCGACCACGCCGTCGATCTGGGCAAACACCTCGCGGCGATGCACCGGCTCGAGCGTGCCCTTGCCTTCGAGGCGGAGCTCCGCGGGCACGAGCACGAGCGCGGCCAGCGCCGCCAGCGTGGCCAGCGCCGCCCCCACGGTCTTGGGAAGATTGCGGGCGGTGGTGAGCACCCGCGACTTGCCCAGGAAGTTGAGCAGCGGATAGAGCGGCAGGCCGGTGTGGACGAGGGCGTTGGACAGGGCCATCTTGCCGTGTTCGGCGACGAGCTCCACGCGGGCCCGCTTGCCGCCGTCAAACGCCGTCGAGGAAAACCACTCGGCCACGAGCGCCCCGATCGGCTCGGGCGTTTCCGCGGGTGCCGCTTCCGCCTTGGCCACGGCCACGGCATCCACGCCCCCCGGCTTCACCACGGCCGTGGGCCGCGGCTTGGCCAGCGGGATGATCGCCAGCGCCGTGGCATGGGATTCGTCGATGTAGTTCTCGAGTTCTTCCTCGATCTGCGGCAGCACCTCGGCCTGCGAATCGGGGTGCCAGAGCGGATCCCCTGCCCGCGCCACCACCCGCGTGAGGGCCTCGATCGCCTGCACGGCCGACGCCCGCCGCTCCACCGACTCCTGGCCGCTCACCGCCTCGAGCCGCAGCGTGCGGCCGCGCTTCACCAGCACGCTCACCCGGTCGCAGCCGATGATCCGCCGGGCCTCGTTGGCGAGCACGAAGGCGGTCGCGATCGGATCGAGCGATTCGTGCACGACCCGGCTGAACCGCTCGACCTGCGAGAGCGCCGACTGCTGGGCATCGACCTCCACGAGCTGCTGCCGCTGGACAGCCACCTGCTGGGCGTTGCGCTGGCGGTCGAGGTAGATCGCAGCCAGGCCGGCGACCTGCTCGGAGAACCGCAGGTAGCCCCGCTGGACGTCTTCGTGGTTGGGCTGATGGAGAATCTCGATCAAGCCCGCGCGGCCGGCGGTGGAGTCGATCGGCGCCGCGATCACCAACAGCGGCGTGCCATTGGTCGCGACCACGGCTCCGTCAGGGCCCGCGATCGAGCCTCCCGGTGGAACGAGCAGACCCGTGCCGCTCCCGAACAAGCCAGCGACGACCGCGTTGTGGGCGTCGATGCCCGCCTGCGTTCCCTGAATGCCGGCGGCTTCGATGCCCGCATGGACGATCGGCTCGACCTGCCCGCTCTCTCCAACAAGCCAGACAACCTCGGCCACCGACTCCATGAGCCGGTGGACGCCGTCGCGAAGGAATCCGAAGAACTCGCCGGCCGCGACATCGCGGTGGGCCATCTGCTCGAGCTTCGACAGGAAGTCGCTGATTTCCCGCTTGGCCCGCTCAAACTCCTCGGTCTCGTCGTAGGTCGTCATGAGTTCGTGGCGCCGTCCCGCTTTCACCCCTGGACGCCGGCGGGTGACGGGGCGGGCCCGTCACCGCACCGGTGGGCAGGAGAACTCGTCAGGCCTTCGTGGACTGCTGGTGGACGACCCGCTTCTGCACGTCGGTCTCGAGGTTGCCAAACGCCTGCTCGTGGCGGGCCACCGCCATCGACAGGGCGTAGGCCAGCCGCTTGGCGGTGAAGAAGTTGACGATGATCCGCTGGGTGAGTTGGATCGTCTCGGGCGAGGTGCCGGCCACCTGCTTGTTGAGGCCGAAGTCGACGATCAACTCCTCGGGCGTGCCGGTGACGCGGCAGAAGTTGGCGTAGGTGGCGACGATGTGCGACTCGTCGACGGGCACCGGCATCGGCTGGTTCTGGGCTTCATCGGCCATGGCGTGAACTCCAATGGAGAAATCGGAAATACGAAAAACCCCGAATAACGACCCTACGGCCGTTGATGGGAGAAAGTTTGGAGTCTATCCACCACCGGAGTAGGAAACTACTCGCCGCGGCGATTCTCACACGTTTTCAACATTGGCGGCGTGCCGCCGCATCCAGGCGGGCGACACGAACCGCCGCAGGAGCGCCCGCCCCGTCCGGATGGCATCGGCATGCCACTCACGATCGGCCGGATCACCGCCCACGTGGAGGCCGTCAAAGCGGAGCCGGCAGGGCCAGCCGCGAGACTCGGCCACCCCATTGAATCGCTCTGCGATCCGCAGCGTCCAGGCGGCGCCGAGCGTCTCCCGCAGGGCGAGGTACGCCGTACCGAATGCAGCCAGATCGGCCTGACCGTCATGCCGCGTGGCCACCTGAGCCACCTCGCTCCCGACAACTCGTCGCTGAGCCTGCCGCAGCCACGACTGCGCTGCCGCGACCATCGCGCCGCCGGCGACGAGCCACGCGGCCACGGCGTCGAGCGTGGCCCCCTGCTGCCCCACGGACTCGACGAACGGCAGGAACTGCCGGAGCAGAATCACCTGACCGACGGCCACCATCACCGCCGCCACGCCATGGCGGGTGGCGGCGAAGTTCATCGCGGCCACGAGCACCAGCGCGAGCATGAACCAGCGCTGAAGGGCATGCACGTCGGGCGGTGATCCCGGCCGCACGAGCGCGGCCGACGCCGCCGGCAGCGCGACAATTCCCGCGAGCGACGCCACGATGAACTGCCAGACACCATGCTGAGGCCGCTTGGCCCCCAGCAGCGACATGATCGGACAGAGCGAGACCGCCACCACGGCAAGCCGGGCCGAGGCCTGCGATGCCGGATCGACGAGGCCGCCACTCGCGCGAACCGCCGACTCGACCGCGAAGGCGACCGAGGCTCCACAGGCCCACCAGGCGGCTGGCACGGCCGTGGTGCCGCGGGCCAGGAAGGCCCCGGCGCAGGCGGCCACCGCGGTGATCAGGGCGGCGACACATGAAAGGCCGACGGCTGCGGGCATGCCGACAGGCTACCACCGTGGGGTTCGATCATGACGATTGGGCGGGCTGCGGCGGCCGCGGTGCACGTGGCGGCCGCGCGAGGACGATGAGCCATGTGGTCCACGTGCGGCCCCATCGCGGCACGATCCCGGGAGTCTCCCCATGCGCCGCATTTCCCTCGTCGCCATCGTCGCGGTCGCCATCCTTGCGGCCGAGTCGCGGGCCATCGAGATGTTCACCTTCTACGGCGACGGCAGCCGAATCGGGCTGCCCAACCTCGAAGTGCCGATCGAGGCCTACCCGGGCATCCCGCTACGGAGCGACCGGATCCGCGCCCGGCGGCGGGCCATGCAGACCGGCTCGGCCGTCCGCGTCGGCCCCGGCACGCCCGTGGGCAGCGTGACGATCCGCCCCATGCCCACGAGATCGATGCCCACGACGACTATGCCAGAGACAGTGGCCCAACCGGTGGCCGAGCCAATCCCAGCGCCACGGCCGCAGGCGGCGCCCACTGAGAACAACGACGACCCAAAGACAACGAGCCGGCCGGTGGCTGACTGACGCCGCCACCGACCGGCTCGTGAAACCGTGGGAGCGGGGCGCTTACTTCTTCTCGCCCGATTCCTTCTTGAGCGTGGCGAGCAGGTCGGCCGCCTCGGACTTCATGGCGAACATCGGCTCGTTCGCGATCACTTCCTCGAGGATCTTTTGAGCCAGGTCCTTCTCGCCGCGGTCGGCCAGAATCTTCGCCACATAGAAGGCGCCGTCGCTCGACAGCGCGTTGCTGCGGCGGACCTGCTCCAGGATCCGCTCGGCGTCCTCGCGACGGCCTAGCTTGTAGAAGACCCAGGCGAGTGTCGTCACCGCCGGGATCTGCTGCGGCGTGTTCTCCCGGTACTTGGCGACGTTGGTGTCGGCCAGTTCGAGGGCACGGCGACGGGCTTCTTCATCGTCGCTCTCGATGAGGACCAGGGCCAGCGAGTTGCTCACATCGAAGTTGCCCGGCGACTGGAAGTGGGCTTCGTTGAGGAACTTCTGCGACGTGGCGTAGTCGCGGCCCACGCGGGCCACGAGCCCCCGAACGAACTTGGCCTCGAGGCTCTTGGCGTCGAGCTTCAGGGCCGTGTCGGCTGCGGCCTTGGCCGCCTCGAGGTCGCTCTGCTGGAGATACCAGCGGGCTGCGAAGAGCTGCACGGCGGGATCGGTCGGAGCCGCCTTGATGGCATCTTGGATCCACTTCTTGGCCGCGTCGCGCTTCTTGGCCTCGTCGTTCCGCTGGGCCATCGCCAGTTCGGGGAGCGGCGAGTTCTTGTCGATCTTCTTCGCCTCCTTGAACTCGGCGAGCGCCTCCGGCTCCTTGCCGAGTTGGAAGAGGACGTTGCCCATCCGCAGCCGCGAGCCGGCGTTGTCGGGATCGAGCTCGATCCACTTGGCGAGCTGCTTCTGGGCGTTTTCCCACTGCCGGCGGCGCTCGGCGACGGCGGCGGTGCCCGCGGCACAGCGGATGTCGAAGTCGCGACGGCGCTTGGGGTTTTCGTTGTAGGCCGAGGTCAGTTCGGCGGCCTTCGCGAAGAGGACGTCGGCGTCGGTGATCCGCCCTTCACCGAAGGCGAGGTCGCCGAGCTTGAGGTACGACTCCGGATCGGTCGGAAACTTCACGGCGGCGTTCTCGAGTTCCTCCCGTGCCTGTGGGAGTTGGTTCACCGCCATCCAGAGGGTCGCCATCATCACACCCGGCGGGGGCAGCTTGGGATTGTTGCTCTTGGACCGCTCGAGGATCGCCCGGCAGCCGTCGATGTCGCGGTCGCGGAACCGCGCGATGGCGTTGGTGATCTCTTTGTTCATCGCGTCGTCGGAGACGGCGTTGCCGATCAGCGCCTGGGCGGTGATCTGTGCCTGCACCGCCGAGCCACCGGCTGCAGCTGCGATGACCACCAAGGCCACCACCAGGCGACGGAACGTAAACCTGAAGCCGTAGTCCATGCTCGAAAACTCCTGGAAGGATGAGTCGTGGTAAAGCCGGTGGATCCGCGGGCCAATCCCGAAACCCGCATGTTCGGTTACTCTATACGTCGATTTTCCCCTTTTCCATGGGCCGCCCAAATCCGGCGGCGAGCGATGTTTCTGGGAGCGGTCTGCGAGCGGGAGGTGCTGGTGGCCCCGAGGGCCCGCGGCCTGTTCGTGGCCAGGGCCGTCTATGCCGGCACGCTGCTGGGGATCATCGCCACCTGCTGGCTGCTGGTGTCGGGTACCCGGCCGATCACCACCGTGGGCGACACTGCCCGCTTCGGCGGCACGCTGCTGCGGATTCTCGGCCCCCTCCAGCTCGCCCTGGCGATGATGTCGGCCGCCCTCACGAGCGTGGTGGCGGTGGGCGTCGAGAAGGACCGCAAGACGCTCGAGCTGCTCCTCGTCAGCCGGCTCGACGACGCCCAACTCGTGCTCGGCAAGCTCGCCGGCAGCCTCCTTCGCACCGGCCTCCTGCTGGTGGCCGCGGTGCCCGTGTTCGCGCTGGCCACGGCCTTCGGGGGCGCCACGCCCGCCCAGATGGCGCGGGCCTTCGTGGTGACCGCGGCGGCGGCGGCGACGGCGGCCGCAGTGGCCAACGCAATCGCCTTCTGGCGCGACACCACATTTCAGTCGCTGGCGATCACGCTGTTTGCGATCGTCGCCTGGCTGGCCGCGGGCGAGGCGGTGGCCGCGCTCTATGGCGGCGACGCCGCTGCAGCGATCTCGCCCGTGCGCGGCCTGTTTGCCGCGCTCTCGCCCGCGGGGAGCAGCATCCTCGCCCCCTTGCTCGGCTCGTGCGGCGCGATCGCGGTGATCGCAACCGGCTGGGCGATCGCGCGGGCCCGGGCCTGGAACACGCGAGTTCAGGTGCGGCCACGATTTGAGGACGAGGCTGGCGGCGCGACGACTGGCGCCCGGAGGGAGCCACGGACGGTCTGGCGGAATCCCGTTCTCTGGCGGGAACTCCGCACCCGCGCCCACGGTCGGGCGATGCTCGCGGTGCGGATCGCCTGGCTGTTGCTCTTCGCCGCGGCGGTTGCCGGGATCGTCGCCGAGACCAAGACTCCGCGGCCCGACCGGATCGGCATCGCCACCGCCGTGGTGCCGATGGTGGTGGCAAGCCTGCTGGCCATCACCGCGCTGGCCGTCACCAGCGTGACCACAGAGCGAGACCGGGGGACGTTCGATCTGCTGCTCGTCAGCGATCTGGAGCCGAAGGAGTTTGTCTGGGGGAAGATCCTCGGGGTGCTCGGGGCAGCCGCCGACATGGTGGTGCTCCCAATCGGCCTGTGCCTAACGCTGGTGCCCCTGGGCATCGCCACGCTGGAACATGGCGGCGAGTTGGCCGTCGGCCTCGCGGTGCTCACGTTCTTCGTGGCCGTCCTCGGCGTCTACGCCGGGCTGTCGCACGTCGCCTCGAGGCGGGCAATTGCGGTGGCCCTCGGCATCGTGGCCTTCCTGTTCGTGGGCGTGGCCACCGCCATGCGGATCATGGTGGCATTCGGCGGCAGCTTTGAACTGCAACTCGCGCCGTTCCTCGCCGCGATCGTGGGGGGCGCGGTCGGGCTCTACGCGGCGCTCTCCGCCCGCAACCCGTCACCCGCGGTGGGCTGGACATCGGCCCTGCTGCCAGCGCTCACGTTCGTGGCGATCACCAGCTTTCTGCAGGGGAGCAGCCTGCAGGTGCTCCTCGTCGTGCTTGCGGCCTACGGCTTCGCCACGCTCGCGTTGCTCGTGCCGTCGATCGCCGCCTTCGACCTGCTCACCGGACGCACCACCACCGGCGAGTGACGCTCACCGCCGCGTCGTGGGCCCGGCGGAGCGGGAGGCGGTCGCCCCGGCGCCCGCACCCTCCAGGACAGCCAGCCGTTCGGCCGCGTCGGTCGGCCCGCCGCCGCGGGCGATCGCAGTGCGATAGCTGTCGATCGCATCGGCTGGCCGGCCGAGCGCCTCCTGCGCCAGGCCCTCGAGCACGAGCACATTGGCGGGTGTCTGGCTCGGCCCGTAGGTCTCGCTCAAGACGGCCAGCGTGGCGAGGGCCCGCTGCGGCCGGTCGAGCCGCCGGTAGGCCTCCGCGGTGTCGATCAGCACGCTCCGGTCGGATGGATCGATCGCGAGGGCCCTGTGGAAGTCGGCAAGCGCCGGTGCGGCCTGACCGCGAGTGAGCGACACCTGGCCTCGCAGGTGCCAGGCATCTGCCGATCCCGGTGCCGCGCGAACCGCCTCGCGGGCGAGTCGGTCCGCGTCGTCGAAGAGACCCATCTCCAGATACATGCCCCCGCCCTGCACGCAGAGTTCGGCATCTTCCGGGGAGAGTCGCAGCGCCTCGTTGATCTGCGCCACGGCCTCCATGCGCTCGCCGCGCTTCCAGAGCACCTCCGCGTAGTGGCGGCGGGCATCGATGTCGCCGGGGCAACTCTTCACGGCCCGCTCCAAGAGCCCCTCGGCTCGCACGAGGTCGCTGTGATCGGCTGCCGACAGACCCTCGTTGCACAGCCGCCTGGCCTCCGCGACTTCCGGCGCCACCGGCCCGCGCCGCTGCACGAGTCTGCACCCCGTCCCCGACGTCGCGACGAGCGTCGCGACGGCCAAGACAACGGCTGCGGAGCGTGGTGGCGCCATCTCGAAATCAAGCGGTGGAGATCCATCGGACAGTAGCGGGCCAGGCCGACGGTCGACAGGCGTGTTGGAGCCTGCCGAAATCCCGCCGTCCCCCAAGTTTGCCGCCGCGCGCGAACAGGCCTTGTGGCCCGGAGGTCGTCCACCTACCACCCCGCTCGACATGCCATCCCCCTCGCCGAGCCTCGCGTCCGCCGCCCTCGCCGCCGCCCTCCTGGCCGCGGCCGCGGGCTGCACCGTGCGCGACGAGCAAGCGACGGCCAGCGGCGATGGCCGATGGTGGGCCGCGGCCCCGTCCCGACCGACCGGCGGCCTGATCGGCGGTGGGGCCGTCGCTCCGCTCGCGACCCCCGCCATCGACTACGTCGACGGATACGAAACGGGCTCACGGCGTGCCATGGAGTCGGGCCTGCCGATGCTCGTGGTCTTTCGGGCGGCCTGGTGCCGCTGGAGCGGCGAACTCGTGCAGGCCGCGGTGGCCGACCCGCGGGTCGTGCGGCTCTCGCGACGCTTCATCTGCATGGCCGTCGATGCCGACCGTCATGCCGACGCCTGCCGACAGTTTGGCGTTCAGGCATTCCCCACGGTGATCATCCTCGACGCCACCGGCACGGAGCGGTTCCGGTCCACCGGTTCGGCCGCCTCGGTGCACATCGCCACGGCCATGAGCGAGGTGCTGACCGATCAACCTCGGCCCCGCCGCATCGCAGCCGAGCAGAGCGGTCCCGCGCGGTAGTGGTACAAGCCGACCGGCCGTAAGGCCGCGGGCGAACCACGCTAGACGCAGCCCTCTCCTGGCCGCACCCCACGCCTCACAGCGTTGGGCTTGTACGTGTGAAAGCCGACCGGCCGTAAGGCCGCGGGCGAACCACGCTAGACGCAGCCCTCTCCTGGCCGCGTCCCACGCCTCACGGCGTTGGGCTTGTACAAACGGCCACGCATCGCCCGTGGATAACCCGTAGCGGATGCGCTCCGGCCGTTTCCGCTACGATTGCGACGGTCGGGGCCGGCAGGAGGAGTCAGGCCCCCCCGATCACCACCCCGAACCGTCCCCGTGTCGAAATCCCCCAGCCCGTCCGCCGCCGCGAAGAAGGGGGAGTTCCACGCCTATCCCTGGTGGAGCCCGCGGTTCTGGCACGGCATGCCTGCCGGCGTGTGGTTTGGCCTGCTCCGCGAGTACGGCTACCGGATCGACTTCATGAAACTCGGTCTGGCGGCCACGGTGTCGATGATGACGGGCTTCAACTCACTGATGGGCCCGCTGTCGGATGCGCGATTCCGCCGCCGCCTCCGCGACCGACCCACCACGCCGCCGCCGCTGTTCATCATCGGCCACTGGCGGAGCGGCACCACGCTGCTGCACGAACTGGCGATGCTCGATGACCGATTCTGCTGCCCCAACACCTACGAGTGCTTCGCCCCGAGCCACTTCCTCCTCACCGAGGACGTGATGACGCAGGCCCTTCGCTGGATGATCCCGTCGAAGCGGCCGATGGACGACGTCGCCGCCGGCTGGGACCGCCCGCAGGAGGACGAGTTTGCCTTGATGAGCCTTGGCGCCCCCTCCTGCTACCGGCGGATTGCGTTTCCAGTGACCAGCCCCGCGCGGCCGGAGGCGCTCGACCTCACCAAGCTCCCGCCGGCCGAACTCGACCGCTGGAAGCAGACCCTGCGCCGATTCCTCGCGATGCTGGCGGTCCGCGACCCGCGACGGCCGGTCCTCAAGAGCCCCCCGCACACCGCGAGAGTCGGCGTGCTCGCCGACATGTTCCCCGAGTCGCGGTTCCTCAACGTCGTTCGCGACCCGTTCGTGGTGATCCCCTCAACCCTGCGGCTCTGGAAGTCGCTGCACGATGTGCAGTCGCTGCAGGTCGAACGGGGCGCCACGCTCGAGGAATACGTCTTCGCCGCCTTCGCGGAGATGCACGACGCCTTCGAACGCGACCGGGCCACGCTCCCTGCCGAGCGTCTGCACGAGGTCCGCTACGAAGAACTCGTCGCCGATCCGGTGAGAACGCTGGCGACGTGCTACGAGCGGCTCGACCTGGGCGACTTTGGCCGCGTCCGCCCCGCCCTCGAACGGCAGGCCGAGTCGATGCGCCGCTATCGCACCAACACCTACCGCCACGACCCGCGACTCGTCGCGGAGATCGCCTCCCGCTGCAAGCCCTTCCTCGACCGCTACGGCTACGCCGCCCCGGCCGTCGGCTGACGCTGGCGCTGCTGCTGCAGCATCCGCACCTTGGGATCGGCCTGGGCACTCTTCGCTTCCTCGGCAAACTCCTCCGGCGTCATCCGGATCTGCTGCTCGAACCGACGGCGGGCCGACAGCCAGCGAACGACCGCCACGACGGCGGCGGCGGTGAACAGCCAGGCTGCCGCTCGCCAGGCCGCGGCAGCTACCCGTGGCTCGTCGCCGATCGCCGACAGCCCTGCCGTCCCAAGCAGCGGCCGCATCGCCAGCACGGCGGCAGCCACCAACACCGCGAGACCGGCACCGCCGCCCAGCGCGGCCGTCACCGTCCGCCAAGAAAAAATCCGCGACAGGCCGGCGAACGGATCGATGCGGCGCAGGCTCGGCGTGATCCGCGCCGGCTGCCACGAGACGCCGTCGAGCACGAACCGTAGCGTCAGGCCGGCCGCGGCCGCGACCACCACCACCGCCGTCGTGGGCAGGGCGACAGCGATCAGTCCGGGCCAGAGATCGACCGGCTGTCGTCCTCCGGCACCACGGAGCGCGGTGCGGACGAGATCGGCGGCGGCGGGCATCGTCGCCGTGGCCCACACGGGCAGCAGCAGCGTGGCCGTGCCGGCGGTCGCCACCCACGCAGGCAGCGCCGCAGTCGGCATCGCCCCCTGGCGGCGGGCAGCCTCCCGGCGCCGCGGCGTGGCGGGGATCACACGATCGGAGTCGTCGGCCATCGAGGTGTCGCGTTCTCGGTGAGGGGCGTCAGGGGCGGATGTCGTGAAAGCACCGCTCGAGCGGCGACTGCACGGCGGCAGCGAAGCCACCGATCCAGGAGTCGGTCCCGCCGCACACCGCAGCCAGGAGCACCAGCGAGGCCACCGCCTGGAGCAGCCCCTGGCCGGGGTCGAAGCCGACCGACCGCACGGCAATCGCGGCGACGAGGTGGCAGGCGAGCACGGCGGCGAGCGCCGGCAGCGCGAGCGACATCGCGAGCGACAGAGCGATCGACGGCATCGTAGCGACGAGTTCGAGCAGGCCGTCACGGGCGGTCGCAGCGGCGACCGCGCCGATCGGCAGGCTGCGAACGCCATCGACGAGTCCGGCGACGACCGCCTCGTGGCCCCCGGCGGCGACGAACCCCGCCAACCCAAGCCACCAGGCGAGCCGCCCGACGCCGGCCGATTCCGAGCCCGGACCGTCGCCGAAGTCGTCGGCCCAGGAGAGCCCGGTGACGGTGCCGAGCAGTTGGCCCGCCCACGACGCCGACGCAAACACGGCGGCGGCGGCCAGTCCGATTCCGAGCCCCACCACCGCCTCCCCGAAGAGGAGCCCCAGGATCGATGAGCCGTCGATCACCGGTGTCGGCGATGCGGCGAGGGCCGCCGGTGTGGCGGCCATGGCGAGGACCGCGGCGACCGCTGCCTGCACGCGAAGGCCGGTGCCCGTGGCCAGCGGCATGGCGCCGGCCCAGACCGCCACGGCCATCCGCACGAGCACGCCGGCCGCCACCACCACATGGGCCGGGGTGAATGTGGCCAGCCACGGCAGCATGTGCGGGTCGATCGGCATGGATCGCTCCAGTCGCCGCGTGGCCTCAGGGGCCGGCGGCCGCCTCGCGAAACAGTTCGGCCAGCCGCTCGACCATCCACGGCAGCGACACGACGAGAGCCGCGGCCATCGCCAGGGCTTTGGGCGCAAACCCCACGATCGGCTCGTGAACGCCGCTGGCGGCCTGCACGAGCCCCATCGCCACACCCACCGCGAGACCCGCCACGAGCACCGGCAGGATCACCAAGCAGCCGGCGATCACAGCCTGCCTTACGAGTTCCACGAGTTGCGACTCCGTCATGATGCAGTCGCCTCCTTGCTCACCAGGGAAGTTCACGAGGGCAGTCCGCGGACGCTGTCGAGCAGCGTCCGGACGACGAGCGACCAGCCGTCGGCGGCGACGAACACGAGCAGCTTCAGCGGGAGCGACACCAGCGACGGCGGCAGCATCACGAGCCCCGTCGCCGTCACGAGCGTGGCCACCAGGATGTCGAGCACGAGGAACGGCAGCAGCATCCGGAAGCCGATCGTGAAGGCGGTCTCGAGTTCGCTGACGAGAAACGCCGGGAGCAGCACCTCCACGGGCACGTCGTCGTAGGTCGCGGCCTGCCGCGGGCCGCCCGGGTGCCGTTCGAGGAACAGGAGCATCGTGTCGCGGTTGCCGGCATGCTCGATCTGGGCCGCCATCCAGCGGCGCAGGGGGAGCGAGCCCTTCGTCAACGCCTCGCCCGCCGTAAGTTCGCCCTGGTGGTACGGCTCGACACCGTCCCGCCAAGCCTGCGTCCAGACCGGCCACATCACCATGGCCGAGAGAAAGATCGCCAGCGACGCGACGATCTGGTTTGAGGGGATCTGCGCGGCGCCCAGCCCCTGCCGGACGAGCGCCAGCACCACCGACATCCGCACGAAGCAGGTCGTCATGAGCAGCACCGCAGGCGCCAGGCGGACGATGCCGAACATCATCAGCGACGGCAGCAGCGACTCCAGAGGCCGGTCGCCGAGTCGGCTGAACCACCCGCCCACCACGGCCGACGACGCGGCCTCCGCCGCCTGCGGATGATCGATCGCCTGCAGCGGACCGGCGAGGTCGTCGCCTGGCGACGCGCGGCCGGTCAGAATCACGGCGGCCACCGCAAGGACCACCGTGGCACGGCGAATGGCGAAGAGGGGAATCACGCGGTGATCTCCCGCCGGCCCGCACGCCGGTCGGCGACGGGAGCCACGCGAACGCCCCGGCAGGCGGTGACGATCGCGTCGGTGGCCTGCGGGTCGACGAGTTCGGCGAGCGTCTGGCAACCGGAGGCCGAGACACCGAGCAGGAGCGTGCGGGGACCGAACCGCACGATCCGTACAGACTGCTGACCGCCGAGCGACGCCTCGCCCAGGACCTCGAAGACATCGTGGGGCAGCGCGGCGCCGCGCCGCGCCGCGAAGAACCGATACCCCGCCAGCGCGGCGAAGGCGCCGCCGAGGGCAATGAGGACCCGCCAGTCGGGGAGCGGACGCGGCGGTGCGACTCGCGGACTCGCAGACGACGGCGCACCGAGCGGCAGCGGTGCGGCCGACGACGCGGCGGTGGTCGTGAGCGAGGCGGGTTCCACGCCACCGTCGGCGACAACCGGCTCGGGCGACGGCGCCACCGGCGCGTCGGCAGACGCCTGCCCGGCGGCCAGGAGGGCCACGGTGAGGACGGCGACAGCGAGGTGCAGGTGGGAGGAACGCATGATCGGATCAGGCTCACGCGGCCATCCGCCGCGGTGGATTGGCGGCGGTGGTGTCGGTGTCGGGGGCATCGTCGACCGCGGTCCAGTCGATCCGCGAGCGCGGCGACCGCCGGTCGACATCGGCCATACGCTGGTGGGGCGAGGGCCCTTCCTTACGCAAGCCGCTGCGGAACAGGATGTAGGCGAGGATCGCGGAGCACTTGGCGGTGACCACCATCCAGACCTCGCGGGGCACGTCGCCGAATCGTCCCTCGGAAACCGCCTGAATCGTCACGTCGATGTAGTCGCCGATCGTGCTGGGCGCCGCCGCTGGAGTGGCGGCTGCCGTCTGATTGCCGGTGGTGGCCGGCGGGGCAGACGACGACACGGAACCTGCGGCACCCGGCCGGGGTGGCGGCTCAGGCCGCGATGAAACGACGGGGAACCTCGTGATCACGACCCGGCGGCCATCGGCTCGCGAAATTGGGGGAAGAAGTTCGAGGATGTGCCCCCGGAGTCGCTCCTCCTCCCGGCGATCGACCTCGGCCACGGCCATCTGCGTGTCGCGCTGCCGTGCAGACCTGACGACGGCATCGAACCAGGTCTCCGGCACCGCGACCGACACCACGATCGAGTCGATGCGGCCCTCGCGGGATGGCGATTGCACCGGGGCGACGGCAGCCACCTCTGTGACATCCACCTCAGCGGGCGCATTGGCATCCGCCACCCGCTGCTGCCGTGGCGGCAGGTTTGGTTCCACCGGCGGCGCGGGGGCCGTGTCGTCAGCGAACGTGACGGTCACATCGACCACCGCCCCCTTCACGAACGCCAGCCCCTGACGGACCTTGGAGACGAGATGATGCTCGTGGGCGATCTGCCGGGCGAGCGCCGGATCCGCGAGAGGCGGTGGCTCGGCGGCATCGACGGGCGAGAGCGGACCGGCGTGGACGCGACCGCTGCGGAGATCGGTGACGGCGACCCGCTCCGGGTCGAGCCCGGCGATCGACGCCGCCACGAGGACACGGATCGCCTGCACGCGGGAGGGCTCCAACTCGACGTCGGGCTGCGTCCGCACGTTGACGCTCGCGGTCTGCGTTGGCCCGCCGCCGAGCGTGCCATCGAATGCCGCGCGGTCATTCACGTCGTAGAGCACCGCCGCCCGTTCGATGCCCGGCATCGAGCAGATGACGTGGGCCAATTCCTCCTGCACCGCCACGCGGAGCAGTTCCTCCTGCGCCGCCCTGCTCTGCCACGGGCTGTTGCTCTCGAGCGCGCGGCGGAGGCTGCTGCCGAACTCCCGGGGGAGCGCTTCGGCGTCGACGAGTGCCCGCATGTAGGCGCTCTGCCG
>Ga0114964_10002014_pt1 | contig 14492 bp, 16 predicted proteins | sample C_131016_MF_Meta_FD_92638 | JGI IMG/M metagenome (GOLD analysis project Ga0114964, IMG submission 92638) | Freshwater microbial communities from Lake Croche, Canada to study carbon cycling - C_131016_MF_MetaG | ecosystem: Environmental > Aquatic > Freshwater > Lake | place: Lake Croche, Canada... | reverse complement strand
TTCATTTTTTGAAATTAAAGGAAGCGATACTGTAGAATGGAAGAAAGATAAAGCATTAGAATTCGCAAATGGTGAGTTCAGAATATTAATATCGAAAGCTAAAATATTAGGCATGGGTATGAACTTTCAAACTTGCCATAACCAAATATTTTCAGTTCCTGATTTTAGTTTTGAAATGACTTACCAAGCTATTCGCAGAAGTTATCGTTTTGGGCAGCTATTCCCTGTTAATATTCATGTGGTAATAACTGACACTATGGAAAATGTACAAAAAGTATTTTTACGTAAACAAAAACAATTTATTGAAATGCAAAATGAGATGAACAAAAACATAAATGCAAAGCAGTACGGACTTTTGAATGAGTATGATTTTAAAGAATACAAAAACGATAACTTCCACATAATGAAGGGTGATAGTTGTATTGAGATTAAACGAATACCAGATAATAGCGTTGATTTAATTATCTTCTCTCCACCTTTTAGTAGTCTATTTACCTATTCAAATTATATTCATGACATGGGTAATAATGACGACCATGATGCGTTTTTTAAACAATATTCATTTCTATTGAAAGATCTTTACAGAATATTAAAGCCAGGACGTTTGATGTGTTGCCATACTAAAAACTTAGGAGTGTATAAAAATAGCAGCGGCTATACTGGCGTTTATCCTTTTACGATGGAGCATACTCAACACGTACTAACAGATAGTGATTTTAAACTACATTGCGACCCTATTACTATTTGGTGCGACCCCGTTTTAGAAATGCAAAGGACTAAAACGCAAAGGCTACTTTATAAGACTGTAAGAACAGATAGTAGTTTTACGGGTACTGGAATGTGCGAAACTATTACTGTATTTAAAAAATGGGAAGGTAATCAAGAAGATTGGATACCTATTAAGAACTTAAACAAAGATAACTTTCCATTAGAAGCGTGGCAGCGTTGGGCATCTCCTGTTTGGATGGATATAAAAAGAACTGACGTTTTAAATAATAAAGAGGGTACAGATATAGGAGACGAAAAACACATTGCACCGCTTCAGCTAGAAGTTATTAATAGACTTGTAAACCTTTGGAGTAATGAAGGTGAAACAGTATTTACTCCTTTCTTAGGAATAGGTAGCGAAGTATATCAAGCATTAAAATGTGGTCGCAAAGGGATAGGGATTGAACTAAAGGATAAGTACTTCGAAACAGCTTATAAGAACTTATTAAAGGCTGAAAGAAAAAACAATCAGATAAGTTTATTTTAAACAAACTTCACTATTTTAACCGATTGTTTTGTATATTTGCAATGTAGGGTAGCAACTACAATTAATAACATATTATGGCTTAAAAGGGAGGGTGTACCTGTTTAACAGGGTGCTACTACATCTTCCACTTTTAAGCCTTTTTTATTTTTATGAAACAACTTAGACCGTATCAAAAAAAACTATTAGATAATGTAAATTTATCTTTATCGAAAAATAGTAAAATAATTGCTTGCATGGCAACGGGTGGAGGGAAAACCGTTGTATTTACTACCATTACAAAAATGGCAATATCTAAAGGCAAAACAGTCCTTTTACTTACAGAAAGCCGAAAAATATTTAATCAAATAAGCAGCGAAAACATAAGCGTATTAATTAATGCAGGAGTAAAATTTATTGAGGTTAAACCAAACGTTGTTTATTGCGCAATGTCTCAAACACTTGCAAATCGTGATTTTATTATTTCTCAGTTTAAAAACCTTAAAAATAACTTAATTGTTATTTATGATGAATGTCATTGCGGGATAGCTACCAAATTATTAAAAAGATTACCTGACGCTTATTTAATTGGTTTTACCGCAACACCTGACTATAGAGTGGCTAAACATCTACCACTTTTATATAATGATATTGTTGTTGGCGCGCAACCGCAAGAACTATTGGAAGGCGGTTTTCTTTCTCCTTATTATCATTATGAAAGACAGTCGGCAGACCTTAAAAGTCTAAAAAAAGATAGTAAGGGAGAATTTTCTGAACAATCACAATTTGAAGCATTTGAAACTCCTAAAGTATTTGCAGGGTTACATGAAGACCTTAAAAAATTTCACAACAAAAAGACTATCGTATTTTGTTCGTCAATTAAACATTGCAGCACATTATCCAATGAACTAAGAAGCGTTGGTTATGAACTTGCAGAAGTGCATTCTAAGAATGATAAATCAGATATTGAACTTTCATTATTTATGAATGGCAATATTGATATTTGTGTTTCAGTTGGAATTTTGACAAAAGGTTTTGATTTTCCAGCTATTGACTTAGTAATATTACAACGTGCTACAACTTCACTTGCACTTTATATGCAAATGGTAGGTCGTGGTAGCAGAATTTACCCTAATAAAGACCGCTTCACTGTCTTAGATTATGGTGGCAACGCATCACGTCATGGATTATGGAACTTTGAATTTGAATGGAATAAAATGTGGAATAAGCCCCAAAAGAAAAAGAAAGACGGCGTTGCACCTATTAAAGAATGCCCTAACTGTTTTTTGATAATTGCGCCTAGAGTAATGGAATGCCCCGAATGCGGTCATATATTTGAGGCGAAAGAAAAAGAATACATTGAGGGTACAATGGTTGAAGTTACAGAAGAATACAATAAACTTCGTGGCAAATATATCGGAGAACTTACAGCGGAAGAACTTGCACAATACGCTAAGATAACTAATAAAAAACCATTTGCCATAAGAGTTGCCAAAGCAAAGCAAGATGAATTATTTTTACAATCCTTCGCAAATTATATGGGATATAAAAGCGGATGGGTAAAACATCAAGATATAAGCGAACCGATTGAATTTTTTAATATTAAAATAAGATAAATGACGACACTTTTTGAAACGACTTGGAAAGAATGCGAATACTATTTAGATAATGGAATTTCAGTTATACCTGTTAGAGATAAACCGCAAACATGGAACGGTAGAGAATATCCTATTAAATCCGCTTACCCTTGGAAAAAATGGCAAAATGAAATAATTAGTAAAGCTGAGTTACTTTATCTTATGACTGAAAAATACGATACTATAGGCTATGGTATTGTTGCGGGTAAGGTAAGCGGAAACTTAGAAATAATTGATGTAGATGTTAAGAATTGGCAAGGAATAGATGCGATGCTATTTCAAGATATAAAAGCACTTTATCCTGATATTTTTAACAGACTTAGAATTACACAAACACCATCCAAAGGGTATCATATATTTTACAGAATTTCAGACCATGAACCCGCAGGAAATTTAAAGTTTGCTTGGAAAGAAGACGCTAAAGAGGCGGCTATTGAGTCAAGGGGGGAAGGTGGATATGTAGTTGCAGCGTCTCAAATGTCTTATAAAGTTGTAAAAGACAACCCAATACCTACCATTACATGGAATGAGCGTTGCAGTATCATTGCGATTTGCGAAGGATATAATCAAAAGAAAAAGATTGCAGCAATTACGCCTACAACTACATCAAATGACTATTACGACCAAAATCCATTCGAACATTTCAATGGTAGTGCAGCAGCGGAAAGAGTACTAACTGATAATGGATGGACTTTATGTGGCAGTAATAATAACTTTATTTGGTTTACACGTCCTGGTAAAAATACAGGCGTTTCCGCTTCTTGGAATCGTACTAAAAGATGCTACTTTATATTTACTTCGTCTACTGATTTAGATCCGTCAAAAGGCTATAATCCTGTTACTTTATTATCAATACTTCAACATGGAAGTGATAGAAAGAAGACTTATAAATGGCTTTGTGATAATGGGTATGGTGTAATAAAAGAAAAAAAGCAAAAGCAACTTGCACAAAATGCAGCAAGAAAAGGTTATAATTTACCCGCAAATGTATCCGCAGAAACAAAACAACTTGCAGTTTCAATACAAGGCGAATTATTAGAACTGCATCCGCATGGCACTTTTTGGGATTATGATACGGAGGATGGAAAGGTTATTATTAACCGTGAAAAACTAATGCTAGTTGCTAATTATTTAGGTTTTAGATATTACAAAGGGAATGTTGTAAGAATTATTGATTATTTGATTTATAAGATTGAAGAAAGAGAATTTCAAGACGTTTTAAAAGATTATATCCGTGAACCAGATAACGAAGAATGTATTAAAATTTTAAATGCAATAGAATCATTTTTAGAATCTCATGGTAAATATACAATGAAACGTTTGCCGATACTTACAGAAGATTTGATATTAAAAGATACCGAGACTACTTGCTTTAAATTCTTCTTAAATGGGTATTTAATTATAGATAGAACACATATAACATTCGCTGAATATGATGCTTTAGAAATGCTTATTTGGGCTGAAAGATTGCAGCAAAGAAACTATAATAAAGGCGAAGGAGGTAAATATGTAGAATTTTTAAAACTAGCTATTGGTGAAGAACATTTACAACACGTTAAATCTGTACTTGGGTTTCTTTCTCATGAATACAAAGATGAAACTACAGGCTACATAATTGTTTTAACTGAACAATGCCGTAATCCAAAGGACGGTGGTGGTAGTGGAAAAAATGTATTTTGTTCTCTTTTAAAATCAACTACAACATATACTTCTAAGCCCGGAGCGCAAACTAAATTCGATGAAAAATTCTTTCAATCTTGGAACGGTCAAAAAATATTTTGCATTAGTGATGTACCTAAAAATTTCGACTTCGCATTTTTAAAAGAACCATCAACAGGTAGTTTTATTTGGAAGAAATTATTTAAGGATGAAGTAGAGGTTAGTAACGAAGAAGCCCCAAAATTCATAGTACAAACTAATTTCTCTTATGAAGTTTCAGACGGAGGACTTAGACGCCGTATCATACCAATTGAGTTTACTGATTTTTTTACTAAAGTGGGTGGGTTAGATGTTCATTTTGGATGCCATTTCCCTAAAGGATGGACTAAAGATGATTGGGCTGGATTTGATGATTTTATTGCTAAAAGTGTTCAAACTTGGTTATTGACTAATAAGAAATTAAAAGCACCTGAGTTGACTAATGGAGGTTGGCTTAAGCAGTTTGAGCAAACTTATGGAAGTGTTGTATTTAATTTTATTGAGCAAAACTTTAATCATTGGTGCGAACGGGTAGAAATTACTAATGATACCTTTAAAAGTTATCTTGAAAGCTACTACTTAGAAAACAATATACCTAAGCAGTACCACCCATCTACTCAACGAATTAACGCCGCCATCCGTGAGTATGCAATAAAAAATAATATAGAATTTGAAAGCGATATGCAAAAAAGGAATAACGGAGTTGTAGTAAAATATAGAAATTTCTTTGTAAAAGTACCATTTTAAGCAACTTGTAACGATATTTTTCGTTACAAACTAATTTTTCGTTACATTTTTCGTTACGCTGAAACCTTTACTAGCATTGAGTTTTATAATTTTGTAACGAATATTTATTCTTTTTTTCTATTAATTGTATAGAAAGAAATAAAAATAAAATAGTAAATGTTATTTTATAACACTATTAGTAAAATGTAAAATGTATAAAAGTAAATATAAGATAGATAAATTTTTCGTTTTTTCGTTACAGAATCGCTGAAACCTTTACTAGCATTGAGTTTTAGCTGTATCAAACTTTTTAATGACCTTTATTTTTTTCGTTACATTATGACTAAACAACAATTTATAACACAATCTTATGCCAACGAAGACCAATTTACGGCGGCAGTCCATAAATACATCAATCATAATTACCCGCAGTTAAGAAACTTTTATTTTCATGTGGCTAATGAATCGGTTACATCTATGCAAATGAGGCTTAAACTACATAGCATGGGCGTACTTGCAGGAGTTCCAGATATATTATTTGTATATCCTAAATTTTGGGCATTAGAGTTAAAGATGCCTAATGGTAAACTATCGGATAAACAGAAATATCTGCACAATCATTGGCAGTCTAAATGTATTACAGTTGAAACCGCATACAACGCCGAGCAAGTTATTACCGCTATAGAAAAAAATATTTGCCTATTCACCGATTAGTTTATTGATGTAACCAAAAATAACGCTATCTTTGTGTCAACAAAAAAAGGAAATAAAATGAACACAACAACTATCACAAAAGTATTAAACAAAGTAAATCAACAGCCTACTGAGTATTCATTAGGATTTAAAAGAATAACCGTATTGCCTACAAATGTAAGACGCAATATAAATTTAGCTTGTGTGTTAAAAGGTGAAAGCAATGATAATTCAATGAAAGAGTTTTTAAACAACCTTACAGAACAAGAATATATAAATTGGCTTAAAATTAATTAATCACTCAGGGGTGCAGCATCCTAATAACTGCAAATAAATAACATGATACAATGTAAAATTTACAACAAGTTCAGCGATAAGTACGGTAACGAATACAGCTTCGATAATTACATAGATTTTGCTACCTTTTGGTTTAAGCTAAGTAGAAAAGTTGCAATGAGTTATTTCACTGCAAATTTTACAATACTTCAAAATTGTGCAGCAAACTCAAAAGAAGCAAGGACTAAAGTAATTTTATAATTTTTTCCCTTATTCACCGATTAATGTAACCAATAATAAAAATAAACCTTTATCTTTACACCATCAAATTAAAAAAATAGAAAAAATGAAAAGAGAAATTATCTACAACAACAGAACAATTATTGAAGGCACAAATGGTTTATTTACTGCTTATTATTCAAACTATTCAAGTAATCTAACTAAAGACTTCAAAACTTTATCGGCTGCTAAAAAGCAAATAGATAAATGGCTATCTAAATAATTTAATCACCCTCACAAGTTAGCAGACCTTCAAAACTGCCTAGTTATTATGAAAAAATTATTTTTAGTTAGAATGTCAAAAAAACACATGGAAGGTGTTAGAGTAGTTGCAAGATGCTTAAATGAAAAGCAAGCTATAAAGTTTGTAAACCGTGAACATTGGTCTTATTGCATCGACAGTGTTACTGAAATTACTGATAATGACGTTTATTTAACTGAAACTATTAATGTAATCTAAAAATTAAATTATGACCCCAAGAAAAAGCAATGCAGGACGAAAGCAACTGCCGTATAAATCAGTGCCTCTTAATGTGAGAGTGCCTGATCCTATTAAAATGGAAATAGTAGAGTTAGTAAAATTAAAAATTAAGTTATGGAAAGTACAACAGAAAAAAGAAGCTATTTAATACAAGGACTTCACGCTTTGCGAATTGCCAAAGAATGCTTCCAAGATGTTCAAAGAGAAAGTAAAGGAGGATTGGGCGAAAAACTTTGCAAGCGTTACGAAAAGCAAATTGACGCTATTTATTTAGACTTCATATCTACTCCACAATTTCCAAAAGAAGTGCGTGACGGAGTTAGAACTGAATGGAATAGCGATGTATTTGCAGTTGGTGCAATAGCTGAGAAATTAGCATTAGTCCCACCAAGTGAAAGAGATATGATAGAAAATATAATTGATGGAATTTTAAACGGAGAAAAGATTAGTATTTATGAAACAACAGATTAGTACACCAAAGGATCTACTCACAGCTATTTGCAATGAATTAGGGTGCAATGAGACGAAAATTAAGTCTAAAGTGCGTAAGCGTGAACTTGTAACGGTTAGACATATTTACGCCTACATTGGTAAAATATACTTTTACTTTACATTAATGTCATTAGGTGATGCGCTAGGTAAAAGAGACCACACAACGATTATCAGTTCTATTAACTCAGTACGTAACTTTGTTAAGTCTAAAGATGCCCTTGTATGCGAGATGTTAGCGATAGTAATGGATAGTTTAGGATTAGCCGAAAACGACAAAAAAAATTATCAACATTTGCAAAGACAACATACTGAACTTACTAACGCCTATAATTCTTTAAAGTTAAAATATGCTAATCTTTGCGCTGATAACAAATATTTAGAAAAGAAAATATCTAACCTTGAAACGCAAATCAAACTTTATAAAACTAATGCGTTGGTAGTTTAATTTCACTACACTTTTTTTTATTTCAATATTTAGTTGTAGTTTTGGGGTATGATATGTAACAGTAATAAAAGTAACAATCACAAAGACGCTATGATAATTGCATTGCAAGAATCATTGGGGGTTGTTACGACTGCTGCGAAAAAAGCCGATATAAATCCAAAAACTCACTACGAATGGCTTAAAAATGATGCTGAATATGCAGAACGTGTAAGAATGGTAGCTGAGGAAGCTATCGACTTTGTTGAAACTAAAATGTTTGATGCAATTAGCAATAGTGATAGCGGTCTTATAAAATACTATCTTTCTACCAAAGGAAAATCACGTGGGTATGTTGAACGTGTGGAAGCTAGGCAAGTAGACGAGCAAGGCAATACTGTAGCAGCTAACGAAACAAACATTACAATCACATTCGAATAAATGAATGTAAAAATAAAATGTCCAGAAGTTTATCGAATACTTTACAACCTTCCAAAAGATACACACACGATAGTATTATTGGGAGGTCGTGGTAGTGGTAAGACTTACCAAGTTAGTCAATTTATCGCTTATATGGCTACAATGCACCGCAAACGTTGTGTAGTTATTCGTGATGAAAAGGCATTGATTAAAGAAACTATTTTAAATGAAATTTGGGAGCGTTACAACACCGCAAACGATAATAGTAACGGCTATTTAGATAAATTGTTTCTTAAAAATGAAACTGAACTTAAAGATCGCAAAACAGGCAAAACGCTAATTTATACTAAAGGTTTTCGGGCATCAGATAATAAAAAACGTGCTAATTTAAAGGGGGCATCTGATATTGATATTGCTATAATCGAGGAAGGGGAGGACATTAGAGACGAAGAAAAGTTTAATACGTTTGTAGATAGCTTGAGAAAAGAAGGTTGTTTAGTTATTATTATTCTAAATACTCCAGATATTGGACACTTTATCCTTAAAAATAATTTCAATCTGCTTCCATCCGAACATGATGGATATTTTCAGCCGCAACCAAAACAACTAAAAGGCGTTGTTCAGATTTTCACTACATACAAAGACAATACATATCTACCACAAAATGTTATTGATAGATACGAGGCTTACGGAGAAAGACCAGATAAACACTATTATTACACAGCTATCAAAGGGCTTGCGTCTAGTGGTAGGCAAGGACAAGTTCATAAGAACTTTAAGCCAATTAAGCGAGCCGATTACATGAAACTACAATTTAAAGAATATTATGGGCAAGATTTCGGGAATCCTTCACCCGCTGCATTGATAGGCGTCAAATTTGACGGGCAAAAGGTTTATTGCCGTGGTATTAACTATAAGCCAATGAGTAGCTTAGAAATAGGTAAATTGTACTGTACTTTAGGATTTGGCAATAATGATAAGATAATAGCTGATAATGCCGATGCAATGTCAATTATAAAGCTAAAGAACGGATTTAAACGTCAAGAATTAACAGATGATGACGTAAAGCGTTACCCTAGATTACTGCAAGGATTCTATGTAGTGCCTTGTGTAAAAATCGGAATAAAAGAATCTATTGACCTAGCAAACAATCATGAGTTATATGCAGTTGAGGAAGATGTCGAGTTATGGGATGAAATTAATAACCGTATTTATGAGAAAGACAAAAACGGAGATTTAACAAATAACCCCGAAGCAGGGCATGACCATTATTTAGACGGATTGCTTTATTGTATAGTAGACCAACGTGGTAAAAGAAAATTATCTATAACTTCGCAATAATTTATATAATTTTGCTTTTATGCTCAACTACTTAGATATTTTTTTACATAACCCAATGAAGATGCAGTTAGCTGATGCAGTAGAACAGTCTGCGAGGCTAAATATGCACATCACAGGTAAAAACCTAAAGCAAGCCATTCAGACAATGGATGAGTTTGAAAGTGAAAGTAAAAAGAATATTCGACAAAAATACGCCCGTAGCAATAAAGACCTTATGAAGCGTGTTCACGCTCCTATTGAAAAAATATTTAGCGCAAAAGGTGGAAGCCAAATAATCAATTTACCAGATACACAACTGAAAGAATACACAGCATATTTATTGAATGTCAAAAAGAACCAGTCTATTTACCAATGGATGCAAACCACAGGTTTAGACGGTTATAATATTGACCCTAATGGATTGTTATTTGTTGAAATAGGAAAAGACGGCAAACCATACCCTACTTACAAAAGCAGTAGTGATATATTTTATTATGAGTTAGACGGGCGTAAATGCAATGTTGTTATATTCAAGCTAACACCTAAACAAGCAAGTCAATACGGATTAGAGGGTGGGTTACCTACAAGCATTACAGACAGGATGCAAAGTATGCAAAACAATACAAAATACTTTCGCATAGTTGATGAAGTAAGCGATAAGATAGTTGAGTTTGACGGCAACCAATTAAAAGAAATAGCCGGATTAACATTGCCAAACTATTTTATGACGTGTCCTGCCGTATCTTTATCGGACATTTACGAATTTGATAGTCAACTATTTATTAGTCCTGATTATTTCGTTGTAGAACTATTAAACGCAACATTAACACAGAATAGCATCTTTGAGATTTGGAAAAATTTACACATGTTCCCCAAACATTGGACTATTCAAAGTGTTTGTCCGAGTTGCGAAGGCGCAGGAACTAAGCAAGGCGAGGATTGTACAGATTGCAACGGCACAGGATATAAGACACGTTCAAGTGTAAGAGATGAGTTAGTAATTGCGCCGCCTGAATCAACAGACGGCAAAATTTCGCTCCCTTCTGCATTTGATGGATATACAACGCCGCCGATAGATGCGTGGACATTGGCAACCGATGACATGAACCGTTTCGAAATGCTGATATATTTCACTAAGTGGAATACGATGCCCGAAATGAAGAATAATGTCAAGTTTGATAAAGGAGATAAAACAGCAACGCAAGTAGTACAAGAATACGAGGGTATGATAAACGCCTTAAAAGCTTATACAATGTGGTATGAAAGCACTATGACGTTTTATATCGACCTTACAGCTGGCTTTATGTACCCTACTACTTACAAAGGGTGCAGTTTCAAAGGTGGTGACAGATATGCAGTAGAGCCGCCTAATGCTTTGTGGGATAAATACGCTAAAAGTAGGGTAGACGGGGCAAGTCAAGCGGTTTTGGATAGCCAATTAAGAGACTACTACGAAGCTAAGTTTCAAGGAAATGCAGTTATGTTAGAAATTGCATTAAAACAAATGAGAGTAGAACCTTTCGTTCATTTAACAGTTCAAGAGGTTTCAGATTTACCCGATATTACGCCGCAGGATAAAGCTACTAAGGTTTATTTTAGCGAATGGAAGTCTACTTTAAACGACATGGATTGGATCACCAAGGATGATAAGTTTCTTAGAGATTCATTAAACGAATACGCAAAGCCGAAAGTAGTACAGCCAATTACAGCGGGTGCAGACCCTAAAGCGAAGCAAGATTTAGAGCAACAGATGGCACAAGCGAAAACGCCAGAAGAAAAGAAAGCTATTCAAATTAAATTAGATAAGATTAATGTAGATTAATACTATCTTTACAAAAATTAGATATTATGACAAAAACAGAAACAGTACAAGGCAATTTAACCAAGCATGAAGAAGCAAAAGATAGATTGATTAAATCTTTGCCTATTGGCTCAAGTGTTAGCTATTGCGAATTTACTAGGAGTAATAAGAATTACGAATTTATAAAACACAAAGGCATTGAAATAATTAAACATACATTTGGCGGCAGTGGCGGAGGTGCTACTGAATATTCAATAGATTATAATTAGTAAACGTTGGCGGTCGTAACCGCTTTTTTATAACATGGGCAGACCTAAGAAAATACTCCCTACAGCGGAGATAGCACAAGCACAAGAAGAACACGAGCATTATAAAAAATATGACGTGTTTCATGCTAGAATACAAAAAGAAAATAGATACAACCCTTACACGGAGGGAGAAAGGGTAGTTATTACAGGATGGCAGCTTTTTGAATTAGCGCAACCGCACCCCGCATTTATTGAGGAAGATATTGTGTTAGACTTCAATAGCTACGTTACTAATGATGCGCCTGTTCATAAGATTTATTTGCCTATGGGTAAATATGGTATTGGAAACATTTTAAGCTATGTTGATTATGCCGAAATGATGGGACTAGATACGTCTAAAGACTTGAATATATTATTAAACAAATAAACTATGTTATGGCAATAAAGAATTTAAGCGCACTAAAAAAGACTTTAAAGGGCTTCGATGTAGATGCCTTACTTGAAGCAATAAAAAGCACTGAAGAAGTAGAAGTTTCTATCCCTGATGTGTTAGTTGTTACCAATGCTGAGTTATCTGTTAGAGATGAACAAATAAAAGCTACCAATATAAATGTTGGAAAAGAGTTGCTAATTAAGGAACTAAAAACAAAAGCGGGACTTGATTATACGGGCGAAGGAAGCAAAGACCCTGATAAGTTCATTTCAGAATATGCAAAGAAAGTTTCTACCGATTTAGGTAAAAGTGAAGAAGAAAAGGTTAAAGAACTAAATAGCGTAGTTGAAAAATTGCGTAAGAACTTAGAGCAAGAGCAAAAAGAAAAGACTGAGTTAATCACATCGCAAAAACAATCGGCTATCAAACAAAAGTATATCGAAAATACTATTGATAAAAAGCCAGATAATTACACTAACGAAGAATGGATAACATTACTTTCAATGGGTGTACAGATTGAGGAAGTGGACGGCGTGGAGGTTGTTAAAAAAGGTGGTGAAATATTGAGAGATAAAATAACGCAAAAGCCTTTGCCAATTAAAGATGCTCTATCTAGCTACATCGACGAAAGGAAATTAGGCAAGACGATAGAAACTACTAAGCCTAATGGTCGTGGAGGTGTTGATAGTAAAACACCATCTTACACAGGTATTGCAAATATGCGACAATACATGGAACATCTTAAAACAAATGGCATATCCGAAAACGGACAACAAGCGGCAACGTTACTAAAAGATATAGTTGACACTAACCCTAACTTCGATTTCTCTACTAAATAGTTTTCATATTTTCTGGTTTTTGTTATAATAAATTGCCTGTATTTCTATACGGGCTTTTTTTATTTGTTTAATTCAAACATTATCCTATAACTTTGCTTTTGCCGATAGTTTGTAACTATAGCAGCGATACGGGTAGGTTACCCGAAGAATTTAAGGTTAGTAACCTTGTTAATTGTGATTTAAAAAATTAAACACAATGGCAAATTTCGTATCATCAAATTTACTTGCATATCAGGCTAAAAACACACCTGATTTCAACAAAGCGGAAGTAAGAGAGCTTCAAAACCCTATCCTTAGGCAAGCATCTACTTACGCTCCATTCTTAGTAGGAGACGTTCAAGCAATCAAAGAATCAGACAAAAGAGCAGTCTACACTTACTACAAAAAAAGACGTACAGCAACAAACGGAACTGCACGTAGTTATGCCCCAACAGGTACTAACTCAGACAGTGGACAAGTAACCCTTTCATGGGTAACATTTAGCGAGACTTTCGGTATTCCATTACAAAGTGGTGCTGATAACGTGTTTGCACAAGAAGAACAGTTTGCACACAACATGAAGGAAGTACAAAGGATATTGCGTGAGCGTATAGGTACTTATATTGTGCAACAACTTCACTCTTTGAGAACGCAAGTGGTAGGGGCAAATCCAAAGTTAATGACTTGGAACGCAACTAATTACGCTTTCGAGAACGATGCGTCACAAATTGATTTGTTTTATGAAAACGCTCAAAGCATCATGAAGCAAAACAAGTACTACAACAAGTTTGATGTTATCGTTGACCCTATCTTATCAAAAAGAGCAAACTTTGATATGTATCAAAGTACAGGTAATGCTCAAAACTTAGCGTTTCAGTTTCAATCGTTCAATCCTAAAGGTATTATGTTCCACAGTACATTAGGTAATGAAGTTGCTACTGCTTACAGCGGTGGTACTGCTATTGTATTGCCAGAGGCTAGTTTTGCGATGATCCCTTGGATTCCAATGATTAATCGTAAAGGACAAGGAGATTTCGAAAGTTTCAACGGTGGATTTGGCACTATTGCCGATGACAGTGGATTGCCTTTAACTTACGCCGTAAGAGGTTGGGCGCAGAAACAAGATGCTAGTGCATTGGGTGGTACAGTCCAGGATATTCATGTTGACATGGAGCTTTCTGTAGATATTGCGTTTAATGCTGCTCCAATGAGTACAAGCGGTGAAACTCCTATCTACGAGTTCGGTCAGTTGCAATCTTAATTTTTAACTTTTAAAACTTCTAAAAAATGAAGCGATTATTTTCAATTTTACTTTTATGCTTAGCTATAAGCTTTGCATCAAAAGCGCAAACAGGTAGAGCGTATGTTTTCCCGACCATTGCAGGTGATACGTTAGTAAACACAGATACAGCATTGAGAGTTATACCAGCAACCGCAGGATATAGCGCAATGGAAATATCTGTAAACGTAACTAAGCTAACAGGTTCTGCAATTACAGGTACTTGTTATTTGTATGAG
>Ga0114964_10002011_pt1 | contig 14502 bp, 10 predicted proteins | sample C_131016_MF_Meta_FD_92638 | JGI IMG/M metagenome (GOLD analysis project Ga0114964, IMG submission 92638) | Freshwater microbial communities from Lake Croche, Canada to study carbon cycling - C_131016_MF_MetaG | ecosystem: Environmental > Aquatic > Freshwater > Lake | place: Lake Croche, Canada... | reverse complement strand
TTAACCGTTCAATTTAACAAAGACAATAAAGAAGTACTTAAAGTGGTACATGAAATTTTAGCCAACGGTTTTTTAAAAGTAGCGCAGTATGGCTATAAAGAAAATGGAGAGGCTTTTAAAAATATAGAAATATACCACAAACAATTAAGTGTTCTACCTTACGCCTCTTCTGCTGGCAGTGTGGCTATTCGTCCTACTAAAGAAGGCGTTATAAAGCATAAAGCTTTATCTGCCATGGAGGATCAAACCAATATGCAGTTAAATCAAATTAAAGAGCAAATTGAATTACTAGCAAGACAAGCACAGGAAATTAAAAAGCGTAAGGAATTAAGTTTAATGATTTACGAAGCTAAAATTACTTTCAAGCCGCAGATAGGTCAAATTTATCATGTGTATGAAAAAACAGACAGCTCACATGTACTTTCTTTAGTGGCGCCTAGTGAATGGGGCGGCGGCTCTGGACCCTTTGCTGGTTTTGTGGCTACCGTTAAATTATTAGCCGACCATACTTGGGTGGAAGTGTAATAATAAATACGAAAACTATATCTTAAAAAAACTTCATATAGTTATTAAAGAAATTAAAGTTATTGGAAGCTTTCCCTAATAACCATACCTATTCAAAATAGCGCTAACCTTCTTTTCTACTTCATTATCTTTTACTACAGCTGGCGCATGATGCTTTTTAATGGTGGCATCAAAAATAAGCGGCCCCTTGCATCCCCAATGTTTATTATTAATATAGCTATCTACCCCATCAATATCCTTAGCAGGATTAGTTCTTGTAAAAGCAGCCCAAATAAAATTATTAAATTCAGCTGCCATCCAAGTAGCGTCTTCAGTAATAATAATCATAGCTATACCATCTTGTTCTAACAAAGCTTCCCCCTTTCCTTTTAATTTTTCTTGAATAGAACTTATGGATGCAGTTACCGCATTCACCGCAATCACACCAGGCATAATTAAATTTGCATTGACATTGAGTGCTGTAATTTTTTCAGGAATGGCCGTGGCTAATTTTCTTCGAACATCGCCATAAGCTGCCAAGACTAATTTAGACCCTGTATTTAAAGCATCACCAGAATAATCCAAGGTATCCATGGTGGTATGGGTGTAAAAATGCAAGTCGTTTGAAAAGTCCATTCTAGATAACATATACTGCAAAAACGCAGGTACATTATTTACATCAAGTTTATTTGTAGCAAATTCAGTTGCACTTTTACCAGTTGTTTGAGTATCTTCTGCCGTTATCCAAACAAATTTGGCTAAACTTAATTGCCCAGTACCTAAAATATGATTGGCAATGGTTAAAATTTCTGCAGGTTTTTTATTTTCTAAAAACGGTGTATACCTTTCACTACCTATGGCAAGTAATAAGGGATGCACTCCTGCTGCATCTACTGCATGTACTTCTTTTAATCCTGGTATTTCATTAGACACAGCCGAGCCCGTAATATGATGAATGAGTTGACCAAAACTTGTATCTTCTTGAGGAGGTCTGCCCACCACCGTGAATGCCCAGATGGCATTTTTTCGGGCATATACTTTATGCACTTTCATTACTGGAAAAGGATGTTGCAAACTATAATACCCTAAATGATCACCGAAAGGTCCTTCTGGTTTATTTTCTCCAGGAAATACTTCTCCGGTAATCACAAAATCGGCGTCGGTACTTACACAAAAACCATCTATATAAGTATAACCAAATCTTTTACCAGCTAACACACCCGCAAAATTCATTTCACTCATGCCTTCTGGCAGCGGCATTACAGCAGCAACACTATGAGCAGGTGGACCACCCACAAAACAACTTACTTTTAATGGAAGCCCTTTATTATTGGCCTTGGTTTGATGCACACCAATACCTCTATGTAATTGATAGTGCAATCCAATTTCTTTATTTAATAAATAATCGTTTCCATTTAATTGAATACGGTACATGCCTATATTTGAATTCCCAATACCCGGTTTGTCGGCATCTTCGGTATATACCTGAGGTAAAGTTACAAAAGCACCCCCATCCATGGGCCAATGATGAATCAATGGCAAATCGCTAATATTTATCTCTTCAAATAAAACAGGTTTTGAAATTGGATTTTTATTCGGTAATGCATTAATAGCAGCCGGTAAAGCAGCTAAAGATTTTAACGGATTTTGTAAAGCCGCTAATGGATTAATTTTGATATCAATTAATTGCTTTACTGATGGCAAGGTATCTCTAAAAATAAATTCACTTCTTTCTAGTGTGCCAAAAATATTGGAAGCTGCTCGAAACTTAGAACCTTTTACTTTTTCAAATAAAATGGCTGGGCCTTTTTGTTCAAAAATGCGCAAATGAATAGCAGCCATTTCTAAATAAGGGTCTACCTCTTCCTTGATGCGTAAAAGCTGCCCGGTACGCTCCAAATCCAATAAACAAGCCTCCAAACTAGAATAAGCCATTTCTGATATTTGAGATGCAAAAATAACTTAAATTCGCCTATGACTCGTTTAAGTGTGAATATAAATAAGATTGCTACCTTAAGAAATAGCCGTGGCGGGAATAATCCTAATTTAGTAAAGGTGGCAAGGGATTGCGAGCGTTTTGGGGCCGAGGGTATAACAGTTCACCCAAGACCCGATGAAAGACATATTCGTTACCAAGATGTTTATGATTTAAGCAAAAATATCACCACTGAATTCAACATAGAAGGCAATCCAAAGGAAATCAAATTTGTAGAATTAGTTTTAGCCAATAAACCGCATCAAGTAACCCTGGTTCCAGATACCTTGGGACAATTAACCAGCGACCATGGATGGGATACCGTTAAGGAACAATCTTATTTAAAAGAGATTATTGGAGTATTTAAAAAAGCAGGTATACGCGTATCTATTTTTGTAGACCCCAATGAAAAAATGATTGAAGCAGCATCCACCACGGGAACTGACCGAATAGAATTATACACAGAAATGTATGCAAAGCAGTTTGCAGTAGGAAATAAAGAAAATGCTATTGCCCCTTATAGCATAGTCGCTACCCTAGCCAAAAAATTAGGACTTGGTATTAACGCAGGACATGATTTAGACAGATTCAACTTGCCTTTTTTAATACAATCTATTCCTAGTATTGATGAAGTAAGTATTGGACATGCTTTAATTAGCGACGCCCTTTACCTTGGTTTAGAAAATACCATTCAATTGTATAAAAGAGCCCTCATAAATCATTCAAAATAAAGACAAAAAAAAGTTCAATGAAAAACTGTAAATTTTTATTTTTTATGCTTAGCGTTTTACTACTTGTAACAAGTATAAAGCTAAAAGCACAAGAAAAATTTGGTCCTACTCCCAATGCGCAACAATTGGCCTGGCATGAAAAAGAGTTTTATTTATTTATGCATTTTGGACCTAACACTTTTACCGATTTAGAATGGGGAAAGGGCAGCGAAGATCCTATTGTATTTAATCCAACACAAATTGATTGTAATCAATGGGCGCGTATTGCCAAAGCGGCTGGGGCGAAAGGAATTATTATTACTGCTAAGCACCATGATGGCTTTTGTTTATGGCCTAGTAAGTTTAGTACGCATACTGTAAGAGAAAGCAAGTGGATGGATGGCAAAGGTGACGTCATTAAAATGTTATCTGAGGCTTGTAAAAAAGCAGGCATTGAAATGGGTGTGTATATTTCACCTTGGGATAGGAATCATCCTAAATATGGTACTCCAGCTTACAATGATATTTACATTCAAACCATGAAAGAATTATTGACTGGCTACGGAAAGTTTTTTGAGTTATGGTGGGATGGCGCCAATGGAGAAGGGCCCAATGGTAAAAAACAAGTGTATGATTTCAAACGCTTTCAAGATTCAGCATTGTCTTACCAACCTAAGCTAATTATATTTAGTGATATTGGACCGCATATCCGCTGGATAGGAAATGAAGAAGGAATTATTAATGAAACCAACTGGAACTTATTGGATACTGTTGGATTTAGTAGAGGCTCAGGTGGCCCTTCAACAGATTCTTTAAACAGAGGAAACTTTAATGGCAAGGCTTGGATTCCAGGTGAAGCAGATGTATCTATTCGTAAGGGCTGGTTTTATCATGAAGAGGAAGACAAAACAGTGAAGACTGACAAACAATTATTTGATTTGTATTTAAAAAATGTGGGTAGAGGTGGTAATTTTTTATTGAACGTGCCTCCTAACCGCAAAGGATTGATTTCGCCTGTAGATTCTGCTGCTTTAATTGATTTTAAAAAATTAAGAGATGCCGCCTTTAAAACAAATGTATTTAAAGGAGCAACTATTAAAAACAATAAAAATGAAATTGAAATATGTTTAGCTACTGCGGCAACATTCAATACCATCCAATTACAAGAACAAATAAAATTTGGTCAAAGGGTAATTAGTTTTGAAGTTCAAGCGGGTGATAGCGAGAGTAGTTTGAAAAAAATAGCATCAAGCACCACCATTGGAAGGAAAAAAATTGTTCAATTTCCAACAGTCACTGCCAAATGTATAAAAGTTAAAATAACTGCTTCGAAAGCGAGTCCAGTAATGGGGGCTATTGCAGGTTTTTTAATAAAAAACTAAGCTGACACAAAACAGTTATTGTATAAAATGAAAAATATTATATAAAAATCGAAGTTTAATTTAACTTGCAACAAATTTCAATTATGTCTACACCTGCATTAGTTGGTATTATAATGGGAAGTGATAGTGATTTAAACATTATGCAGGCTGCTGCAGATGCCTTAAAAACAATCAATATCCCTTTTGAATTGACCATTGTATCTGCACACCGCACTCCTGACCGAATGGTAGAATATGCTAAAACCGCGCGTAGCAGAGGGCTAAAAGTGATTATAGCTGGTGCTGGTGGTGCCGCTCATTTGCCTGGTATGATTGCTTCCTTAACTAGCTTGCCTGTAATTGGCGTGCCTATCAAGTCGTCCAATTCCGCAGATGGCTGGGACAGTATCTTATCCATTTTGCAAATGCCAGGAGGAGTTCCAGTGGCTACGGTTGCTTTAAACGGTGCTAAAAATGCGGGCTTACTAGCTGCTCAAATAATTGGAAGTTTTGATGCTAAAATTGGCGCCGCTATGGATGCCTATAAATTGAATCTAGAATCTGAGGTATTGACTAAGGTAGAAAAAATGAAAGAGAATTGGAATAATGAGTTTGATAAATAAAATTATATCGCCGGCTTCTCAATAGCAACAATTGAAAAGTCGGCTTTTATTTTGGTTGAATTTTCCATAATTACCTCTACCCAGTCCCAACCATATTCTCCTACCCATTCTACAAAATTCTCTACCCTTTCTTGTAAATTATTATTAGGAAACAACTCAGCCTTTATATGATGAATGCGGCTTAAAGAAGTATGTTGTTTTCGCTTTTCGGCACGAATCATTTTCTTTTCAAGTAATGCTAATTTTTTTTGTGCTTGAATGGACAAGTTTAATGCATGATCCCCTAAAGAGGCATCAATCTTGATAACATCTTCTTGTATTGATCCATATAATTTATTCAAAGAAGCAATATGATGCGTCAAGGCTAAATTTTCTTTTGCTTGTTTTTTTACAAACTCTATTTCCAAATCCAAGGTAGACTTAAATAGATCATCCATTTGAAAGTCTAATAAATTCCATTGATTGCATTGTTTCTCTTTGATAAATAAAAATGAATTACGCAAAAGCAGCACTGGATAATGCACCGCTGCTGCTTCAAAAATATTTTTCAGCTCCATCCAATAAGCTAACTCACCCCCACCGCCAACAAATACAATACCTGGCAAAATAGTTTCCTGGTACAAGCCCCTTAAAATAACATTTGGGCTAAACCTTTCTGGGTATTGTTTAAGTTCTTCTAAAATTTGCTCCTGGGTGAAAGTAATATTTGTATCAACAATAATAAACTGTTCCCCTTGCTTTTCAATTCTAGCTCGAATACCTTCCTTCAAATAAAACAAGTTAATGTCTCGGCCTTCAGATTGTACATGGTATTCTGCTTTTAACTTAGTTAAGGCTGGTTGAATCGCCTTATTAGAGAACTGAGTTGTCAATTCTTGTTCCATTATTTTTGTAAATAATGATTTTAAGTTAACCTCATCTGGTTGTACTACTACTAATCCATATTTTCCAAAATAAGCATGTACTAAATATAAAGTAGCCTCAATAATGGTATGACCTTTTTGGTAAGCTTCTTTTAAAATACTCAACGCTTCTTTGCCTGCAGGCTTTACCGACCAATACCCTTCTAAATTTTGTAATAATTGTAATAAGGCATCGTCTACCTTCATTCTCCCAATCGCCCCTGTTTGCTTCGTATTCCATTGTTGTGTGACACCACCTATATTAAAACTACCTACTTCGTCTATATCCGCATCTTCCGACCCCATATAATAAACAGGTACGAAATTGTATTCAGGAAATTGCTTTTTATAATCCGCAGCCAATTGTATTGCTTGGATAATTTTATAAAAAAAGTACAAAGGGCCTGTAAATAAATTAGGTTGATGCGCAGTGGTGATGACAAAAGTGTTGTCTTTTTCTAATAATTTTACATTGGCATGGACTGCATCATAAACGAAGGAATGGTTTGATTTAGATTGAGCAGACAATTGATCATATTGCTTTTGTAAAACTTGTACCAAAATCTTTCTATTCGTTGGAAATTTTTTTCGCTGCGCAATGGCTTTTTTAACCCCTTCTATGTCGGGGGTATAGTTTACAAAACTTTGCGCTGTTCCTTTTGATTCAATATAATCATTCACCAGCGGTGTAAACACACCAGTGGCCCTATAAGGAATATGCGTTGTTTTGAATTTCATTAGCCGTTAAATCTTTCAGGACTGTAAAAACTAATGTCAATGCTAGTGGGTTGTTCATTTACTATTTCTGATACTAACTTACCTGTACCTGCGCCTAAACTTAATCCAACCATCGCATGCCCTGTAGCCATCACTAGATTGTTCCACTTTTTGGTTCTTCCAAGATAAGGGAGACCATCTGCAGAGCATGGCCTGTAGCCATACCAAACTTTATCTAATGTAGGAACAGGTATGTCAAAATCTGGATAGAAACTTTTTACAGCTTTAATAATACCAACAACTCTATTTAACTGTGGAGCAGAATCGGTGGTGGTTATTTCCATGGTACCGCCAAAGCGCATTTTATTTCCGTCCATAGGCGTGAGTGCTACCCTGCCTTCTACCAATACCGATGGATAATTGGTTTGATAAGGAGTATCTTCAATGGTAATGGAATAACCACGGCCTGGCATCAATAATAAATCCATGTCTAATTTTTTAGCCAACTCTCTGCTCCATGAACCTGTTGCCATCACCACTGCATCAGATTTGTATTTATTAGTTTCAGTAAGTACTGCAGTTATTTTTCCAGCTGTTTTTTCAAAACCCTTTACTTCTTCGTTGGTTTTAAAAATAACTCCTTTACTTTTTAAATCAGCAATCAATTGTTGCATTAATTTATTAGGATACAAGTGACCATCACAAGCAAAATGAATGGCCCCGATGGCATTTATTTTATGATTCGGTTCTAATGCAAATAATTCTTGTTGATTTAAAAGCTTTGTATCTGTTAAGCCAATTTCATGTGCTTTATGAACTAAATGAGCGGCATGCTCTGCTGCTTTTTCTGTTTGAAAAATTTCTAGTAACCCATTGTGTTCGTAAGCAAATTTAAATTGCGGTAAGCTTTCCCAATGTCCATACCACTTTTTGGAAAGCAAGGCATAATCTCTTAAAGGTATTGCTGCTTTTTCTACATTTTCAGCAGTGGCCATTTTCATAAACTTAAGACCCCATTTAATTAAGCTTAAGTCTAATCTTGGTTTTACATAAAAAGGACTTTGAGGATTCAACATCCACTTTAAACCTTGTTTTACAATTCCTGGTGTTGCCAATGGAACAAAATGACTTGGACATACATAACCTGCATTGCCATAAGAACAACTATTGGTCATGTCTGTTTGATCAATTACCGTTACTTGGTGTCCTGATTCTTGTAAAAAATAGGCACTACTTAAACCTACAATTCCTCCGCCAACTACAATTACTTCCATAAAATTTATTGTAAAGCAAATTTCGTAAAAAATGTGCGCATAATCCCAATAAAAGTAAAGGATTATTTAAATAAATAAGGGCTAAACTACCTGAAAACCATTGGCATAGGGATCGTCCTTGTCATCAATAGATATAGTATTAAATCCTACTATCTTCGCCCAGCCTTCAATAGATGGGATGATGGCTAATTTTTCACCAATGGTGGTGTTTGCTTCTACTTTTCCAATAAATACAGACCCTATAATACTCTCATGTAAAAAGGGTTCTCCCACTTTTAATTTTCCTTTTGCATGCCAATGGGCCAATCGGGCAGATGTTCCAGTGCCACAAGGGGATCTGTCAATAGCTTTATCACCATAAAAAACGGCATTGCGTGCTGTATTTTTTGCATCCAAAACTTTACCAGTCCATAAGATATGAGAACAACCATTAATGGTAGGGTCGTTAGGATGTACAAAGGAATGCAATTCATTAATTCTTTTTCTTACAACAGGACTCCATGCAATCAATTGACCAGCCGTATAATTTTCAATGCCTTTGAAATTTTCTTGTACTTCTACAATAGCATAATAATTTCCTCCATAGCATACGTCAATATTCAACAACCCTAAATCGGGGCATTCCACCTGAATGTTTTCTGCTGCCATAAAAGAAGGCACATTGGTTAATTTTACAGCACTCACTTTATCCCCCTTCATGGTATATTCAATTTGTACCAAGCCAGCGGGTGCTTCCATTCTAATTTTACCTGGTACTTTTGGATGTATTAAACCAGCTTCAATGGCAACAGTTATGGTTCCAATGGTACCATGACCACACATCGGCAAACAGCCACTTGTTTCTATAAATAAAACAGCAAAGTCATTATTTGGATCATGTGGTGGATATAAAATGCTTCCACTCATCATATCATGACCACGTGGTTCAAACATGAGGCCTTTTCTAATCCAATCAAATTCCTTTAAAAAATGTTGGCGTTTTTCGCTCATGGTATTGCCTTCTAAAGCAGGACCCCCTTTTACTACTACACGAACTGGATTGCCACAGGTATGTGCGTCTATACATTCAAAAACAGATCCTGATAAAGTATAGGATCCAAAATTTTCTACGCTAATTGGTTTTGTAGTAGCCATGAGATAAAATTAATAAATTAGAAAACGCTGTACTTATATTTTAACTAACTGATTCCTTCGTCAATTGGCCATTTACTTTTCTCCAAATACTTAAAGTATTATTATTTTGTAAAGCCAATGGCAATAAATGATTAGGCCAGTTTTGAAATGAGATGGGACGTAACCATCGTTTTACTGCATTTACACCAACAGCAGTAAAACGACTATCGGTGGTAGCAGGATAAGGACCTCCATGCACCATGCTATCACACACTTCAACACCAGTAGGTACGCCGTTAATTAATACACGTCCTGCGATGCTTAAAGCCAAGTTCAATAATTCGGGGTGATTTGAAAAATCTTGATCTGTCCCCATTAATGTGGTAGAAATTTGTCCATGTACACTTTTCCAAACTTGTTTAAGTTGCTCCATGGAACTACATTCAATTAATATTGAGTAAGGACCAAATACTTCTTCGGCCAAACTTGGATTGTTTAAAAAAGTACTTGCATCAACCAAAGTCAAAACAGGAAAACCATTATTTGAAGTAGGTGTATTGGTTGTTAAACAAGTAATGCCTTTTTGAGCAAGTGCATGGGTACTGTTTTTAAAATAAGCTGCTTGAATTCCATCATGCAACATAGGTACTGGGGCAATGGCATTCATTTCGGAAGCAAGCGTAGCTGAAAAAGAAGTTAACGCCTCACTTTTTACACCCATTAAAATACCAGGATTCGTACAAAATTGACCCATCCCTAAAGTAATAGAACCTGCATAATTTTTTGCTATACCAGCCGCATCTTTTGCTAAGGCATCTTCTAATAATACAACCGGATTCACACTTCCCATTTCAGAAAAAACAGGAATTGGATTTTTCCTACTACTTGCATAATCAAGTAAAGCACGTCCACCATTTCTTGAACCAGTAAAACCAACTGCTGCAATTGCATCTGCTTGTACCAAACTTTTTCCGGTTTCAAAATCGGTTGCTGTCACATGTTGAAAAACATGGGCTGGCATTTGATTTGTTTCAGCTGCTTGTTGAATGGCAGTTGCTACTAAAGTGGATGTTGCTAAGTGTCCTGGATGTGCTTTTACAATAACGCTACATCCAACCGCTAAGGCGCTTGCCGTATCTCCACCCGCTGTGGAATAAGCAAAAGGAAAATTGCTTGCACCAAATACGACCACCGGACCTAATGGATGCATCATTTGTCTAATATCTGGCTTGGGTGGTGTTTTTGTTGGAATAGCTGTATCAATACTAGCATCTACATAATCACCTTGCTTTAACATGGTTGCAAACATGCGAAGTTGAAAACAAGTACGTCCTCTTTCACCTGTCAAACGAGCTAAAGGCAAATTAGTTTCCTTATTGGCTTGTTCTAATAAAGTATCTCCTAAAGCTTCGATATTGTTAGCAATCGTTTCTAAAAACGCCGCTCTTTGCAAAGGGGTGGTTAAAGAATACTGCTCAAAAGCAATTGCTGCTTTATGGGTGATTTCAGAAATGCTACTCATTAGATGGCTTGTTGTTAATTTATAAACTATGAAACTCAGGAAGGGTTGGTCTGTTTTTTATTCCAGTATCAATAATGGATTCAATTCTATTTCTTTCTTCTCCTTCTAAAATTAATCTTGGTCTTCTTACTGTTTCAGAACCAATACCTGTTTTAGACTCCGCAAATTTGATGTATTGTACCAACTTAGCATGAATGTCTAATTCTAATAGAGGCATAAACCATCTGTATATTTCTGTGGCTTCCGCAATTTTACCCGCTTTTGCTAATTTGAAAATGGCTACTGTTTCTGCAGGAAAAGCGCAAACTAAACCAGCTACCCAACCATCTGCGCCTAATACTAATTCTTCTAAAGCCAAGGTATCAACCCCACATAAAATGCGGAATCTGTCACCAAATGCATTACGCATTCTAGTTACATTCGTCACATCTCTTGTAGATTCTTTTACTGCTTGAATACTAGGCACTTTAGCTAATTCAGCAAACATATCAATCGTTACATCCACTTTATAATCAACAGGATTATTGTAGATCATAATTGGTAAAGAGGTACTTGCTGCGATATCTTTAAAATATTGTACCGTTTCACGATGATCAGATTTGTAACGCATAGGAGGCAATAACATCAATCCTTTTGCACCCCAGTTTTCTGCATCTTTAGCACATTGAATGGCCACGCTAGTACTGCCTTCAGCAATGTTAATGACAACTGGCACTTTGCCATCCACTAATTTAATAGTTTCTTTTACTAAGATTTCTTTTTCGGCATTGGTCAATACACTTGCTTCACCTAAGGTGCCGCCCAATATAATACCGTTCACACCTGCAGCCAATTGTGCTTTAATATTAACGGTAAATAAATCTAAATCCAAAGTATCCTTATCGGTAAACTTGGTGGTCACTGCGGGGAATACCCCTTTCCAATCTATAGCCATAACATATTAATTTTTGTATTAAAATAGGAATTAAAAATAACGAAAAAAAACCAATAAAAAAGACCACTCATCCATCAATTAGTCAACCAATTCTCCTTCTAAGTCGTAGTCATAGGCTTTGGTTATTTTAACCATCACAAAGTCGCCTGGCTTCAAGCGTTTGCTAGTATTAATAACTACTTCGTTGTCTACCTCAACACTATCAAATTCGGTACGACCTAAATACCTGCCTGCTTCTTTTTTATCTACTAACACTTTTAATACCAAGCCTTCTTTTTCTTGGTTTCTAGCCAAGCTAATTTCTTGTTGCACTTCCATGATTTCTTCGGCGCGTCTTTGCTTTTCAGCTGCAGGTACATTGTCTACTAAATCATGCGCGGAAGTATTTTCTTCATGGCTATAAGTGAATATACCCACTCTATCAAACTCATGTTCAATTAAAAATGCTTTTAATTCTTCTATATCTTCTAATGTCTCTCCAGGAAAGCCTGCAATTAAAGTAGTACGAATGGCAATACCCGGAACACGTTTGCGAATTTCTTGAATCAATTCCCCCATTTCCTCACGCGTAATATTACGCTTCATAGCAGCTAACATATTATTACTTGCATGTTGCAAAGGAATATCAATGTACTTGCAAATATTAGTTCGCTCTCTCATTACATCCAATACTTCTAATGGAAACTTACTTGGATAGGCATAATGTAATCGTATCCATTCCAAGCCTTTTACGTCGGCAAGTGCATTTAATAAATCGGGAAGTGCACGCTTTTTATAAATATCTAATCCATAATAAGTAAGTTCTTGTGCAATGAGCATTACTTCCTTCACTCCTTTTTTCACTAAGCCTTCTGCTTCAGCCACTAATTGCTCAATGGTTTTACTTACATGCTGGCCGCGCATTAATGGTATGGCGCAAAAAGAGCAGGTTCTATTACAACCCTCACTAATTTTTAAATAAGCGTAATGAGAGGGTGTACTTAATAAACGCTCTCCTAATAGTTCTGCTTTATAATTGGCATTGAGTTGATTCAACATTAAAGGCAGTTCCATGGTACCAAACCAAGCGTCTACTTCAGGAATTTCTAAGGCCAAATCGGTTCTATATCTTTCACTCAAACAACCGGTAACATATACCTTGTCTAGTTTTCCTTTTTTCTTTAGAGCTACTTGGTCTAAAATAGTATTCACGCTTTCTTCCTTGGCTTTATCAATAAACCCACAGGTATTCACTACTACTATATTGTGATCTAATTTTTTATTCTCATGCACTACCTCAATTTCATTGGCCAATAATTGCCCGCTCAGCATTTCACTGTCCACTAAGTTCTTACTACAACCTAATGTGATAATGTTTACTTTATTTTGTTTGAGCGTTTTAGACTTCATGATTTTTTATTAAAGCAATTTATTTATGTACTTCGTTGGTAAAGTGAAAAGTAATATCGGGGTTATTCGTAATTTCTGTATTTAAAAACCATTCACTTTGCGCTAAATATACCGGTGCTTCATCTTTATCCAAAGCTGCGTTTTGTTGTTTGAAACGTAAAAAATCGTGTAATTTATTTTGATCCTTAGACGTTAGCCAACAAGCTTTGTAAAAAGGCAGGGTTCTGAATTCACAGGCTGCTCCATATTCTTGTAATAAACGGTATTGTATTACTTCAAATTGCAAATCGCCCACACAGCCAATAATTTTTTTATTGCCGCCAAACTGCGTAAACAATTGCGCAACTCCTTCGTCGGTTAATTGGGTAATGCCTTTTTCAAGTTGTTTGGTTTTCAAAGGGTCTTTATTCACAAGTTCTTTAAATATCTCTGGTGAGAAAGTAGGTATACCTGTAAAATAAAATTTTTCGCCTTCAGTAAGTGTATCTCCAATTTTAAAATTACCTGTATCAAATAAACCTACCACATCTCCTGCATAGGCATCTTCAATCACATCCTTGCTGCGTGCTAAGAAACTATAGGGGTTACTAAAACGAACTTCTTTATCTAGCCTAACATGTTTATAATAGGTATTACGTTCAAACTTTCCGCTACATACACGCATAAAGGCAATACGGTCGCGGTGTTTAGGATCCAAGTTGGCATGTATTTTAAAAATAAAGCCACTGAATTTATCTTCACCCACTGCTAAAGTTCTCACACTGGTTGCTCTATCTCTTGGGACCGGTGCTATTTGAATAAAAGTATCAAGCATTTCTTTCACTCCAAAATTATTCACAGCCGATCCAAAAAACACAGGCGCAATTTTTCCCGCTAAATAATCGGCAGGGTTTAAGGCTCCATATACGCCATCAATTAATTCAACATCTTCTCTTAAAATAGCCGCATCTTTCTCTCCTATTTTTTCTTCAAGTACATTACTTGCTAAATCTTCAATAGCTACTGTATCTTCTTCTGTTGCCTTAGTGCTTGCAGCAAATAATCTTAAATTTTTATCGTGCAAATTATACACCCCTTTAAACTCCTTACCACTATTAATAGGCCAGGTCATGGGGTGTAAAGAAATTTTTAATTCGTTTTCTAATTCTTCTAATAAATCAAATCGGTTCTTTCCATCACGATCCATTTTATTAATAAATACAATAACGGGTGTGTCACGCATACTACACACTTCCATGAGTCTTCTGGTTTGCGCCTCCACTCCATTCACAGAATCAATTACTAGTATAACACTATCTACTGCGGTTAAAGTACGGTAAGTATCTTCCGCAAAATCCTTGTGGCCAGGGGTATCTAATAAATTAATTAAAATATGATTATACTCAAATGACATTACGGAAGTGGCCACCGAGATACCTCTTTGACGCTCAATTTCCATAAAGTCACTGGTAGCGTGTTTCTTTATCTTATTACTCTTT
>Ga0114964_10002010_pt1 | contig 14502 bp, 15 predicted proteins | sample C_131016_MF_Meta_FD_92638 | JGI IMG/M metagenome (GOLD analysis project Ga0114964, IMG submission 92638) | Freshwater microbial communities from Lake Croche, Canada to study carbon cycling - C_131016_MF_MetaG | ecosystem: Environmental > Aquatic > Freshwater > Lake | place: Lake Croche, Canada... | reverse complement strand
CGTTTCGTGAGCAGGTGTACCAGCGCCACAAAGCCCAGTGCTGGCAGATAGCCGGCCACTGCCATAACTAGTCGAACCCAAAAGTTTCCTGTTACGGTGCCTCCGCTTGGGGCAAAGTGAATGACGACACTGAGAGTTGTTCCGGTGAGAATCACAGGCCAACTAAGCGCTTTCGGCCCTGTCGCCAGCAGAGCCAAGCGTTTTAAATCCCAGGTTGAAGTCGCACTGCTCATACTTCATTGTCGCCTAGCCCGTTAGCCCTCAGTTTCACCTGAGGGTTAACCCTCAATGCGACGGAACCACTCGTCGCTCGACATAGATTTAGAGTGTGAACACAGTTTCCAATTCTGGGCGAGATGCCGCGTATGAAAGATACGTCTTGCTGGTTGAAGATGATGATCTGGTTCGGTCTCTACTCGCATCTTTTCTAGAAAACGCCGGCTTCAAGGTCACGACCGCAACTAATGCTCAAGACGCCAAACGAGCAATCGCAGCTGTTGACCCGGACGCCGTGGTGCTCGATATCGATCTTGGGCGCGGACCCTCAGGTCTGGACATCGCAGATCTTCTCGCCAGCCGCAGACGTGACATTGCCGTAGTCTTTCTCACCAACCTTTCGGACCCTCGATTCGCCAATAGAGAGATGGAATCCGCGCACCCAAACGCTGCCTATCTGAATAAGACGATGCTGAAAGACCCCTCTGTCCTAATTCAGGCTCTGGAAGCTGTCCTGAACGAGCGTGATCTATCCGCTTTTCGACATGACAAGTCAACGGACCGGCCTTTTGCGAATCTATCCAAAACCCAGGTTCAAGTTCTAAAGCTAATATCCGAAGGCAGGACGAACGCTCAGATTGCCGAATTGCGTGGACGCTCACTGGCGGCAACCGAAAGCTCCGTCACCCGCACACTTAAGGCTCTGGGGCTTGATACCGAATCCGACATCAATGTCCGCGTCGCCGCGGCCCGAGCTTTCCTAATAAACCGCGACTGAGACCCCCACTAGCGCTAACCCTCCGAATCAGATAAACTCTAGAAGTTGTCTTTCGCAAGAAAGCCACCCAGCGTTTGTAGCTCAACGGATAGAGCATCTGACTACGGATCAGAAGGTTGGGGGTTCGAGTCCCTCCAAGCGCACAAAATATTTGACCGCCAAGGTGTTACTGGATAAAACAGACCCTAGCCGGAGTTGCCCAGATTAGCTCACAATTTGGGGAGCAAAAGCTTCGGCTATTCCTGACTTTGCTTGTTTTTCAAGTCCGACCGTAACAGCGAAAGTATCTTCATAAACATCAAAGTCATAAGCCTTACCCCAGCGCAGCTTGATTACGTGGATACCAGGGTTTACATAAGGATCCCCATTTTCAAGCGCACAAGTCGCAACCCAACGGGCAACCACTGTTGTGTTCCATGGTGCACCTTGAACTAAGACATTTGTGACCTCGAACTTAAGCTCTGGTAAAATGGTGCCGAGCCTTTGGAACCATCGGCCCAAGGCTTCTTTGTCATGCCTGACACCGCCCAGTGAGTTGGGACCGGCAAAACGATGGGTGAGGCCTGTAGAGGACACCCCATCCAGAACCGCTTCGTAATCATGATTTTGAACGGCGAGAAATGTTTTACGAACTACCTTCTCAACTATTGAACTGTAAATAAGCATGTGCCTAAAACCTCTCGCCTTCTAAATTCCAACTGTCTTTGGACCTAACTCTATGCTCTGCCCAAAAACTTTGTTTGTTCTCGCACTGGAATCACTGCGGATCACAAGGTTGGGGGGTTCGAGTCCCTCCAAGTGCACTTTGTTTCTTCTAACGAGGGCTGGCTTTCAAAAGGCGTCCTCGAAGCTCCCCCCCTACTTCTAACCGCTAGCCGACCTGCCAGCCTCCGTCAACAACAATGCTTTGACCCGTGATGTAAGAGCTTTCGTCGCTCGAGAGAAACTTGTAAACACTTGCAATCTCATCGACGCGACCAAGTAAACCAAGAGGAATACGTTTGACAAACTGCGACTTTTCTTGGTCGGCACTGGTGCCATTTTGCGAAGCGCGTACTGCAAAAAGTTGGTCCAGCATTGCTGTATCAATCTGACCAGGGCAGACCGCATTAACTCGCAAATTGTGTGGAGCTAAATCAGCAGCCATAGATTGAGCCAGCCCGATAATTCCGAATTTGCTTGCCGAATATGCCGCATTACCTGCGCCGCCACGCACTCCAAATAGGGACGATGAAAACACTATTGTCCCCGGCTTCTGAGATGCAATTAAGAATCTCCCAAACGATTGAGCCGTGTTGAATGCGCCGGTTAGGTTAACCGAGATAGTTTTTTCCCAGTCGTCTGAGCTCAGGTCCAAGAATGGTTTGAGTGTGAGAATGCCCGCGTTAATGACAAGTGCGTCGCAAACCCCAAAATCTTGGCTAATGCGCCCGGCGGCAATTGCAGTAGAAGCTGAGTCAGTTAGATCAACCCCCAGCCCAATGGTTTCAACACCGTATTTGGCTTTAGTTTTCAAAGCTAATTCATCACACTGCTCTTGTGACAGATCAGCAACCACGATTCTGGCTCCAGCTCTAGCAAATTCGTCAACGAGAGCTCTGCCGATAACGCCGGCCGCTCCTGTAATTAGAGCGGTACGCCCCGCTAATGGAGGTGTTGGAGAATTTCCTGAACTCATCGATGGCCTCCTATTGGATGCTTAATGGCGTTGGCAATTATTTGATCATGGCCAGGAATGATTCTCGCGTTGCATTCACTGGCAATCTCAAGAAGTCTTTCCAGCGAGGCATGCGCATTTGCGCGATCCTGTTGAGTACCGCCAGCAAAGGACCCGCACGGGGTATCGTCTAAGAGATTTTGTGCCAAGTCCACGGCGTCAGCGCAAAATAGCCACGAACCGCTCTGCTCAAGTTCTATTAGGAACGACATGTGCCCAGGGGTGTGCCCTGGTGTGAAGATAGCCTTAACTCCTGGTGCTATTTGAGTGTCGCCGTCTAGCTCTACCCATGTTGTTTCGGGTGAGGTCCAATCTGGCTTGTGGAAACCTTCGGCAATGCCGACCTTTCCAGATCTGATGAAATCAAGTTCGGCTTTTTGAATGGCAATAGGCACTCCCGCACGAGACAAAGTGGGAATGCCACCTGAATGATCAACATGTGCATGGCTTATTGCGGCCAGTGAAATGTCTTTCGGAGCTAACCCGATGGCTTCTAACGCAGAGCACAACGGGTCTCCCGCAAGAATCCAATTCCACTCATCGGGTTGAGGTGGAACTGGGCTAAGACGCCATTCCGCATCGATATTCGGGGCCCCAACTCCACCTGCAATATAGGCTTTTTGATTTTCCGGTGAGAGATGAGCAGCCCTGGACATGCCGGTGTCGATAAGCACCCAGCCGTCAGTGGTTTCGACTGCTATCCCGAGTAGCGGCTCCCAATAAAGATGCTGGGAGCCACCCTCGAGAGAGAGGCTCTTCGAAACGCGTTCCGCTCCATATTGGAGCAAAAACATTCTGAGAGCTTTGGTCATTTCAATTTCTCTTATTTCAATTGATTCTTCAGGCTTTCGAAGGTGACGAACGGGTCAGGAGTAGATAAACCAAACCAGTGACTATCAACCCTGGAATCCAAGAAATATCTGCGTCCCCGACCCAGGCAGTGCCAAAACCCTTTAGAGCGGAGTTGTTTACGAATGGAAGCGCTGTAGCTACTCCAATCGCATACGCAAGTATGGCTTTGAGGCTGAAACCACTGAAGGTCCACGACTTTGGATCGTTGAAGTAAACGCCTTTTGCTGCAAAGAACGCCTCCACGTTGTAGTTACCTTTTCTCACCCAGTAGTAGTCAATTAGGTTAATCGCTCCCCAAGGCACGAAACCCAGAAGCAGGAATGATAGGAACACACTCACGGCTGCATTGAAATCAGCAGTTGCAGAAATCGCTATCCACAAACCAATCAGGAACGTTGGCAAAAGCATGATTGCACGCAAAGAAAGCGAGGGTTTCGGTACCTTAAAAGTGGATAGGGCGGTTATTAGATTCAACATTCCGCCGTAAAGGTTCATCGCATTGCTTCCAGCCACTGCGACGGCCGTCAAAATGAACAGCATCGATATGAGTAAGCCGCTACCAAACATGCTTGTGACCGCGCCTGAGGTATCTCCTGGGACGAACTGAACGGCTAGCATCACGCCAAGTATTTCAGTCCATGTAGTACTAATCATCGATCCAGCAAATGTCCAACCAAAGGCAGCCTTTGCAGTTGTCTCGTATGGCAGATACCTCGAGTAATCCGAGACATAAGGTGCATAGGTAAGCAAGAACGTTGCAGTGATTCCAAATGCGGTGAAAAATGGCCCAACCGCAAAACCGGAAGTGTCGAGTTTAAGTCCGCCGTGCATAACCGACGCGACAGTAACGATGATTACAGCGATTCCAAGAGGCCATTGAGCCCATTTCGCCGCGGCGTGAATTGCTCTATACCCAAGAAGCGCCAACACAAGGCTGACAACCGAGACTATTGCGGCTGAAGCAGCAAGTGGCACACTTGGCGCTGCTGCCGTTAGAAACTGCCCACCAATTACAGCGGTAGTCGCGAAGAAGCCAAGATACAGGAAGGTGGCCAGAGCCACTGGAATTAGTGCACCTAGAAATCCAAACTGGCCGCGGCTCTGAATCAGCTGCGGCACACCAAGTTTGGCTCCCTGAATTGAGTGCAATGACATAAATGCTGCGCCAGCAAGGTTTCCTAGGATCACTGCAACGAGAGCCCAGAATAAGTTGTTACCCACAATAATCGCCAAGGCACCAAAATAAGCATTTCCAATGTTCAAATTGGCAGTCAGCCAAATTGGAAACAAGTCTCTAGCTTTTCCGTGTCGCTCATTCCTAGGAATGATGTCGATATGTTGAACTTCCAAGTTCTGTTGTGAATCATTTGAGGACATTTTGTTATTCCTTTCATACAAAGTTGAAATCATTGTTTGAGAACTTTTGCCATTACCGCCGAGCGGTTGAGTTGTAGCTGATTGATCAATCCACGAATTGAGTATTTCGACTTCGTCTTATTTTTTGCCATCACCTCCTCAGGACTTTTGCCTACCTGAGCCAAGAAGTTAACTGGATCGGTAGCGCCTTCGGTGTTTATGAATAGGACAACTGATTCTGAATTCAGTCCAAGTTGCTCACGCTGTGATTCTTCCAACGACGCGAAAGCTCCAAGCCCGGCCGCGCCTGATTCTCCAGCGACAATACCCAAATCAGCCAAGAGCCTCATTCCCAGGTAGGCCGCTTCATCTCCAATCGCAATGTATGCGTCGGCGAAATACTTGACTATCGGCCACGCAATCATTGACGGAAGACCACAATTTAAGCCGGCCATCATCGAACTGTGGGGACCAGGGACCTCAACTATTTTTCCCAATTCTGCCGAACGCATCAGGCTGTTCGCGTCTCTCGGTTCTACGATAATGGCCAGCGGTGTCGGTCCTTTACGTTCAACTTTGTAATGACTTAGACCCGCAGCGGCGAATGAGCCGACTCCGCTCTGAAAGACGACCACGTCCGGAAAGCTTTTGCCTTCGAGTTGATCGTCGACTTCCCGAAACATTGTCGAGTACCCTCTGATGACGTCCGCGGGGGTCTCCACGTAACCCTCCCATGAAGTATCCGAGATAACGAGGGTAGTCTCCGACTGTTCTTTTGCAGATCGCAGAATGGCGTCGTCATAATCGCCAGCTACCACAGTCACGGTTGCGCCTTCTGCTTCGATGTCATCGATTCGCGATTGGGCCGTTCCAGCCGGCACGAATATTGAACACTTTAGGTCTAACAGTTTCGCCATTCGAGCCACGCCACGACCGTGATTTCCATCCGTGGCGGCAGCCAGGGACAAATCCGAGCGCGTGCCTAGATCTTGTTTGACTTTTGAGATAGAAATCGGCTGCGCGCTGCTTCCAATCCAGTTTTTCTCGATAGAGCAAACGGTAGCCCATGATGCCCCGAGCATTTTGAATGAGGGTAAGCCCAGTCTCAGCGATTCATCTTTCACCAGCACCGTTCCAACACCAAGTCGCTGGGCCAAGGTCGGAAGATTGTAGAGAGGTGTTGGTTGATATGCCTCAATCGATTTGTGAAAGGGTAGGGGATCGCCTTCTCCTATTCCGAATTCCAATGTGGTCGCTGGAATACGAGGGGAGGAGATAAAAACTTCAGGTTTCATTTTTTTCATACCGCCGTGTATCCACCGTCGATAATGATCGATTGGCCAGTTATGTATGAAGAGTCGCTAGATGCGAGAAAGAGGACCACCTTGGCAACTTCATCCGGGTCTCCTTGTCTGCGCATGGGTATGTTGTTCAGCAGTGAGCTCATGGCTTCTTTTGGATTAGCTTGATGCTCCCAAAAACTAGCGTTGAAAGCTGTGTCGATCCAACCTGGGCATACAGCGTTCACTGTTGTCCCATCAGACGCTAGTTCGTCAGCAAGGGACCTGACGAGCCCTAACATGCCTGCTTTTGATGCATGGTAGGCAGGCATCCCTGCATGACCCCTAAAAGATCCAGTGGACGCATTCAGAATCACGCGCCCAGCCTTGGACTTAGCCAGAGCCGTTTGAGCTGCTTGCACAGTGAAGAATGCTCCACGAAGATTTACTGAGAGCGAATCGTCCCAGTCCTTTAGTGTCCATTCACTGAGGCCTTTGGCGACGAGAACCGCGGGATTATAGAAAATGGTGTCAATCGTCCCATCGCCTAACTCGGCAGTGAGGCGAACAGCGTTTTTTATTTGCTCAACCGAAGTGAAGTCTGTAGTCGTAAATGTGGCTGTGCCTTCCAATTTCTTCAACGCGAGTGATTGCCCTGCTTCCTCAGCAATGTCAGCGATCACCACGTTATCGCCACGTTCGCGAAGTCGTTGAACTACGGCCGCTCCAATGCCGCTAGCACCACCAGCAACTAGCGCGGTACCCATTAGTTATCCTCAAGACTCAGCGATGCTATGGCTAGCGAGGCAACCTCTTCGTCTGTCAAAGATGCCGCTCCGCTTACTCCGACCCCTCCAACGAGTTGTCCCTGAAAGAAAATGGGCAAGCCTCCTGGAAAGACCGTGACTCTGCCACCAAGGGAGTTTGCGAGTCCCCAATCAGATTCACCAGGAGTCGACAGGCTCGCCCATTTACCGGTCGGGTGCCCAAAGGCTACTGAAGTGAAGGCTTTATCCACCGCCAGTGGTAGTCCGCCAAGCTGTGAGTCGTCCATGCGCCCAGATAGGACAAGATTGCCGGCGCGATCACAAACAGCGCACGCTAGTTTCAGTTCTCGTTTGCCGGCCTCCTGAAAAACAAAATCCATAATTCGTTTTGCCGTGAATAAGGTCATGTCGCTTACGTCTCTGAACGCGTCATTGGTCATTCGATTCTCGCAATGACAGCACCGACCAAAATCGTTTCTCCAGCGACCCCGATGAGTTCTGAAATCACTCCTGAGCAGGGTGCTTCAACGTCCGCGTCAACTTTCTCGGTTTCAACAACTGCAATTGGGTCACCCTCTTCGACACTTTGACCCACCTGCACCAACCATGACGCAAGTACTGCCTCTTGCATGGTCATGCCCCATTTCGGCATCACTACATCCACCAGAAAACCGCCCTTCGTTTATGCATCTTCTTATTCCAAAGTCTTCAAAATCGCGGATCGGATGTCAGCGTCCTGCACCAGAATTCTTTCCTCGAGTGGTGGTGAGAATGGAACTGGGAAGTCTTCCCAGGCCACTCTTTGGGGTGCTGACTTAAGCGCCGAGAAGTTATTTTCAACTACCATCGCGACAATTTCACTCGCAGCCGAGCAGGTGATTCGAGCGTTATCTACCACCACCAATCTTCCAGTTTTTGAGACAGACTCTAGAATGAGGTTTTTATCTAGCGGCACCAGCGTTCTCGGGTCAATAACCTCGACTGATAGCCCTTGCTCTTCAAGCTCCCGAGCCACCCTCAAAGCCTTCGGCACCGTGGCGCCAATCGCCACAACGGTCACGTCTGTGCCTTTTTTCTTGATATCTCCCACACCAATTGGGATAACGTATGGGTGATCCGGCACTTCTCCCTTTGTGCCGCCAAGAACGAAATCCTGCAGATACACGACAGGATTAGGATCCCTGATGGCCGCTAACATCAAGCCCTTCGCGTCGTAGGGAGTCGAGGGCATGACGATTTTGAGACCAGCCACATTCATAAGCATCGGATGCGGGTTCTCTGAATGCTGAGCAGCAGCCGATCCGCTCGGTCCTGTGGCGGTGAAGTACACGATAGGCAGATTGACCTGCCCTCCAGACATGTAGCGAAGTTTTGCCGCTTGATCAGCGAGCTGGTCCATTGCAACGTAGAAAAATGAACCGACCATTAGATCAACCACTGGACGCAGACCTACTGCCGCTGCGCCAACGCAGGCGCCGACGAATGTTGCTTCAGAAATGGGAGTATTACGAATCCTCATGTCTCCAAACTCTTCTACCAGGCCTCGTGTGGCGCCGATAACCGAACGTCCCACATCCTCACCTATAACAACTACATTGGCGTCCTCTCTCATCGCATCGCGAAGCCCCTCTTTCATCGCTTGAATGAAATAAATGGAACGCTGCGCCACTGCGGTCTCGTCTTTCGGAAGGGTCTTACTCATGACTGTGCCCCATTCAACTCAACCGCGAAAAGGTGCTGGAGAGCCTCCTCAGCATCTGGGAACGGACTATTTTCAGCAAATGTCACCGCTGATTCAACCGACGCAATTTCTTCGGTGTCAATGGCTTCCCATTGCTCACTGGTCATGATTCCAGATGCAACCAATCTGTTGCCGTATAAAAGGATCGGATCTCTTGCCTCCCAAGCTTTCTGCTCTTCCTTAGGTCGATACTCTCCGGCGAAAACTTCCTCACCCTCGTTGTGGCCGTTTCGACGGTAAGATTTAGCCTCAATGAGAGTTGGGCCTTCTCCTTTTCTTGCGCGAGCAACGGCTCGCTCGGTGGCCTCTCGCATCGCAATCACGTCATTGCCATCGACTTCTTCTCCAGGGATGCCCATCGGAGTTCCACGATCAACAATGCGGCCAGCGGTCAGGTCAGCAGTAGGTGTCCATTCGGTGTAGCCATTGTTTTCACAAATAAATATCACAGGCAGCTTCCAGATGGCCGCTAAATTCATCGACTCAAAAAACACCCCTTGATTGGAGGCTCCGTCACCAAAGAAAATTACTGTGACCGAGTCCCGACCGAGGTGCTTGTCTCCCCAAGCAGACCCGGTCCCAATAGGAATTCCGCCGCCAACAATGCCATTTGTTCCCATGATGCCAAGTTCAAAGCTCACAATGTGCATTGAGCCACCTTTGCCTCTACAGTAACCATCTACGCGGCCAAATAGCTCTGCCATCATTTTGTCGACGCTTGCGCCTTTAGCAATTAGGTGCCCGTGGCCACGGTGGGTAGAGGTTATTCGGTCGTCCTTGCGAATTGCGGAGCATGCGCCGACGGCAATTGCTTCTTCGCCCGTGTAAAGATGCACAAACCCTGGAAGCGTGCCCCTCTTGAACAGCAGAGACAGTTTCTCTTCAAAACGGCGAATTCTGATCATTCGGCGCAGTAAATCGAAATGATCTTCAACATCAAGTCTGTCAAAAAAAGATTGAGCCAATCTTCTAACCTCCTGGAACGACATTTGAGTAATTCTAAGCACAGCATAAGCATTACTTGCGAGATAGATGGTTTGTATAATGTATTCGTTATCAAAATGTGAGAGAACGAGGAATTCTTTGAACCCAAAGGGAATCACCCAAGGCAAGATTGGTGCTGTCTCTTCCGGCCACGCACTAGCGACCCGTGCGGCATTGGACATTCTTACCGACGGTGGTTCAGCGGTTGACGCCGCAATTTGTGCGCAGGCCGTGATCTGCGTAGTCATGCCCCAAGCGGCAGGGCTTGGCGGTGACATGCTCATGCTAATTCGCACCCCTGAATCGAATACTTTTGCAATCAACGGTGTCGGTCGCAGCTCTCTCGAATGGGCTCCCCCCAATCAAGGAAGTGGGGCAACCGTGACTGTGCCCGGAATCGTTTCAGGCTGGTCGGTTGCTGAAGGAGCTTTTGGAAAACTCCCGTTGCAGAGAATATTCGCACCGGCTATTGCAATCGCTAGAAGTGGGTTCAACGCTGAAGCGTCACTTATTAGGGCCAGGGATTCACAGCGCGCAAGACTGCTCGCAAATGGAGCGAGCGATTGGCCCCTGATTAACCTTGGGCTCGGTGATGAATGGAAGCAGCCCGAATTGGCTGCACTGCTGGAGTACTTAGTCCGTTCTGGGCTGCAATCTTTTTACAAGGATCCAGTTGCGTCCACAATTTGTCGAGCTGTCCAAAAACTTTATGGCGGACTCTCCACTGAAGATTTTGCTTCTCAAAATGTTTTGCTTGAAAATGCCACTTCGACTTCCTGGGGGCTCAGCACACTTTATGTTCAGCCACCTTCAACTCAGGGAGTTTTGCTCGCTATGGTCGCTAAATGGTTAGACCACAACACTGATCTCTTTTACCCGCAAGGCAAAATGAATGCGGAACTTGATACCTTGCTAGCACACCTCGAAATAGAAGTGACTGAAGGTGCCTTTCAGAGCAGAGACGCGGTAATAAGTGAAGGAGATTCATTGCTCAAAAAAACTATTGACGTCAATCTGACGGCACCTTCTCATCGGGCCGGCCCTCGTTCGTATCTGCACACCGCAGGTGTAGCAGTAACAGATGCCGATGGGTTGACGGTATCTTCGCTTGTGAGTGTTTTCGATGATTTTGGATCAGCTATTTACGTTCCAGAACTTGGTATTTCACTAAATAACAGAGCCGATGGTTTTACGACTGGAGCTAATGCTTACGCCCCAAATGCTTTTCCAGTTCACACACTTGCTCCAGCAATTTTGGTGGACGCCTCAGGCTACTCGCTGGCCCTTGCGACTCCCGGGGCTGACGGCCAGGTGCAAACTTTGATACAGATTCTCAGCGCAATGCGTTTTCGGGGTAGGGATCTTTTCGAAGCGATCTCTGCGCCAAGGTGGAGGGCCGAGGATGGCAAGGTGCTAATTGAAAGAACACACCCCAAGTACAACGCACTCTTGAATATGGGTTACAAACTCGAAGAACAACCATTAGGCAGCGAGATTTTCGGAGCTGTAGTAGCGACAGGAACGAACATGCAAGGACCATACGCTTCGGCTGATTTCAGGCGTCAAGTCACTGCGGGTGCAAGATGAGTAACTCGACCGAAACGGGAGAGTTCGCCTTAGAACTTCGGAATGAAATCGAATCGAGGCGCGAGGAAATAGTCGAACTCTGTGCAGAACTCGTTTCAGCCTTGAGCATCAACCCCGAGGGTGATACCCGAAAAGTAGCTGAAGTGGTTTACCAATTTCTCGAGAAGAGAAACATGGAGCCGATCAAAATTGCTGCAGTCGAAACGATGCCTTCAGTGATGGCCTCGATTGATTCCGGAAAATCGGGTAAACACTTAGTTCTCAATGTTCATTTGGACACCATGCCACCTGGAGATGAAACGCTTTGGTCCGCTCCTCCGTTCGAGCTCACTAGACGCGAGGGAAAGCTGTTTGGTTTGGGAATGGGCAATATGAAGGGGGCAGTCGCAGCCATGCTCCACGCCTTTAATTTTCTTCAGAGAAATAAAGATCTATGGTCCGGGAAAGTAACCTTCACTGCGGTAAGCGACGAAGTTGTATTTGGGGTGAATGGGGCCGGCCATCTTTTGAACGAATATCCCGAACTGTTCGCGGATGCGTTGATTTGCGGCGAGGGGCCAGGCTTCAAACGGTTGGCTAATGGAGAAAAAGGCGTTCTCTGGCTACGCCTAACCGCAAATGCTGAAGGTGGTCATTCTTCTTCAGTTATTCGTGGCCAATCAGCGTCTGCAAAAATTGCAAGAGCGGTAGCAGCCATTGACCAACTAACTGGCCTTGCACCTGGAATTTTGGTGACTGGCAGTGTGGATCAAGTGCTGAGCGAAATTGCGACAGATCGTGACAAGGGTGACGGCCAAGTTCTGAGTGTAAATATTGGAACTATCTCGAGCGGTACCTTTATAGGCCAAGTCTCAACCAGCGCTCAAGCCGATGTCGACTTGAGACTGCCTCCAGGCATAACCGTTGATGAAGCCGAGTCCCTTGTTCAAAAAGTTCTCGAAAGAGAAGTAGGGGTTGGTGTCATTGATGTCAAGAGAATTAAGGGATGGAATCCGAATGTTACCGACCCCAAAAGTTCTATCGTTCAGGCCTGGAACTTGGCATCAGCACTCAGCCAAGTGCCAGAGCCTGAATTAGCTGTCCGACTGCCAGCAAGCGACGCTAGCCGCTGGAGACAGAGAGGAGTCGACGCGATCTGCTACGGGCCGCAACCAACGGCATCCGCAGGTATAGATGACTTTGCTTTCGAGGATGAAGTCCTAACCTGTGTGGCACTCTATACCTTGGCAGGAATAGTGTTTCTAAACTCTAATAATCGGAGTGACCCCGTTGGAAAATAACAAAAATTTTGAGAACCTAAATGATGTGAACATCATCAAAGACAAGGCTTCTAATTCGATCTCGCCCAAAGCAAGAAAGAGACTGAGGCACGAGATACTCAGACCGCAAATCAAAATAACTCCCTTGCCTAATCAAATTCACGATGCACTTGAAGACGCGATAATTCATGGAGACATTGAGTCCGGAACACGTATCCGTGCGGATGACATCGCCGAGGTATTCGGCATAAGCCGTATCCCCGTTAGGGAAGCCCTGAGTTCTCTCCATGAGGCGGGCTGGGTTGAAATAAAACCGCGTTACGGCGTTTATGTTAGGTCCAGATCGCGAAGTGAGCTAACGCAGCTATTCGAAGCTCGCGTCGCCGTGGACTCAGAAATATCAAGACTGGCTTCTTTGCGTCGAAGTCAAGAAGACATTGAATCGCTCACAAAGATCGTTGCCCAATCAAAAACCAGAGCCGATGCCGATGATGTTGAGGGTTTATACAAAGCGAGCAATGACTTTTACGTCGCTCTTAGACTGGCAGCCCGAAACAGTGTGCTGGCAGCCATCTCTTTGCATTTAGAAAAGCGTGCAAGATTTTACTTTTATCCAATTGCTAAAGATTTGGGTCGGGATTGGGCTGTTCGGCAGGCCGAGTTACTGGACCTTATTATTGCCGAGAAAAGCAGCTTGGCGGCAGAATCGACAAGACGCCATGTGGAAACCACAGGTTCTGATGTCCTAAGGCTCTTGGCTATTTTAGACATCGAAGAAAAATCAAAATGAACGCAGAAAAGATGCGTTGGTTTTCAAAAGAACGACTTCCGGTCGCTCTAATGCTTGCTTTGACTTTCTCTACGGGAGTGAGCGATGCAGTTGGTTATCTTGGACTTGACCGAGTTTTCACCGGCAACATGACGGGCAATGTTGTGATTTTGGGAATGGCGCTGGCCGGCGCATCAAATCTGAGCGTCCTTGGCCCACTTGTGGGATTATTCTCCTTCCTGCTCGGAGCATTTGCTGCGGGCCGGATCGTGCGCAGCTCTCCGGCTCAGTGGACCGTGCGAAGTAGCATCGCCTTTGGAACCGCCGGCCTGATTATGTTTTTGACTGCTGTTCTTATGTGGCTGCAACCAGGTTCAGTGGAGAAACCCTGGAGTTTTCTTATGACTGCGATGCTCGCTTTTTCGATGGGCACTCAAGCTGGCGCAGCAAGACATCTCGGAGTCACTGACGTCAACACGGTGGTTGTCACGTCAACCTTGATTGGTTTGGCGGCTGACTCGAAATTCTCATCAGGTCGAGGTCAACTCTGGGCACGTCGCATTCTTTCCGTCGCTCTGATCGGTTTAGGAGCGGTGACGGGCTCTATTCTGCTACAGGTCCACTTAGCACTCGGGGTCGCCCTTTCAGCTGCAATAATTTTCAGCGTTGCTCTTGTCGGTCACCAAAGTATGCCGAGCAAGTCCTATAACTAGCGAGCAAAAAGCGTAATTGTCTAGCCTTAAGGTTTCTACGGATCAGAAGGTTGGGGGTTCGAGTCCCTCCAAGCGCACGAAAACCGGTTCCTTCTCACGAGGACCGGTTTCTTCTTTTGCTAGTAGGCAAGTGGTTGTGAGGTCAGCTTCTCTGCTTGATCGGCCGGGATATTCCAGATCGCTAGTGAAATCGCTAGCGCTTTGTCGGCTTGCTCGGGCGTTAGCTCTTTGGCTACAAAAATGCCTTCAAATATTCCTGCAACACATAACGACCACAAGTTCAAGCGAAGCTCAAAATCATTAAAGGCAAGATCGCTGTTTCGGACAACATCTTTGACTGCTGGCGCCAACGTGGGCTTTATGGCCGCAATTGCGAAGGAGGGGTCCTCAAGCACGTTGTTTAGGATTCGGCCTAGACTCGACAAATCCCGATTGACTCTGAAAAGCTTCCGACACACATCAACCAGCGTCAAGAAACTTTCG
>Ga0114964_10002009_pt1 | contig 14514 bp, 12 predicted proteins | sample C_131016_MF_Meta_FD_92638 | JGI IMG/M metagenome (GOLD analysis project Ga0114964, IMG submission 92638) | Freshwater microbial communities from Lake Croche, Canada to study carbon cycling - C_131016_MF_MetaG | ecosystem: Environmental > Aquatic > Freshwater > Lake | place: Lake Croche, Canada... | reverse complement strand
AGCATCGCACACCTCTTTGCTTGCATCACGTTATTTGATGCATAGGATAACAATTATTCGTTTGCGCTCACACGTTTGCCGACCTACATTGGCCCTGCGTGCCCTGACCGGCGCGAATTTTTTCGATGCCAATCCACCTATTTGCACCTTGAGGAGACACACAAAAATGAAGCACCACGACATCGTTGACAACACATCACTGGCGCTTGACCGCCGACAGCTCATCTCTGGCGCCGCTGCGCTGGGCCTTGCGTCTGGCCTGGCGGCGTTTCCTGCCGCAGCACAAAGCACACCCAAAAAAGGCGGAGTTTTGCGCATGGGCATGGAAGGCGGTTCGGCCTCGGACAGCCTGGATCCGCGCACCTACGCCGACTCCATTCCTATCTCCTACAGCCTGATGTTCTGGAACCAGCTGGTCGAAATTGACGCCAAAGGCAATGCCACACCTGAACTGGCCGAAAGCTGGGAATCCAAACCGGGCGCCGCCGAATGGATCTTCAACATCCGCAAAGGCATCACCTTCACCTCGGGCAAGACGCTGGACGCCGACGACGTCATCTACTCCATCAATATGCACCGCGGCGAGACCAAGTCGCCAGCCAAAGGCATTCTGGAGCCGATTACCGACATCAAAAAGCTCTCGTCGCACCAGATCCAGATCAACATGAAGTCGGGCAATGCCGACCTGCCCTTTGTGCTGTCGGACTACCACTTGCTGATCGTGCCCAACGGCACCACGGACTTCTCCAAACCCGACGGCACCGGCGCCTACACCTTGGTGGAATGGCAACCCGGCGTGCGCGTGGTGGCCAAGCGCAAACCCGGCGCCTACTGGAAAGCCGGCCGGGGCAACTTTGACAGCGTGGAACTGCGCTACATCGGCGACTCCGCTGCGCGCACCCAGGCCCTGGTGACAGGCGCGGTGGACGCAGTCAACCGCCTCAACCCCAAAACCGTGGCCTTGCTGTCCAAGAACAAAGACATCAACATCACCCGCACCAAGGGCACCGGTAACCGCTACGGCTTTGTCGCGCTGATCGACAACGACCCCTACAAAAACCACGACTTGATGCTGGCGCTCAAACACGGCATTGACCGGCAAAAAATCATCGACAACGTGTTCTCGGGTTTTGCCTCCATGGGCAATGACCAGACCGTGGGGCCAGCCGACCGCTTTTACAACGCAGCCCTCAAAGCCAAGACTTACGACCCCGACAAGGCCGCCTTCCACTTCAAAAAGGCTGGCTCGCCAGGGGGCTTGGAAGCCCAGGTGTCCGAAGGCTGCTACTCGGGCGCGACCGACTCGGGCGTGATCTTTCAGGAAACGCTCAAAAAAGCCGGCATTGGCCTGGAAGTCAAACGCGTCTCGGGCGACGGCTACTGGGACAACGTGTGGATGAAGGCACCGTTTTGCTCGGTCTTCTGGGGCAACCGGCCCACGGCGGATTTGCAAATCTCGACGCAATTCCTATCAGGCGGCGCCTGGAACGACACCCACTTTGCCAGCGCAGCCATGGACAAGCTGGTAATTGCCGCGCGCATTGAGCTCCATGAGGCCAAGCGCCGCGAAATGTACGCAGAGGCCCAGCGCCTGATATCAGAGGACGCTGGCATGGTCTGCTTTGCCGTAGGCGACCAGATGGACGGCGGCAGCAAAAAACTCAGAGGCCTGGAGTCGCACGCCCGCTACGACATGAACGACAACCGCCTGGCAGAAAAAGGCTGGTTCGCTTAAGGCCCAGCGCCAACTCCAGCCACGCCCTTCCCTGCGCCTTTCTCGGGGCGCGGGGAAGGCGCGCGCCTCACACACCTATTGGGAGACATATTTTGAAAATCGGATTTATTGGCCTGGGCAATATGGGCTCGGCGTCAGCGCGCAATATCCAGCGCGCTGGCCACACCCTGGTGGTGAACGACATCAACCGCGACGCCGCCAACGCATTTTTGGCCCAGGGCGCGCAATGGGCTGCCACGCCGGCCGCCGTGCTCGATGCGGCGGACATTGTCTTCACCATGGTGTTTGGCCCGGCAGACATTGAACAGGTGGTGCGCGGCCCGCAGGGATTTTTAAGCACCCGCTGCCAAGGCAAAGCCTGGGTGGACATGACCACCAGCAGCCCGCAACTCATGCGCGCACTGGGCGCCGAGTTTGCAGCGGCCGGCGGCATGCCAGTGGATTCGCCCGTGACCGGCTCGATCGACTCGGCCATCCGGGGCGACATGATTTTGTTCGTGGGCGGCACCGATGCGGACATTGCCCACGTCACGCCGGTGCTGGAACTGGTGGGAGAAATCCGCCGTGTAGGCGCGTACGGCAACGGCTATGTCGCCAAGTTGGTCAACAACCAGCTGTGGCTGATCCATGCAGCCGCCATTGGCGAGGCCATGGTGGCGGCCAAGAAATCTGGCCTGGAGCCCGACGTCTGGTGGGCCGCCATGAAAGGCGGCGCAGCCGAGAGCTTTGTGATGCAGCACGACGTGCCATCCATCTTTGCCGGCCATTACGACCCGTCGTTTCGGCTAGAGCTGTGTCTGAAAGACCTGGGCCTGATCGCGCAGCTGATTGAGAGCGTGGGCACCCGCAGCGAACTCACCCAAGCCACCCACGCCCGCTTCTCGGAAGCCCAGGCGCGCTACGGCAAGGACGCAGGTGAGATGACGGTGTGCAAAGTCCTAGAAGACGATGCCGGTGTGGACCTGCGTGTGGCCGGTGACTGGACCCCGCCGTGGGAAGTGAAACACCCGTCAGAAGGCTAAGGCCAAGGCGCTTTCCTTATTGCCGCACCACGTCCACGCCTGCGGGCGGCTTGAACGCAAAGCTGCCCGCGTCCAGCGCGGCATTGGCCTCAAAGGCGCTGAACTGCAAGACCGAGCGCTGGCCAAAGCTGTCCAAAATCTCCAAGGTGGCCAGCACGCCGCCCTTGAAGCCCACGCGCACGCTTTGCAAGCTGCCGTCTTTGGAGCGCGGCTTGGCTTGGAGCCATTCCTGGCCGTCGGCGCTGGGCGCGTCACGAAGTTCGTATTCGGCTTGCAGGGCCTTGAGGTCGGGGGCGGCGGCAATCAAGGCCGCTGGGGTCGAACCCAAGGCCGCGGCCTGGTTGCGCGCGGTTACCTGGGCCAGGTCCACGTCATACAGCCACAGGGTTTGCCCGTCCGCCACGATGCTTTGCTCGAACGGCTTTTTGTAGATGAACTTGAATCGGTTGGGCCGGGCAAACTCAAAGCTGCCGCTTGAGACCTTGGCGCGCACCGCCTGGCCGTCTTTGGCCGGGGCGCTCACGGTTTGGGTAAAGCTGGCGCGGCCACTTTTGATGTTTTTGACAAAGGCGTCCAGGCTGTCCAAGCCACCGGCCTGCGCCACGCTGGCCAGCAGCGCAGCAGCCAAGGCCCAGGCTGTTTTGCGAAAAATAGGGTTCATGTGCGTCATTCGGCGCGCGCCGGCACCAAAATGTCGCGCTGGCCGCTGCCGCTCATGGCGCTCACCAGGCCGGCTTTTTCCATGTCTTCCACCAGGCGCGCGGCGCGGTTGTAGCCAATTTTCAGGTGGCGCTGCACCAATGAGATGCTGGCCTTGCGGTTCTTCAGCACCACTTCTACGGCTTGGTCGTAGAGCGCGTCTTTTTCGCCGCCTACGTCGCCAAAGGTGCCGTCGCCGTCGTCACCGTCCACCGTGCCGCCTTCCAGCAGGCCTTCGACGTAATTGGGCTCGCCGCCCTGCTCTTTGAGGTATTTCACGACCCGGTGCACTTCTTCGTCGCTCACAAAAGCGCCGTGCACGCGAATCGGCAAGCCGGTGCCGCTGGGCATATAGAGCATGTCGCCCATGCCCAAAAGCGCCTCGGCGCCCATTTGGTCCAGGATGGTGCGGCTGTCAATCTTGCTGCTCACCTGAAACGCAATGCGCGTGGGGATATTGGCCTTGATCAGGCCGGTAATCACGTCCACGCTGGGGCGTTGGGTAGCCAAAATCAAATGGATACCGGCGGCGCGCGCTTTTTGCGCCAGACGGGCGATCAGCTCTTCGATCTTTTTGCCCACCACCATCATCAGGTCGGCCAGCTCGTCAATCACCACCACGATGTGGGGCAGGCGCTGCAGCGGCTCGGGGTCTTCGGGCGTCAGGCTAAAGGGGTTGTAGATAAAAGTGCCGTTGGCCGTGGCCTCGTCGAGCTTGGTGTTAAAGCCGGCCAGATTGCGTACGCCCATCTTGCTCATCAGCTTGTAGCGCTTTTCCATCTCGGCCACGCACCAGTTCAGGCCGTGGGCGGCCTGGCGCATATCGGTCACCACGGGGGCCAGCAGGTGCGGAATACCTTCGTAGACGCTCATTTCCAGCATCTTGGGGTCGATCATCAGCAGCCGCACATCGCGCGCCTCGGCCTTGTACAAGAGGCTCAAGATCATGGCGTTGATACCCACCGACTTGCCCGAACCGGTGGTACCGGCCACCAGCACGTGGGGCATCTTGGCCAGATCGGCCACGATGGGGTTGCCAATAATGTCCTTGCCCAGGCCCATGGTCAGCATGGACTTGGCGTCGTGGTAGACCTGCGAGCCCAAAATCTCGGACAGGCGGATCGACTGGCGCTTGGCGTTGGGCAACTCCAAAGCCATGTAGTTCTTGCCCGGAATCGTCTCCACCACGCGGATGGACACCAAGCTCAGTGAACGCGCCAAATCCTTGGCCAGGCCCACAATCTGCGAGCCCTTGACGCCAGTGGCCGGCTCAATCTCGTAGCGGGTAATCACCGGACCGGGCTGGGCCAGCACCACGCGCACTTCCACGCCAAAGTCCTTGAGCTTTTTCTCGATCATGCGGCTGGTCATTTCCAGCGTCTCGGGCGACACGGTTTCTTGGCGCAACAGCGCCTCATCCAGCAGCGCCACCTGGGGCAGCTTGCTGTCGGGCATTTCGGAGAACAGCGGCTTTTGCCGCTCTTTGGCGACGCGGGTGCTGGGCGGCACTTCGGCCACGCGGGGCTCAATCACCACGCGCGGCTCTTGCGGCACATAAGGCGCAAACGGTGTTGATGCCGTTGAGGGCGTAAACGGCGCCTCGGCCACCTCGCCGGGCGCCACGTCCATCAGCGGCTCGGCAAACACCACCTCGCGCTCGCGCACCGCTTGTTGGCCCAATTCCATGTCTTGCGCGATTTCGCGGCGCGCGCGCAAACGTTCCCAGCGGCCATCAACCCAGGCACCCACGCCTTCGGCCGCACGCAGCCAGGAAAAGCGAAATGCCCATCCGGCGCCCAAAAGCCCAAGCGCAATAGCGATCAGCCCCGAGCCCGAAAAGCCCAGCAGACGCACGCTGCCAGCGCCCAGCAAATAGCCCACCACCCCGCCGCTGTGGCCCGGCAGGTGCGATTCCAGGCGGTACAAACGGGTCCATTCCAGCGTGGCGCTGGCGCACAGCAGCACCAATAAACCAATCCAAAACAGCACGCGCTGGTAAGGCCAAGGGCTGGCCTCGGGCGCGTCAGCGTCCAAGACAGCAGGCGCCACCTCAGGCGTGCCCCAGCGCAGCGCCACCAGCGCAAGCCAGGCCCGCAATGCCACCGCCAGCAGCCACCAGACCGAGTAACCCAAGAAAAAATACGCCAAGTCGGCCAACAAGGCACCCGCGCGGCCCGCATGGTTCAGTAGCGCAGCGCCCGTGCCCGAGGTGGTCCAGGCGGCGTCTTGGCTGGAATAGCTCGTCAGCGCCAGCACGGCAAAGGCCAGGGCAAAAAACCCGACAACAATGGCAATTTCAGTGGCAAATCGTGCCCAGCCCGTGGGCGCAGGGGGCGGTTCGAAGGCTTTGGCGTGGAGGGTGTGCAGCGAATAGGTCATGTCGTAAAGTGCAGCGGCTTCTGGGCAGAGCCAGACGCCCGATGGGGTGGAAGCTTACCGCACCCCAGGCCCAGTCGCCCCCGGCACCTGCCGCGCCCGCCGCACGGCGCAATCACCTGGGCGCAAAATGGGATGCGCGGGCTTCTTAAAATAGCGCCAACGGGTCTGGCAGGCCTCTTGCGTCCACGTGATGCGAGCCCCAAATAGGCGCTAGCCCCCTTCCAGTCCAATTACACCCAATGCCTGGCATTCGCCCCACCTGCTTTTTTTCAAAGGTTTTTATGTCCAAAACACATCACGCCCGCGTCCTGATCCTGGGCTCGGGCCCCGCTGGCTACACCGCAGCGGTGTACGCCGCCCGCGCCAACCTCAAGCCAGTGCTGGTGACCGGCATCGCCCAGGGCGGCCAGCTTATGACCACGACCGAAGTGGATAACTGGCCCGCCGACGTGAACGGCGTGCAGGGTCCCGAGCTGATGCAGCGTTTTCAGGAACACGCAGAGCGCTTTAAGACCGAGATCATTTTTGACCACATCAACACGGTAGACCTGAGCAAGCGCCCCTTTACGCTCAAGGGCGACGACACCACCTACACCGCCGACGCGCTGATTTTGGCCACCGGCGCATCGGCCAAGTACCTGGGTTTGCCGTCGGAGACGGCGTTCATGGGGCGCGGCGTGTCGGGTTGCGCCACCTGCGACGGCTTTTTCTACCGCGACCAGGTGTGCTGCGTGGTCGGCGGCGGCAACACCGCAGTAGAAGAGGCGCTTTACCTGTCCAACATCGCCAGCAAGGTCTATCTTGTGCACCGCCGCGACAAGTTCAAGGCGGAGCCCATCTTGGTGGACAAGCTGATGGACAAAGTGGCCGCAGGCAAGATTGAACTCAAAACCTTCCAGACGCTGGAAGAAGTGCTGGGCGACGCCAGCGGCGTGACCGGTATCCGCTTGAAAAGCACCACCACCGGCGCGCTGGAAGACATCACGCTGCAAGGCTGCTTTATTGCCATCGGCCACGCGCCCAATACCGAGATTTTCCAAGGCCAGCTGGCCATGGAGAACGGCTACATCGTCACCCAAGGCGGCCTCAAAGGCTTTGCCACCCAGACCAGCGTGCCTGGCGTGTTTGCCGCAGGCGACGTGCAAGACCACGTTTACCGCCAAGCCATCACCAGCGCCGGTACCGGCTGCATGGCGGCGCTGGACGCGCAGCGCTTTCTGGAACAGGAATAAGCGCAATTGCCACGCACCCCGGCGCGCAATGCGCCGGGTCGGGGTTCAATCCAGCTTGAAGCTGAACTCCTGCGTGGCCAGCACTTCGGGCCCGTCAGCCACGCACTTGTATTGCTGGATGGCGCTTTTGACCGCCGCGTGAAACACGCTTGGCCCCGACAAGATGGTGACTTCCTGCACCACACCGTTTTTGATCAGAATCTGCGCCTTGACCACGCCTTCAGTGCCACTTTGAATGGCTCGGCGCGGCATCTCGGGTGCCACCTGGGTCGGGCAAGCCACTCCGATTGAGGCGCGCTTGGGGCCTGCGGCCACCGGCGCAGGCGAAACCGCCACAGGTGCTGCGGGCGGCGGTGGCGGCGCAATCGCAACAGGTGCAGGCGGCGGGGTGGGGCTTGCCACGATCACCGGCGCCGTGTTGGTCAAAGGCGGCGCCAAGTCCGGTGGCGGCACAAAGGGAGGCGGGGGTGCCTGCACTTTGGGCAGTTCCTTAGGTGGCTCCACCTTTTTGGGCGGCGGGGGTGGTGGAGGGGGGGGAATAATCACCTCCTGAATCACCACCGCCTCCAACGGCTTTTTGACCAAGTCCAGACCCTTGCGCGCCATGCCTGATACCAATGCGTAGCCGATCAGCACATGCAGCGCCACCACAATGACGATGCCTTTGACCCGGCTGCTGGGGTCGCGCTTGCCGTAGTTTGAGGGGCCCATTACCGCGTTCATTGGACAAACTGCTCCGCGCCAATGACGGCAATCTTGGTCAGACCCACGCGCTTGCTGCTGGAGAGCACATTGGCAAACACCGCGTAGCGCGCGTCCTTGTTGGGGCGGATGTGCACCTCCGCTTGGCTGCTTTGCTGGCTGATGGCTTTCATCTTCTCGTCCAACTCCTGCTCTGTGACCGGCAGCCCTTGCCAATAGACCACGCTGGCCGAGTCAATGTCGATCTGGATTTTTTCGGGCTTGACCTGGTTGGTCGGCGGTGCGCCCACCGGCATTTCAAGGCTTACCGAGTGCAACTGGATGGGGATGGTGATGATCAGCATGACCAGAAGCACCAACATCACGTCGATCAGCGGCGTGGTGTTGATCTCCATCATCACCTCGGGCTCGTCGGAGCCGCTGCTGTTTCCTAAGTTGATGGCCATGGGGATGTATTCTCGGTATGGATGGTGGCCACGTTCAGTTCAGCGCCGGGGGCTCGGTGATGAAGGCGACTTTGACAATGCCCGCCCGCTGGCAGGCCAGCAACACTTTGCCCACGCCCTGGTATCGCGCGGCCATGTCACCGCGCACCTGTACTTCGGGCTGGGGCTTCTGCGCAGCTACTTTTTTGAGTTTTTCCACCAAAGCGTCCACGCTGTCCACACGGCTGTCGTACCAAAACACCTTGCTGTCCTTGTCCACCGAGATGATGATGTTCTCGGGCTTGGTCTCGCGCACTTCCACACGCTCTTTGGGCAGCACCACGGGGATGGAGGTGGTGACCACCGGAATGGTGATCAGGAAGATGATCAAGAGCACCAGCATCACGTCCACCAGAGGCGTGGTGTTGATGGCGGACATGACGGCGTCTTCGCCTTCGGCGCTGGAGCCTACGTTCATTGCCATGGCAAATGTCTGGGGTTGACGGACAAAAAGCGGCGGGGCTTCAGACCTTGATGGTGCCCAGCACCACGGCGTGAAGGTCGCTTCCAAAGGCGCGCACTTCGTCCATCACCGCCTTGTTACGCCGCACCAGCCAGTTGTAGGCCAGCACCGCAGGCACAGCCACGGCCAGGCCGATGGCGGTCATGATCAGCGCCTCGCCCACGGGGCCAGCTACTTTGTCAATGGAGGCTTGGCCTGAAATGCCGATGGCCGTGAGTGCGTGATAGATACCCCACACGGTGCCAAACAAGCCAACAAAGGGCGAAATCGAGCCCACGGTAGCCAAAAAGGCCAGTCCCTGCTGGGCGTTGCTGTTGATACGGTCCACGGCGCGCTGTATGCCCATGGCCAGCCAGTCGTTCACCGGAATGTGGCCCATCAGTCCGTCGTGCTTTTGCACCGCATTGTGGGCGGCGTCGGCCATGAAGCGAAACGCGCTGTCGCCATCTAGCGCCTGGGTGCCAGCCTCGACAGTGGCGGCACTCCAAAACGCCTGCGAGGCTTTGGCCTGACGGAGCATTTTCGACTGTTCCAGCACCTTAACTACCGTGATGTACCAACTACCGGCGCTCATGATGAGTAACAAAACAAGCACGGTTCTGGCGACCAGGTCGGAGCCATTCCAAAGCGCAGCTAGGCCATAAGGGCTACTTTCGACAGGTGCCACGGGCACCACGGTCTGCGCCAAAACGCTGAAGGACGAAAAAATAAACGCAAGCAACAGGCCGTACGCGAGCTTAGGGAGGGGGTTTGAGGTATTCATAGCAATCAAAAATTTCGCCGGTGCGGCGATTCCAGCACTTTGTGGCAGCGCAAAACTGTTATCAAATTAGAGCCGAGAATTATGACAAATTGACGAAATAACTTATTAAAAATGCATTAATACTGTTTAATGGAATTAATATTTAATAAAAAAAATTAGTCGAAATATTGAATAAGCATGCAAATCGATGGGCGGCACATTTATGACCATACATTGTCACTGCGATGACTTAATTGGCCACTCTAATCTAAAGCAACTACTTTGCCATTTCAACGAACTTGGCTAGCAGCCACAAGACACGAATCCCAAGCCCTCGATCCGCGTAATTTAACCTTTATTCGTCTAAAAAAATACCAAACCTATGGACACGGATACCACTCCCTTTACTGAGTCTTCGTCCTATGACGGAAAAACACGATTTTTGCACTGGATGAGTGCCTTATTCATTGCGGCACTTTGGTTTGCAGGGGAATTTCTGGACTGGGTTCCCCGAGGTACGCCACGGATTTCGGTGAGGAGCACCCATATTGTTGCAGGGTTGCTATTGGGTGCTTTGCTGGTAATCCGTGTGCTGTGGCGTCGCAATGACGGAGTGCAACTCCCCTCCCTGGGCACTGTCGCTGCTGCAAGGGCGGCCAATGCTACACACCATGTTCTCTACGTGCTCATTGCTGCAATGGTGGTGTCTGGCATCGCCTTGGTATGGATCCGTGGAGACAACTTGTTTAACGTCTTTACCGTACCCGCGTTCGATCCTGGCAACAAAGCGTTGCGCCACGATGCCAAAGAGTTGCATGGGTGGATTGCAAACACCCTGCTCATTTTGGCGGCACTGCATGCCGCCGTTGCGGTATGGCACCAGTGGATCCTCAAAGATGGACTGCTTCGCCGTATGTGGCCAGCAAAACCGCCATTGCCCTAACCCCTATTGACCTACTTTCCAACTGCTTACCCACCACCATGAAAATACCTTCCCTCACCGTTTTGTGCCTTTGCCTGGCTGCCAGCTTTTCCGGCTTTGCCAAAGACCCGTCCTTCGTTTCGGCCGAAGAAACCCGCTCACTTCTGATCCTGCCCACGCCTGGAGGTTCGAAATCAGACATGACCTTGGCCGAACTAGCCGAGTTGCACAAATACCAAGGTGCTCGAACAGAGGCGCAGGTAGCGCAGGCTATGGCGGATGACAAGGAAGAAACCATTTTTATTTTCAAGGCGCAAATAGGCGAGTGGTTCAATGCAAAGAACCTGCCTCTTACAGCCGCTTTCGGTGTGCGCGTCAAAAATGATGAGGGCATCAATACCGCCCCGGCCAAGACCGGTTTTGCCCGTGTTCGGCCCTACAACTTGGACAGCACCCTGCGCCCAGTTTGCGCCACCAAGACCAAGGACGACTCGTACCCGAGCGGACATGCAACCACTGGCTACTTGATGGCCTTGACCTTGGTCGACATGGCTCCCGAAAAGCGCGATCTGATTTTGGCCCGTGCCGATGATTACGCCAACAACCGTTTAGTGTGCGGCGTGCACTATCGAAGTGACATCGAAGCCAGTAAATTGCTGGCCTACACGATTCATGCGGTAATGGCTAATAAACCCCAGTACCAACAGGAGTTAGCAGCTGCACGCACCGAGCTGCAACACGCCTTTGCATCTCAGGTGGCTGGTAAGTAGCGAATGCTAGAGAAGTGAATTTACTATTTATAGATAAATAAATTATCAAGACAGATAATTAATAATATTTATTATTAATATTTTGAAATTTTATATTTAAATTATGAAAAATTCATTGATTTGTCATATTTATCGCAGACATTAGGGGGTGAAGTTTCTTCATCTCCTTTTTAAATTTAAGCCATGAAATCACAAAATCCCCCACACGCTCTCCGAAAAAACATCATTCATTTTTCGCGCGCACTGGCGCTGATCTGCATCGCAGCCCCAGTTTTGGCACAGACACAAGACGCCGTGTCATTGAACGCAGTGCAAGTCTCAGGTTCAAAGCGCGCGGGGGATACCGCGCCGCCGCAAGTGTCTTTGGAGGCCCGCTCGGCGCAATCGATCGTCACCGATGAATTCATTCGAAACTACACATCGCCACTGTCCGATTACACCCAGGCTCTGACCATGACACCTGGCGTTTTCAGCTATACATCCAACGGCGTAGGTTTGGGTGATTCGAAAATCACGATGCGCGGTTTGACCGATAGCTTCATGGTTATCAGTTTTGACGGAATCCCGTTCAATGACACTAATGGCGTTAGCCACCATTCATGGGCCTGGTTTCCGAGCCAAGCCTTGGGCGGTGCCGTCGTAGACCGCAGCCCAGGCTCTGCAGCAACCATAGGTCAAGCGACCTTTGGAGGCAACGTGGACTTGCGTTCCCGCACTTTGGAAACAGAGGCCAAAACCAGTGTGATGGGTACGCTGGGTAGCTGGAACACCAACATCGTCGGTATCGAGCAGCAAACGGGTCAATTCGGCCAGGACGGCAAGTCCACCATGATGTTTAACGCTGAGCGCACCAATTCTGATGGCTACCAGACGTTCAACGACCAGCATCGTTCGGCATATTCTGCAAAGTACCAGTACGCGTACGACGCCACGACTACCTTTACCCTGGTGTCGTCAGCCCTGTTTATGACCAATCACACGGGTAGCGTTTCCGGAATCACACGGACGCAGTACAACGCGGGCAACTACAACTACCTTAACGACGGTGTCGATACAAGTAAGAGTAACTACGTCGGATACAACTATTACGATCTGAACACAGACTTTACCTACGCCGGCTTGACTATGGCGCTGGGCAACGGATGGCAAATGGATAACAAGGTGTACCGCTACGACTACACCAACCACCAAAAGTACGACGGTTCCACTACAACAACACCGGTGCCAGCAGCCACTACAAGCAATGGCAGCGACAAGCTCAATAGCTACAAAACCTACGGTAACGTGCTTCGTCTGACAAAGGACTCTGACGCAGGCATTCTGCGCACTGGCCTGTGGTTGGACAAGGCCGATAGCGCGCGTTACACCGCACCAGCCAACCCATATAACAACTTTGCCGTAACCGGCCTGCCTGACTACTCTGAGACCTACACCACTACCACCGTGCAACCGTATGTGGAATATGAATACAAGGCAACCAAGGAACTGTCGATAACACCGGGCGTGAAGTGGGCATCCTATTCGCAAAACTTTACGCACTTGCAGGACAACAAAACCGGTAAAGGTGCCGTGTTTACAAACAGTACTGTCGGGACGACTATTAATCACTCGATTGATTATTCCGATGTGCTTCCATCGTTGGACGTGCGTTACAAAGCCAGTCCGAATCTGACGATCTATGGTCAATATGCGGTTGGCGACCAAATTCCAAGTACCAGTGTTTGGGATATTGCCAATGCAGCTATTACCGTCCCGCCCAAGCCAACCAAAGCAGCCACCACTCAGTTTGGAACGGTGTTTAATGCGCCCAGCTATACCGCCGCAGCCGACATCTATTACAGCGAACTCGACAGCACCTATAGCTGCGACAAAACCTCTGGCGTTTGCACGCCCACTGGCACGCAGTACAACCAAGGCATTGAGGCCGAGGCCAATTTCCTGCTGGGCGGCGGCTTTAACTTGTACCTGAATGCCACTTACGGCAGCCTTAAATACGCATCTACCGGCAAATGGGTGTCCGGCGCGCCGAGTGATACAGAGACCATTGGCTTGAACTATTCAAGCCACGGCTGGGCCACGGGCATGAGCGTAAATCGCGTTGGAACGATTTACAACAAGGGTTCAGTGGATGAGGCTTATCAGTTGGACCCTGTGGTACTTTCCAACCTGTTTGTGAACTACACCACCAAGGTGCCGTCCTCGCAGGTCAAGCAAGCTAAGGTTCAATTGGCCGTCAATAACTTGTTCGACAGCCATGCCATCACCGCAATTTCAGGGACCGCCACCAGCACAGCACCGAGCAACGCTGACGTGTTGACCGTGCTCCCGGGCCGCAGCATCAACCTGACGCTTACACTGGACTTCTGACCCATGCAGTGGCTTTAAGGCCACCTTCGACTTGCCTGAAGTGAATGGCACTGAAAATGGCGGTTCGCAAGGACCGTCATTTTTTTTGGTCTCATTTCTGAAGGCGCCAGTGCTGCAGCAATGACGATACTTGGAACCCGGACGTAAAATTTGCATTTGCCCGCAACCTTCACCACCCACCATGTCCGACAAAATCATCCCCATCCAGCCTATCAACCGCCGCAGTGCCAACATCACCGAAGGCAAGTCACGCGCGCCTAACCGGTCCATGTACTACGCCATGGGCTACGAAGAGTCGGACTTCAAAAAACCCATGGTCGGTGTGGCCAACGGCTACAGCACTATCACCCCCTGCAACAGCGGCCTGCAAAAGCTGGCCGACGCGGCCATTGACGGCATTGAAGAAGCCGGTGGCAACGCCCAGGTGTTTGGCACGCCCACCATCTCGGACGGCATGGCCATGGGCACCGAAGGCATGAAATACAGCCTGGTCAGCCGCGAGGTGATCTCGGACTGCATCGAGACCTGCGTGCAAGGCCAATGGATGGACGGTGTGGTGGTGGTCGGCGGCTGCGACAAAAACATGCCCGGCGGCATGATGGGCATGCTGCGCGCCAATGTGCCAGCCATTTATGTTTACGGCGGCACCATCCTGCCAGGGCGCTACCAGGGCCAAGACCTCAACATCGTCAGCGTGTTTGAAGCCGTGGGCCAAAACGCGGCGGGCAATTTGAGCGACCATGATCTGCTCGAGATTGAGCGCCGCGCCATTCCCGGCCCCGGCTCTTGCGGCGGCATGTACACGGCCAACACCATGTCCAGTGCGTTTGAAGCCTTGGGCATGTCGCTGGCGTATTCGAGCACCATGGCCAATCCGCACGACGAAAAAATGAATTCGGCCAAAGAATCCGCCAAAGTGCTGATCGAAGCCATCAAAAAAGACCTCAAGCCCCGCGACATCGTCACCCGCAAGTCGATTGAGAACGCCGTGGCCGT
>Ga0114964_10002007_pt1 | contig 14527 bp, 10 predicted proteins | sample C_131016_MF_Meta_FD_92638 | JGI IMG/M metagenome (GOLD analysis project Ga0114964, IMG submission 92638) | Freshwater microbial communities from Lake Croche, Canada to study carbon cycling - C_131016_MF_MetaG | ecosystem: Environmental > Aquatic > Freshwater > Lake | place: Lake Croche, Canada... | reverse complement strand
AATTCGGGTTTAGATGAGCGTTAAATTTATTGGTGCTTTAAATTCGAGTTTAGAATAGCGTTCATTTTAATGGCTCTTTTAAATTCGAGTTTAGAATAGCATTCATTTTAATGGCTCTTTTAAATTCGGGTTTAGATGAGCGTTAAATTTATTGGTGCTTTAAATTCGAGTTTAGAATAGCATTCATTTTAATGGCTCTTTTAAATTCGGGTTTAGAGGTTTAGTTTAAACACCATTCACCATTCACCATTGACCATTCACCATTCACCATTGACCATTCACCATTGACCATTGACCATTCACCATGCCCTCTCGCTGATTTCTCATTGCTCAATTTTCTTTGCTCTTATCTAGTAAAGTGATACGTTCTTTCCGATTTATTTCCTACACAATCTGCTACAGTTATTTTTAGCTCATGTTCACCAGGTGGACAGTGTTCATCTAGCCGATAAATAAATACAGCTCCTTTGTCATTGGAAAATCTTATCCATTTACCATCTAGCAAAGCAGTAAAATTTTCCAATTCTTCTGTATCATCTTTTATTACAAATGCAAGGCGATTTTGTTTACTAATATTCATGCCTTCTTTAAATCCAACGGCGGTGATATTGGGTGGAATGGTATCTTCTATGAGCTGAAAATTACCAAACTCTCTAAAGCTCGCTCTATACCAATCTTTTTCATAACCCGTCAGCCCATGATCAGCTTTGGCGTAATCATTTTTATTTCTCCAAAAGCGATGCATGACCATTTTATTGGGATAGGTAGCTGCGGGATTTTTTATATTGATTGAAAACATACTGTGAACGGGAATATCACCATTGTGTAATTGATAAATAGGGTTCCCCTGCGTAGGTATAATTTCTTTGAAAGTAAAGCGGATAGAGTCATACAAAGCATTTTCGGGTAGGTAAAATCTTACTTGAGCGTTTTCAAATACATTGATAAAACCTGGTCGAAATTCATTTTTTTGTCCATCTGTTTTTGAAAGCATTTTTTTATCTTCTTGTTTTGCCCCTTTATATTGAATATTCAGTTGTAAAAGCGATGTATTGCCATTGGCATCCTTTACTACTATCTTCATAGGGTGTACTAAACCATCTTCCATATTGACAACCCCATTTCCTAATTGATTAAAATAAATTCCGTTGGTGTAGCCAGGAAGATAGCCCAGGTGTTGAACATAGGTGCCTCCGCTATTGTGTAATTTGTAATCAATGTGCGCGTTCAGGTACCTTGTTTCATCATAGGTAATGCCATCCATCTGAAAGCCAGCCAAGGGTTTTTCGTTTTCGAAAAGTATCGCCTGAAAAATGCCATTTTTATTGGTAGATCCAGAATAACGGTCATAAGCGGTAATGGCAAAACTAATTTTAGGACTGTTTACAATTACTAGCGAAGGGCTGGTTGTAAGTATTCCATTTATTTTTTTTACTGAGTAAAACTGGGGAGTCTGCTCATAGGTACTAACGGCTCTATCGTAAACGGCTACACGCAAAATATCTGGAGCAATATTATCCTCCAATGGAAATCCAAATAACAGTGGATTCAGCACCTTATCGGTTTTGGTTTCTCTAATTTCAAAATGAACATGCGGCCCCTGTGAACCACCGGTATTTCCACTGAATGCAATGAACTGGCCTTTTTTTACGGGAAACATTCCAGCTGGCAGGTCTAAAAAAACATTCCAGCTTTTTAATTGATATTGTTTGTTGGTGATATATTGCTCTAGTGCAGGGTAAAAATCATTGAGATGGGCATATAGGGTGGTTAGGCCATTAAGGTGATTAATATATATGCATCTTCCAAATCCAAAAGGCTCAATTTTTACCTTGGCGATATAACCCTCTGCGGCTGCCATGACGGACCTATTTTCTACCTGGTCTGATTTACAATCGAGGCCCATGTGATAGTGATTGGGTCTTAGTTCACCGAAGTTAGCGGCCAAAGCTATCTTGGCATCTACTGGCCAACTGAAATAACCTTTTGGATAATTTTTTGCCGGAAATAATTGAGCATAGGAAACCAGGTTAATAAGTAAAAGGCCAATGAGGGGAAACTTCATTTGTAATATTTTGAAATAGCGTAATAATTGCAAATTTAATTCATAAATAATGCATTGAAAGTGGAGAATTATTAAAAATAGGCCATCTGTATAAGTTATTGCAGGATACCTTAAAATCCTAATTTAGATAAGCTGAATCAGTGCTGTATTTGATGTGCAAAAAATTATTATGAATCCAACTGCCAGAACCTTCCAAAAACTGCTCTTTTTTCTATACTTTTGCACGCCACATTAGAAGCAAATTACAATATGCCAATAGACAAATCAATCAAATCAGTATTAATAATCGGATCTGGCCCTATCGTTATAGGACAGGCCTGCGAATTCGATTACTCTGGTACACAAGCAGCCAGAAGTATTCGGGAAGAAGGGGTAAAGGTTATCTTGATAAATAGCAACCCTGCCACTATCATGACAGACCCTATGATGGCTGACCGAGTCTATCTTTTGCCACTTACCGTTGAAAGTATTGAACAAATATTGGAAGAAAATCAGATTGATGCGGTTTTGCCTACCATGGGTGGTCAAACAGCATTGAACCTTTGCAAGGAAGCAGATGAATTGGGCGTATGGGAAAAATTTGGCGTTCGATTGATTGGTGTTGATATCAAAGCAATTGATAAGGCAGAAGACCGCGAAAAATTTCGCAACTGGATGATAGAAATGAATATTGCTGTTTGTCAGGCAAAAACTGCTAACTCATTTTTAGAGGGCAAAGAATTTGCTCAGGAGATTGGTTTTCCTTTGGTGATAAGACCTTCTTTTACATTAGGTGGAAGTGGTGGAGGTATCGTGTTCAAAAAAGAAGAATTGGATGATGCACTTAATAATGGATTAACGGCCTCTCCGATTCATGAGGTATTGGTTGAAAAAGCAGTGTTGGGTTGGAAAGAATTTGAACTTGAATTATTGAGAGATTCAAATGACAATGTTGTTATTATATGTGGGGTTGAAAACTTCGATCCGATGGGTGTGCATACTGGCGACAGTATTACGGTAGCGCCTTGCATGACATTGAGTGATACGGCTTATCAAGATATGCGCAATACGGCGATCCGTATGATGCGCGCTTTAGGAAATTTTGCTGGTGGTTGCAATGTTCAATTTGCATTGAACCCGCAGACAGAAGAATTGGTAGTGGTGGAAATCAATCCTCGTGTAAGCCGTTCTTCCGCATTGGCTAGTAAAGCTACTGGTTATCCTATTGCAAAAATAGCCGCTAAACTTGCTCTAGGCTTTAATCTAGATGAATTAAAAAATCAGATCACCCAATCTACCTCTGCTTATTTTGAGCCAGCCTTAGATTATGTGATTGTAAAAATACCGAGATGGAATTTTGATAAATTTAAAGGCGCCAATGACACTTTAGGTTTTCAAATGAAAAGTGTGGGTGAGGTAATGGGCATCGGTAGAAGTTTTGCTGAAGCAGTTCAAAAAGCTTGTCAAAGTTTGGAAAACGAAGCGGTTGGTTTAGGCTACTACGGAAAAAGCTTAATGCATGCAGATGAATTGATAGAGTATATTAAAATACCAAAGTGGGATAGAATATTTAGGATTAAAGATGCCTTGATGGCGGGAGCAAGCATCAAGCGTATTTGTGAAAGCACAGGTATCGACCGTTGGTTTATTTATCAAATTCAAAAAATCTGCGAATGCGAAAAGAAGATTGCAAAATGCGATCTGAAAACGCTACCAGATGAGCTGTTGACGGAAGCGAAATTATTAGGTTTTAGTGATGAGCAAATCGTTCGCATTATGAACGAAGAAAATAGTGAACTGATTTATGAAAGAAGGAAAGCAATGGGGCTAACAAGAGTGTTTAAAATGGTGGATACTTGTAGTGCAGAGTTTGAGGCTAAGACTCCTTATTTTTATTCGACCTTCGAAAAATTGCCAGCTAATCTTCCAGACGGAGGAGTGCAGATCCTATCAAACGAATCAAAACTTTCTTCTAAGAAAAAAATTATTGTATTGGGTTCTGGTCCAAATAGAATTGGCCAGGGTATTGAGTTTGACTATTGTTGTGTACATGGTTTATTAGCCGTAAAAGAAGCAGGCTTTGAAGCGATTATGGTAAACTGTAATCCTGAAACAGTTTCTACTGATTTTGATATCGCAGATAAATTGTATTTCGAGCCGGTATTCTGGGAGCATCTTTGGGAAATCATTGAACATGAAAAACCAGAAGGGGTGATTGTTCAATTAGGCGGACAAACTGCTCTTAAATTAGCAAAGAAGTTACATGAAAAAGGCATCAAAATAATAGGCACTTCATTCGACAGCATGGACATTGCTGAGGACAGAGGAAGATTTAGTGATACGTTAAAAGAGTTGGGAATTCCTTACCCTAAATACGGCACTGCTTATAATACGGACGAAGCAATTGAAGTGGCTAAAAGTGTAGGGTATCCTGTTTTGATTAGACCAAGTTATGTAATCGGTGGTCAACGGATGCGCATAGTGTTAAATGACGAAGATCTAGAGAAAGGTATTTTAAGTTTGATCAAACATTTGCCGGGTAATAAAATTTTAATCGATCACTTTTTAGATCGTTGCCAAGAGGCGGAGATAGATGCAATTTTTGATGGTGAAAATTTCCACATCATGGGAGTAATGGAGCACATTGAGCCAGCGGGTATTCATAGTGGAGATAGCAATGCAGTATTACCAGAATTTAATTTATCTCCAATGGTAGTTCATACAATGGAAGAGTATGCAGAAAAAATTGCTCGAACTTTAAATATTAAAGGGTTGATCAATATTCAATTTGCCATAAAAGATGGCAATGTGTTTGTGATTGAAGCGAATCCTAGAGCTAGTCGTACTACTCCATTTATCGCGAAAGCCTATCAAATTCCTTATCTAAACATCGCGACTAAAATAATGTTGGGCGTGGCTAAGGTGACAGATTTTACCTACGATAAAAAACTGATTGGCTTTGCCATCAAGGAACCCGTTTTCTCTTTTAATAAGTTTCCGGGTGTAAGCAAAGAGCTTGGTCCAGAAATGAAAAGTACGGGAGAAGCCATTCGATTTATCAAAGATCTTAAAGACCCTTACTTTAGGCAGTTGTACAAAGAACGTAGCATGCATTTAAGTAAGTAATTGTAAATATTTTTTAGGTTAAAGCGAATCGTAAGATTCGCTTTTTTTGTTGTAAGGGCGATTGAAAAGCCCATAGTATTTGGTATTTTTTATATATATCTTAGGGCATGTCTACAATGTATTCCGTGCCCATTTGGAGAAAAGCACCTTTTATAAGGTTGTTGCTACCATTGGTTCTTGGAATACTTTTACAATGGTATCTGTCTTTTCCAGTTTACAGGTCACTGATTGCTTTGCTTTGTTTTGGAATTGCCTATTGTATTTTTTTATTTTTCCCTTTAGTACTTCGGTATAAACTTCGGGCGCTTCAAGCCATTGTGATCAACCTGGTATTGATCTGTTTGGGTCTTTTAATTACCTGGCAAAAGGATATTCGAAATAGCAATGCTTGGATGGGGAGATACTATCAGCAACAAGATTATTTGGTGATTCGAATAGATGAGTCACTACAACAAAAAGAAAAATCATGGAAGGTTAATGGTCAAGTAGAAAAAATTATTCAAAAGGATAGGAGTATCAATTGCAAAGGAAAATTGCTATTGTATTTTTCTAAAGACAGCATCTCTTCTCAATTGAAATATGGAGATAGAATATTGGTAAATAAAAAACTGCAAGAAATTAAAAACTCAGGTAACCCTGGGGCTTTTAATTATCAACAATATGCCGCGATGCAATTGGTCTTTCACCAGCTATATTTAAAACCAAATGATTGGGTTAAGTTGGAGGGAGAAAATATAAACCAGTTTAAGCAATTTATCATCAACGCTAGAACTAAAATACTATCTATACTCCGAAAAAATTTGCCTCCGAAAAAAGATGAACTAGGCATTGCGGAGGCTTTGCTGATTGGCTACACCAGTGACTTGGATAGGGATTTGGTAAAGGCTTACAGCAATACAGGAGTAGTGCACATTATTGCTATTTCGGGAATGCATTTGGGATTGATTTATATTTTGCTAGGGTGGATTTTTTGCAGAATGCCGGGGATAAAAAAATCAAAAATTTTACAGTTGGTATTGATGTTGACATCACTTTGGTTATTTGCAATATTAACTGGAGCGGCAGCTTCTGTTATTCGATCAGCTGTGATGTTTACTTTTATAGCCATCGGAAAAACTGTTTCAAAAAAATCTTCTATTTTTAATTCAATGGCAGCATCTGCATTCGTGATGCTTTGTTACAATCCCTATTTTTTATGGGATGTAGGATTTCAACTATCTTATTTAGCGGTGATCGGGATTATTATTTTTCAAGCCACTATTTATAATTGGATCTATTTTAAAAATAAGATCGCAAATGAAGTCTGGAAATTAATGGCCATTTCTTTAGCAGCTCAAGTATTTACTTTTCCTATTTGTATTTATTATTTTCACCAGTTTCCTAATTATTTCCTCTTGACTAATATTATTGCAGTGCCTTTATCGAGTGCAATTTTATTTATGGAGATAGGCCTAGTAGCATTAGCGTGGATCCCATGGATGGGCGAATGGCTCGGCAAATTGGTAGGTGCATTGTTATGGTTGATGAATCAGATTATCCTTTGGGTTAGTGAATTACCCTTTTCTGTATGGGAAAAAATACCGGCTACTTTAGTTTCCACGGCTTTACTTTATTTAATAGTATTTTTTTTCTGTAGTTGGTGGATGAAAAAAAGTAAAATTGCCTTTCGACTTTCATTAATTACTTTGCTAGCTTTTACCCTGCTTCAGTCCTATGGCGAATGGAAAATAAAAAATCAACAGAAGGTGATTGTTTACAATATTCCTCAGCACCAGGCGATTGATTTTATAAAGGGCAATCAATTTAAATTTTTGGGTGACAGCGGAATTTTAGGAGACCAAGCATTGCAAAATTTTCATATACAACCTGCCAGGGTAGCTTTACAATTGACAAAACCATTGGATACTTTTTCTGTTTGTCATTTACCGCCCCTATTTTATCAACTTGGAAACCAAAAAATAGTCTTGATAGATCGGCCAATGCAATTGGATGCATTGGTTTCAAAGATTGACGTGGATATGATCATCCTTTCTAAAAACGCAAAAATTGTTATCTCGCAGTTAGCCAGTGTTTTCAACTGCAAGCAATATGTTTTTGATGCTTCTAACAGTTTGTGGAAAATTGGTCAATGGCAAAAAGAGTGCGAAGAACTACATTTGCGCTCTTATTCAGTTGCTGAAAAAGGAGCATTTGTATTAACTGAAAATTAGCAGATCATATATAAAATAAATTCGAGATTAATTAAAATATACAATTCCCATTCACCATGCAAAAAAAAATCAACTCTGCACTTATTTCTGTTTTTTATAAAGATGGTTTAGAGAACATCGTTCAACAGTTGCACCAGTTAGGAGTAGTTATTTATTCAACTGGTGGCACTCAAAAATTTATCGAAGATTTAAAAATACCCTGTGTGGCGGTAGAGTCATTAACGACCTATCCATCTATTTTAGGAGGCAGAGTAAAAACTTTGCACCCTTCTGTATTTGGAGGCATCCTAGGTAAAAGGGGGGATGCAACACATGTGGAAGAAATGAAACAATTTAATATACCAGAATTGGATCTAGTGATTGTTGATTTGTATCCTTTTGAAGAGACAGTGAAAGCCACTTCGGATGAAAAGTTAATCATTGAAAAAATTGACATTGGCGGACCTTCCATGATTAGGGCGGCGGCAAAAAATCATCAGGATGTAGTGGTGGTTGCTGCTAAAAAGGATTATACTTTATTAGAACAAATATTGAAAGATCAAAAAGGAGAAACTACCTTGGATCAGCGTCGAATGTTTGCTATCAAGGCTTTTGATGTTTGTACAGGATATGATTTGGCTATTTCAAATTATTTCAATCATACAGAATTTGCCAATCCATTTGATAAAACAAAAACGGTTTTACGCTACGGTGAAAACCCACACCAAGAAGGAATATTTTATGGCAATACCAATGAAATTTTTGATCAGCTTCATGGCAAAGAATTGTCTTATAATAATTTGGTAGATGTGGATGCAGCCGTACAATTGATCCATGAATTTAATGCTCCTTCTGGAGTTGAGCATAAAGACCAAGTAGTTTTTGCAATCATCAAGCATACCAATGTTTGTGGAATTGCGTCAAGAAAATCAGTGAAAGAAGCATGGGACAGCGCATTGGCAGGAGATCCAGAAAGTGCCTTTGGAGGTGTATTGATTTGTAATGCACCCGTTGATAAAGCGACTGCAGATGCAATCAATGAAATATTTTTTGAAGTATTGATATCGCCATCTTTCAATGCAGACGCGTTAGAAATTTTAACTACTAAAAAGAATCGTATTTTATTAGTGCAAAAGCCAAACGAAGCGGCTACGCATCAATACAGATCTGTATTGAATGGCACTTTGACTCAGCAGAATGATCAGGGGAATTTTACTGAATGGAAAGAAGAGGGTGGAAGAAATACTACTGAAGTAGAAAAAGAAGATCTTGTATTTGCCAATTTGGTTGCGAAGCATTTAAAGAGTAATTCAATCGCTTTAGTTAAGAATAAACAATTAATTGGGAAAGGCTGTGGTCAAACTTCTAGGATTGATTCATTGCGCCAATCGATTGAAAAAGCGAATCAATTTAAATTTGATTTGCAAGGGGCAGCTTTGGCTAGCGATGCATTTTTTCCATTTGATGATTGTGTAAAAATTGCCCATGCAGCAGGGATCACTTCGTTTATACAACCAGGAGGTTCTATTCGGGATAAGGATTCTATCGAATATTGTAAGCAAAGTAACTTAGCCATGGTGATTACGGGTCTTCGCCATTTCAAACATTAATTGTCCTAAGTTTTATGAGTAACCAGTATAAGTTTTTTAAGGGTAAATCCTTAGCTTATCTTGCTTTGTCTGCCACTTGTGTTTTGTGGGGCACTACTTGGGTTGCCAGTAAAGTTGCAGTTGCTGAAAATTTACCCCCTTTTCAATTAGCCGCAATAAGACAATTTTTAGGGGGCTTTTCTTTTCTTCTTTTCTTTGTTGGGTTTAAGAAAATGCATTTGCCAACGCTCAGACAGTTTGGCTGGTTAACTTTTTTAGGTTTGTTGTTGTTTGTGATATCCAATGGTTTTAGCACCTGGAGTCTAAAATTTATTCCTACCGGATTCAGTTGTTTGATTGGCGCTTTGTATCCTTTCAGTGTGGTGACGATCGATCGAATTTTCTTTCATAAAAAAAATCTTACTCCGCTAACTTTTATTGGCCTCTTATTAGGTTTATCTGGAGTGGGTATTGTATTTTACGAAAATCTATTGGTTCATCATCAAGAAGGTTTTTATTTCGGAGTTGTTCTGTCAATACTGGCCATGCTTTCTTGGAGTGTGGGGACAATGTTTATTGCTAAAAATAAATTTCCACTCAATCCTTATTATTCTACAGGATGGCAGATGCTGATCAGTTCAGTTATTTTATTTGTGATTTCATTGTCTTCCCAGACTGCCATTCCTTTACAAAATTTTTCTTTGAAAGGTTGGCTAGCCATTGCTTACTTAGTAATATTTGGTTCTATCATCAGCTTTATTGCGTTTGTGTATTCTATGAAAAAATTGCCCATTGCAGTTTCCTCTTTATATGCCTATTTAAATCCAATCGTCGCGATGATAACAGCTGCCTTAGTGGTCAATGAAAAATTAACGGTGCATATTTTTTGGGGAGCGTTGGTTACTCTATCGGGCGTATTTTTAGTTAATTACAGTGTTAGCAAAGACCGAGTAAAAGTAATTGCTGAGCCGGAGCAGTGATGAGGTCAATGTAAGATTGACTGAAAAAGGTAAGGATAAAATAGGCGGCACCTTATTTAATCAGAGGTTTATTTTAAAAAGACAGCAGAATTAAATCGGGGAAATAGACCGCCATTTAGTATTTTTATTGGAGTAATCGTTCAAAATTAATTGATTAACCTACCTAATATGTATGTCTATTTATTTTTAGCACTTGTGATCTTAGGAATATTTTCATTTGTTGAAAATATAAAAGGAGGGCAAAAAATATCATTCATCAAGTTAAATTTTCTTATCCTATTATTTTGTGTCACGCTCAATAGCCTGATTGACTTATCTATTGAATTTGGCTACAACGCAAGCTTGTACGGAAGTATTGTAAGGCCATTCACTATGATTTCCGTTGTAAATATTTTCTATTATGTTGCCTCCAATAGGTTACCTAAAATAGTCATGTATATTGAAATACTTTTTATTATCAGTTATTTACTGGTCGTAATGAGTGGATATAGATTTATGACAGTGTATGAGGGGAAGTATTCAAATGGTTTAAACTTGATCGGCATCATCAATATGTTGGCAGTTTATCCTCTGATGATCATATCCATGCTGTATAATATTTATAAAATAAACAAAACAACAGACCATACTAATTTATATCAGGTTAGAGCTAAAAAATGGACAATTTTTATTTTCATTTTATGTTTTATTTTACTCCTTTCAGTTATTGCTACCATGGCATTGTATTTTAAAACAATCAATTCTAGTCGAGTTGACACCAGATTAATTCTTTTCGCCTTTCGATTGGGGATAATTTTATTTATATTTTTTAGGCCAAGATTTATTGACGAAGAAAGATTGTCACTAAAGCTGAATAGTATTATACCTAAAAATAAAAACACGCTACTAGCCAATTTTGAATTCTTGTTTTATGTCAAGCAATATTACTTAAATCCGGAGGCTAATTTGACTGATTTTGCTTTGAAACTAAATCATTCAAAGTGGGAGGTAGTCGAATTTTTACAGCATCATACCAAAGACAATTTTTCTGAGCTTTTAAATAAAAATAGAATTCAATACTTTAAGGAGGTACTTAAATCCAAGCACCATCAATCATTTACCATAGAAGCCTTGTCAGAAATTTCGGGCTTTAGTAATCGACAGACGATGTATAACGCCTTTAATAAATATGAAGGATGTTCTCCTTCTGATTATATCGATAATTTGTAATCAATTGATTAGCATAGAAATTTTTTCAGGCAATTTCTCGATTGCAATTAAATAGAAGTATACATTTTTTCCTGCTAAATCAGCCATTCTTTTCAACGCACCTATTTCTATTTTTTTATTTTTATTAGGAGTAGTTGAAATACACTTTGTTAGAAGTTAAGTTAAACAAGTGATCTCCTTCAGGAGTGATCTTTTAGGATTAATTTATTAACTTGCTCACTTATGTATGCCTATCTATTTTTCATATTGGTAATCATTGGGATATTTTTAATATTTGAAAATATTAAAGGAGGTCAAAAAATATCTTTCTTTAAAATACATGTATTGGTATTTTTAGTTGCGGTGTCTTTAATGAACGGAATTGATTTTTTAAGTGAAATAGGATATACTTTCACTCTATATGTTTCAATTGTTAAATTGTTTATGATAGTTGTTTGCGTTAATATATTTTATATACTTGCTAATCATAACATTCCAAAGCGAATAGTGTACATTGAAATAGTCATTTTCATTTTGTATTTAATTTCTATATTAAATGGGTTTCATTTTATTACGGTTAAAAACGGCATAATTGTTTCTAAAACAACGCCACTTTTTAGATTGAATTATTTGGTTCTGCATTTACTTGTTATTCCTTCCATGATATACAATTTGTATAAAATAAATAAAAATACCGATCCCGAAAATCTTTATCAAGTTAAAGTTAAAAGATGGGCTAGCTTTCTTATTTTATTTATTGCCTTCATGATTATTTCGATTTTGTCGGTTGCATTAATACAAGGAGGGTTAATATTACCTTATGCATACGATAGTAGACCGATTCAAATAGTCGTTCGTTTACTATTTATTATTTTTTTATTTTTTAGACCAAAATTCATTGATGAGTATTCATTTGCCATTATCACTAAAAGTAAAATAGGTAAACAAAAAATTTCTATTGAAAATTTTGACTTTTTGTTTTATACCAATCATTACTATTTGAATTTGGAAGCTAATTTGGAGGATTTTGCCTTAAAGCTGAATCATAGTAAGGCAGAAGTCTTGGCGTTTTTAAAATCCCAAACCAATGAAAGTTTCAATGAATTATTGAATAGAAACAGGATTAAACATTTCAAGGAATTATTGACTGCTAAAAAACATGAGTCCTTTACTATAGAAGCTTTGTCAGAAATGGCTGGTTTTAATAATAAAAGAACCATGTACAATGCATTTAAAAAATATGATGGAGGTTCTCCAAGTACTTTTATTTCTAGCCTTAACTAATTGGCTTTCAGTGTATAATTATATTTGCCCATTGTATAACTGCATTTTCCTAATGTAAAACCGCATTTTCATAGCTCCTATTTGGGGCTTTTTTATTTTCACTCCATCTTGCAAATCCTAAAACCACTAAACCCGAATTAAAAGGAGCAAACAATAATAATACTCACCTAACCCCCCAAATGTTGCTAAATGAAAAAAAACATTATCATCATGCTTATAGTAGGATCTTTTCATTCTGCTTGTAATAGTAGCAACCTATTAAATCACTCCCAGACGCCTAACGAAAATGATGCAAGTGCTCTTCGACTAAAACCTATCAAAATGGTCAATGCAAGAAATGCAAGGTATTGTGAAATAATAATCGTTTCAGGTGGTGTTACCAATATGATTGCCACAGTCTACAATACCCTGGGCTGTAATGAATGCCCCGAAACTGTTTGGAAAAAAATCGATCAAGAAAAGTTAAAAAATGATTTTAACGCCAAAGCTATTATTATGAATGGCCCAAGAGTTTTCTTGATGGATTCTATAGGTCAATATAATATGCCTTCCTCAAAAATTAATTTAGGAGGCGTCGAAATGATAGAAAGGGCAAAATTAACGATCGACTTCAAAACTTTTTTGAAAGGTAAACGCAAAGCCTATGATGAAATTGAAATCAATCGTGCCACTGAATTTGTATTTAACCAAGGAGGAGAGGCGTATTTTTTACACCATAATGGTGATGCCTATATTATGCAAAGTTTTGCCCAAATTGTAAACCCAAACTTGAAGGAGGAAGGACTGAATACATTGACAAGTTCATTGAATTTGCCCGAGGGTTGGACTTACGAAGCAAAGAAATTAGATAAAACGATTATTTTAAAAACCAACCAAGATGGAAAGGCTTATATAATTCAAGATGACTTTCAAAATACGTATCAAAAAATAAAATAATAAGCAAAGCGTCAGTATTTAAAAATGCCAACGAATTATTATTAAAATCAATCAAAATTTTTTCGCAATAGGTTGAAAAAATTGAAAGAAGGTTTTACTTGTTTTAAAATATTAAGCCTTAACTAATTGATTTTCAATGTAAAATTGCATTTGCACACTGTAAAACTGCATTTTCGTAATGTAAATCTTCATTTTCATAGCTCCAATTTGGGGCTTTTTTATTTTGCTTCCATATTGCATAGAAAAATAGCTTTTGGCTATACTTCTTCTATTTATTTTTTATCTGTATGTCGAACCATTTTTTAAATAAATCTTTTTGTCCTCTGTCCATTATTTTATTGATTGGCTTAGCTTCTTCCGCACAAATGAAGGCTCCCTATGCTATCAACATAGCAGGCAATCAGGTTACAAAGGGCAATTACAGTATTGAGTGGAGTGTAGGCGAATCTGCTGCCACCAATATCATGGACAATAGCGATTTGTATCTTTTTACCAATGGCCTTTTGCAATACAGCGTACAAAATCAGGTAGAAAATAATTTGGTCCCCTCTTTTTTAACCAATGAAGTAGTGTTATATCCAAATCCAGTAAGAAATGAATTGCATATCAATATTCTTCATGCCAGTAAGGGCAATGATCAGCTTGAGTTATTGGATGAAAAGGGAGTAAAATTGAAAGAGAAGGTCGTGGTATACAATGGCATGGGCGCATTAGAAAACTGGAATCTAAGTGGTCTAAAAGCAGGACAATATTTTTTAAATATCCGCCACACCCATCCAGTAACAGGAAGGTTGATAAAGAAGGGTGCCTATAAAATTTTAAAAATTAATTAATGGGGTGTGAATGGTCAATGGTGAATGGTGAATGGTGAATAGAGTTTAACCTAAACTTCTAAACCCGAATTAAAAAGAACAAACAATTATAAAAGCTCTAGACTAAACCCCTAAACTCGAATTTAAAAAAGCAAATAATAATCACACTCTCCTAAACCCGATTTTAAAAGAACCAATAAAATTAAAGCTCTTCTAAACTCGAATTTAAAAGAACCAATAAAATTAAAGCTCATCTAAACCCGAATTAAAAAACACAAACAATAATCATACTCGTCTAAACCCGAATTTAAAAGACCTAACAAACCAAATACTCCTCTAAACCATGCATCTAAAATCGCTTCTAAAAACCAACGCCCTT
>Ga0114964_10002005_pt1 | contig 14530 bp, 11 predicted proteins | sample C_131016_MF_Meta_FD_92638 | JGI IMG/M metagenome (GOLD analysis project Ga0114964, IMG submission 92638) | Freshwater microbial communities from Lake Croche, Canada to study carbon cycling - C_131016_MF_MetaG | ecosystem: Environmental > Aquatic > Freshwater > Lake | place: Lake Croche, Canada... | reverse complement strand
GCCGCAAATGGGCCCGGAGCGGGGCGGGTTCGTCATTCTCGAAGGCGTTGATCGGGGGCCTCGGGTTCTCCCGTGAAACAGGCGCGATGTTGTAAGGAGAGCGCCGCTCCGGCCGCATTCGAATCTCTTGCGGACGGGGCCGATCTTCTTCCGAGCGCATGACGAGATTAATGCCCAAGGCGCGGATCGAACGCAAGATGGCGCTGGATGCCGGACTTGCGACGGCTAAATCAATCCCGTACCGATCGAATAAATCCACCAGATCGGCAGAATGAATTTCGGTCGGCGCCTTGCCATCCCTTGTTGCCAAAATCAACTCAGCGGCTGCCATGACCAAAATAACCCCGCGCTGATGGAGACTTGCCGGATCAACACGGATATCGTTTTCGATGGTAACGGCAAACCCACACCCTGCGTTGGTGATGTTCCTCATGGTTTGGATAGCTGTTCCAGATGTCATGCGGAACACATTTTCCGAGATTAAAAAGCACATATATTTGGCACTCGCGCTGCGTCTTGACAGAAGCGCGGCGATTTCGCCGCCTGCCGCCGGATCGTCCAGCGTCTCCATCGTTAGCGGGCAAATGAGCACGGGACTGTCAGCCGCTAAAGCAAGTTGCGAAGCAAGCTCAAAACCGTGGGCCAAACGGACTTTGTCATATAGCCGAACCAGATGTGCGGGCATGCCGTCCGATCTCAACTGTTCTTCCGTTTTCGATGTGGCATACCCATCGATCTCTAATTGAAGGAGACGATAGGCTGGACGGGATGTCGGCAGTGCGACAATGTCGCTCGTATGTATCGTCAATTTTCCGCTGAGCAGCGCGCCTTTGAGAATGCTCTCCATCCGCAATTGGTGAAGCGGATTAGTAGCCTGTTGGACATTCACAGGCAGGGGAGTAGCTTGAGGTACAGGCTTGGGTTCAACGACGGAGGTAACCGCACGGCGCTCGGTTTCGATGATATCAGCAATGGTGCTAATGGCATCCAAGATTGGCGCCATTTCTTCCCGGATCTGGCTTCTGAGTGCGAAAGTTGAAGATGCGATGCGGGCATCGACCGTTTGCATTGCCCCTTCGAGGCGCGCCAAGCGCGAAGTCAACCGCTCAATATGCTCGCCTTGATCCTCTGGCTCGGATCGTTTGATCCCATTACGTTGACGCGCTGCCGTGTAGGCTGCCAATGCGGAGACGGCTAAAAAAGCCGACGAAACAATTACGGATGCTGAAAGCGAAAAAATACCCAGTGCTGTGATAAAAATAGTGACAAAAATAATTCCGACTTGAGCGCCTTCAGAAATCTTTGTCAGGACGGGTAAGGTAAACTTCATATCATGCCTTGCGCATCACGGATGAACCAACGAGAGAATTGATACGCAAAACTGACTAATAAGACCTCTGATTCGGTGTTACATATTAACTAACTTGGCTATGAAGTGCACCAGCCTTGGAAAAAAGGAGATTAAGCCATGGAGACTCATGCAACGAAAATCGTTTTGTCCGTTGAGGGCATGACGTGTGGCGGCTGTGTCGAGGCGGTCAAGCGGGTAATCCGGAAGGCTGATCCTGCGGCTGAAATTGATGTTTCACTCGAAACCGGCCGAGTGGAGGCCACTACAATTGCACTGGCCGTTGATTTAGCGACAGCGGTCACCAAAGCAGGTTATGAGGCGACACTGTCAGCCTAGATATGGTTTTGGCAGGATCAAAGCGATGCTTTGATTTGTGGTTTTGGCTCGATTTCTCATGATTAACCCGCGTCGCTGTGACCAAAGTAAGCTCTGCGTCGTTCTATTCGATCCGATCGGCTTGGGATAGGAGTTGCTCGGCGCGGCCTACACGACCGATGGTCGTCAGACGCCGTGCTTGCGACCTCAGAAAAACGGGGTCGTAAGGGTTATGTTCGATAGCGGCTTCACCGATACGTAACGATTGGACGAGTTCGTCTGCCTCTAAAAGATCGCTCAGGATTTGCATCGCCAACGTATTTTTTGGATCCATCGCCAGCGCTAGTTTCGCTTCTTTTTTGGCTTTGTCGAGATCCTGTGTCGCCTCGCTGCGGCGTAAATCAGACGAAATTGCTAAGAGTATCGAGCTGTGGGCCGAGGATTTTAACAACTGGTCGAGGCATTTTCGGGCTTGCCCAAGGAGTGCATCTTCTTTCGTTTTGATGCCAACGTGAACGAGGGCGAGGCAGCCATGGGCGTTAATATCATTCGGCAGGGCGTCGGTCGCCGGCGGCATAGCGTCGGTGCGGAGGATGCCATCTCTACCGGCAATTTCCAGTGCGATTTTGAGCAATAGGAAGTCCATCAGATCGGCGTTGGTCTGCTTGATGATCGATCGGGAAAGAACAATCCGACCCGTAGCGGCGTGGATCAACCGGAGATCGAAGACCGAGTCGTTGCCGACCCGCGAGTGGCATTCCAACGTGTAGAGATCATCCGGCATCGGATCGGGCAAGACGGCAGCGCTAAAAAGCGAAATGCCATCGAACCGGATGATAATATTGACGATATCGTCCATCACATCGTTCGCCGTTTCATCCCGTTTGATCGCAATGGCTGCAATGCGCGGTTTCCAACCCTGACTGGCCCGCGGGAGGGTGTTGGTCAGTCGCGCTTCGTCAAGCGCAAGATCGGTTGGCAGTTGCAAAGACAAAATTTGCGGCGTCGGAATATCGGCGGAACGGGCCGTCCAAAGAAACCATCCAACACCCGCCAACCCAAACGCGACGATGGTGGCGGCGGTAACCGCTACGATCGTTTTAATCCTGCCACGGCCATCGGCCATGCGACGGTTAGCGGTCGAGTGATCCTGCTGGCGAGATGATGGTGTTTCTCCCGTTTCAAAATTGACCGAATACCCGCCACGCGGCATGATAATCCTTAGGCTGTCATAAGAACCGTCGGAGGCGTAATAGCGATCCATCGCCCGGCGTAATCGGGTTGCTTCAACGCGGACAATCGGGTCATTTTGAGGATCAAAACTGGCTGGACGTCCGAGAACTTCGGTTGCTATTGTATAGGCCTTCAGGGCTTGGCCGCGACCGTCAAGTGTTTGCCTCACGGAAAATGTTAAAAAAGCCGACAGTTGCGGTGAGGCCGAGAATTCTTCGGTCGCGACAATCTTTGCAAGCGCAGCAAAGACTTTTTCTCTTTCGACCTCCTCTACCGCACCGTCGCTCATTCGATCCATTTCCCAAATAACTCAAGTCGGTCAAACCGGGGCAGCCTCGGCCAAGCTTCAAATTTTCTAAAAATTGAATAACAGGATTGCAAAAAGGGACCTGTTAAAGAAGACTTTCCGTGCACGGCAAGCGCTGATAGTATGTTCGTGCGCCGGACAGGCTAAACACTACACACCGTACAACACAAAATTCAGAATAAGAGGTGCCCCATGTCGCTCGCATTTGAACAAACTTCCCGCTTTGACGCAGCACCGAATGATCTCGAGGCGTGGTGGCTCCCATTTACCGCTAATCGTGCGTTTAAAAAAAATCCGCGCATGATTACCGGTGCAAAAGACATGTATTATTTTACGCCTGATGGCAAGAAAATCATGGATAGCGCTGCGGGATTGTGGTGCTGTAATGCTGGACATAACCGCGAAACAATTGTTCAGGCCATCCAAAAACAAGCGGCAGAACTTGATTTTTCGCCATCTTTTAACTTCGGTCATCCAACTGCCTTTGCGTTAGCATCTCGAATTGCTGCTTTGGCACCTGAAACGCTTGATCATGTCTTTTTCTGCAATTCGGGGTCGGAAGCGGTTGATACGGCGCTTAAGATGGCGCTTGCCTATTGGAATGTGCGCGGAATGGGATCGAAAACTCGTTTGATTGGCCGTGAACGCGGCTATCATGGTGTTGGTTTTGGTGGCATTTCGGTCGGCGGTATCGTGAACAACCGTAAATTTTTTGGTGGTTTGCTGACGGGCGTAGACCATATGCCGCATACCTATAACAGGAAAGAGCAGGCTTTTACCAAAGGCGAGCCCGAATGGGGCGCGCATTTGGCGGATGAGTTGGAGCGGATCGTAACCTTGCACGACGCCTCGACGATTGCGGCCGTTATCGTGGAGCCGATGGCCGGTTCAACGGGCGTTTTGCCGCCACCCAAGGGCTATTTGAAGCGTTTGCGCGAAATCTGCACCAAACACGACATTCTTCTGATTTTCGACGAGGTAATTTCAGGTTTCGGTCGTTTGGGCCATGCGTTTGCTGCCGAGCGTTTTGGTGTGACGCCGGATTTCATCTGCTTCGCCAAGGCGGTCAATTCCGGTACGGTGCCGATGGGCGGCGTTATTGCCAGCAAGACCGTGCACGATGCCTTTATGAAAGGCCCGGAGCATGCGATTGAATTGTTCCATGGCTACACCTATTCCGGCCATCCGCTCGCTGCGGCTGCTGGACTTGCAACGCTGGATATTTATCGCGATGAAGATTTGTTCGAAAGAACCAGAAAGCGCGAACAAGCGTGGATGGATGCGTTAATGGCAACATTGCAACCGTTGCCCAATGTGCTGGACATTCGCACCATCGGTCTGGTTGCTGCCATTGATCTTGCGCCGCATGCCGACGGCCCGGGCAAACGTGCTTATGACGCAATGGATAAGGGCTTCCGTGACCACGGTATCATGATCCGTATCACGGCAGATACGCTGGCACTAACGCCGCCGCTCATCATGACGGATAACGAAATGGACGAATTGCTGGACAAGGTGAAGAGGGTGATTTTGGCGGTGGCCTAACAATTTTTGGCTTTTCTGGACGCGACTGGAGAGGCCGGGGGAACCCGGCCTTTTTTGTGACCCTCAAAATTACAGATCACAAGACGCTAACGTCCGCTGCTTTTGCAGCCTTTCTTCAATCTTGGTCGAGGGTCGCAATCGGGGCAGGTGGGTTCTAGCCTCGTAGGCACCGATTTCGATGGTGCGTGGCATGATATCCTCCGACTGGTCGGCTTGTCTATTCGCCAGACTTATTCAATGGCTTTGCAACCGCACAGCCCGAGCATCCCCCTGCGCAGGGCGAGCCGGAAACGGAATGACAGGCTACCGCCGAAGGTATTTTGCGCCCCAAGACGCGTAGGATCCACGGCCGCGTGACGAAAGCCAGCGCCGCCAGAACGATGAGATAGCTCAGAGCATCATAAAGGGTGTTCGGCATGGCGGCGCTCTCTTAGCTCGAAAGCCATTCGGTGATATGGAAGGTCACAAAGGCAGCGACATATGCGAGCGCCGTCAGATAGGCGAACATGGCGATTGGCCATTTCCATGAATTGGTTTCTCGCCGCACGACACTCAAGGTGGAGGCGCATTGCGGGGCAAAGACATACCAGGCGAGCAGCGCGAGTGCCGTGCCGAGCGACCAGTTGGCCGCAATGGTCGCGCCGAGCGAGCCTTCGTCATTGCCGAGCGCATAGACGGTGGCGAGCGCGCCGACGGCGACTTCACGCGCCGCCATGCCGGGGATGAGCGCAACGGCAATCTGCCAGTTAAAACCGATGGGCGCGAGAAGCGGGTGTAACGCGTGGCCGATTATGCCGGCGAAGGAATAATTGATGGCGGGGTCTGTGGCACCCTCGGGTGCACCCGGCACGCTGGCCAAGAACCAGATGAGCACCATCATCGACAAAATCGTCGTACCCGCCCGCTGCAAGAACACAAAGCCGCGCTGCAAAACATTCATGCCGACGCTGCGCAGTGATGGCCTTTTATAGCTTGGCAACTCCATAATGAAGGGTTCGCTTTTGCCGCTCCAGACAAAGAGCCTAAATACCCAGGCGACGAGAAAGGCCGAGACAATACCCGCTGCATACAGGCCGAACATCACCACGCCTTGCAAATTGATGAAGCCGTAAAGATGTGTGTTGGGAATGAAGGCAGCGATGATGAGCGTGTAGACGGGAATACGCGCCGAGCATGTCATCAAAGGTGCAATTAGAATCGTTGCAAGCCGCTGACGCCGATTATCGATGACGCGCGTTGCCATAATGCCGGGGATCGCGCAGGCAAAGCTTGACAGAAGGGGAATGAACGAGCGGCCATGCAAGCCGACACCGCCGATGATGCGGTCCATTAAAAACGCTGCGCGCGCCATATAGCCGAAGTCTTCAAGCAAAATAATGAAGAAAAACAGCACCAGAATTTGCGGCAGGAAGACGATGACGCTACCAACGCCCGCGATGATACCATCGGCCAGAAGGCTCGCCAGCATGCCGTGTGGTAAATGCGTTTTCACCCAACCGCCTGCGAAATCAAACCCGGCTTTGATCGCGTCCATCGCGGGCGTCGACCACGAAAAAACGGCCTGAAAAATCAGGAACAAAACGAGCAATAAAACGAGCAAGCCCCAGAACGGATGCAGCAGCACATTGTCGATGCGCCGCGTCCAGAGATCGGCGTTCGGCGGGATGGTAACACATTCGGTGATCACATCATTGATGAAGCGGTGCGTGGCGCGTACCTCGTCCGCGCTTTGCTCGTGCCAACTTGGTTGTACGCTGTCACGGTGTTGTTCGGCGAAAGTGTCGAGAGCTGCCAGAAGGGCCTTTGTGCCGTCTTTCTCTACCGCAATAGTCGAGATGACGGGTATGCCGATTTTTTCCGAAAGACGCACAATGTCGATGGTTATCCCGCGCGCCTTCGCTATGTCGACCATGTTGAGCGCGAGGATGACGGGAATACCGGTCGTCTTCAATTCGAGTGCCAGACGCAGGCTCAAGCGCAGATTGGTCGCATCCGCCACACAGACGATGAGATCGGCAGCGCGCTCGTCGGCCAATTGGCCTAGAATGGCGTTGCGGGTGACCGCCTCGTCGGGGCTGCGCCCGCGCAAACTATACGTTCCCGGCAGATCGACGACCACCATCTTCCGGCCCCCGGGTGAAACGAGGCGGCCGCGTTTGCTCTCCACTGTTACGCCCGGATAATTGGCGACCTTCTGCCGTTTGCCGGTGAGCATGTTGAAGAGCGCGGTTTTGCCGCAATTCGGATTTCCGACGAGCGCGAAACGAAACGCGTCGGCAGGCCAGGTAGACATTGAATTATCCTTGTGAAAGGGCGGAGGCAGCCATGGGCGCACTGACCAGAATGGCATTGGCCTCGTGCCGTCTGAGCGCCACGCTCATATCGTCGACGCGGATGGCAATCGGATCGCCTCCGATCAGGCCTTCGTGCAAAATCTCGATCTGCGCACCCTCGACAAAGCCGATTTCAAGCAAACGGCGCTCCAACTCCTCGTTGAACTCGTCCGCGATTGGCCGTTCGCGCGGGACGGGAAATCCAACGGCAACAATTACGCCACGATAGCCTTTTTTGGCGGCACCGAGCGGCATCGCATGGAAATCGGGATCGGGCATCGTCGTTTCTCGCGGGTTCAACGGGTTTGTGGCGGATGCAATCGCCTGAAGCCATCTTGTGAGGGCATTGATCTCTGCGCTCCGAAACCGGCCAAGTCAAGCCCTGCACAAAACATTAGAACGGTTCAAAAGTGATTTAATATCAGTAGTTTAGATGGATTATAATCTGTATATTACGGTTCGTGCCGTGTCTAATCTGCAATCGCCCTTGCCGCATGAAGCGCCCTGCGTTAGGACGCCGTGAATGATATTTTATTGAAAGCCAAGGCCTAAACCATGACCTCGCCCGCTGAAACGCACAAAGAATCGGCCCCTCGTAAGGTGGAGGCGCGCCTGCCGCGTGGGTTTGGGGATCGCGGGCCCGCCGAACTTGCGGCGATGCGGGGGATGCTGGAGAACATCCGCACGACCTTTGAGCTTTATGGGTTCGAGGCGGTCGAGACGCCGTTTATTGAATATACCGAGGCTTTGGGCAAGTTTTTGCCCGATCTGGATCGCCCGAATGAAGGCGTGTTCTCGTTTCAAGATGATGACGATCAGTGGCTGTCTTTGCGTTATGATTTAACCGCGCCGCTCGCCCGTTATGTCGCCGAACATTTTGATGCGTTGCCGAAGCCATATCGGTCCTATCGCAACGGCTATGTCTTCCGGAATGAAAAGCCGGGTCCGGGGCGGTTTCGGCAGTTTATGCAGTTCGACGCGGATACGGTAGGCGCCCCTGGCGTCTCTGCCGATGCCGAGATGTGCATGTTGATGGCGGATACGCTTGAGGCGGTTGGCATCAAGCGCGGGGATTATGTGATCAAGGTCAATAACCGCAAAGTGCTGGATGGCGTGATGGAAGCGATTGGCTTGGCCGGCGAGGAGAACGCGGCGCGGCGGCTGATCGTACTCAGGGCGATTGATAAGCTGGACCGCCTCGGGTCCGAGGGCGTTGCTGCCTTGTTAGGCGCAGGTCGCAAAGACGAAAGCGGCGATTTTACCAAGGGTGCTGGGTTGGAAGTCAACGCGATCGCAACGATTTTGGCTTTTACTTCGGCAAAGGCTGATACCGCTGCGGGAACGATGGCCAATTTGGCCTCTGTCGTCTCCGGTTCCGCGATTGGTGCGGAGGGTGTTGCCGAATTGGCAGATATTGCCTCGCTCGTTCAGGCCGGCGGATATGAGGACGGCCGCGTCGTCATTGACCCATCCGTCGTTCGCGGCCTCGAATATTACACCGGCCCTGTCTTCGAAGCCGAACTTACCTTTGAAGTAAAAGGCGACGACGGCAAGCCCGTGCGCTTTGGCTCGGTAGCGGGTGGCGGGCGGTATGATGGGTTGGTCGCGCGGTTTCGGGGCGAGCCGGTACCTGCGACAGGCTTCTCGGTAGGCGTATCGCGCTTGCTCTCGGCGTTGGAAAAGCTCGGCAAACTCGGCGGGCAGGCGGAGGCGCAAGGCCCCGTTGTTGTGCTCGTGATGGATAAGGACCAGATCGCGCACTACCAGAAACTCGTTTCCACGCTCCGACAGGCGGGCATCAAAGCGGAACTGTATCTCGGTGGCTCGGGCATGAAGGCACAGATGAAATATGCCGATAAACGCGGTTCGGTCTGCGTGGTGATTCAAGGCTCGGACGAGCGCGCTAAGGGTGAGGTACTCATCAAGGATTTGATCTTGGGTGCTACGCTATCCTCCGCCCCTGATCGTGACGCCTATTTAAAGCAGCAGGCCGAGGCGCAGTTTGCGGTCTCCGAGAACGGGATGATCGCGGCAGTGCGCAAGGTGTTGGAACGGCATCATCCATAATGCGGCTGATCTTAACCTAACGGTATATTGTGCTACCCGATCGCGAAATCATTTGCTATGATGGGATATGCGTCGGATTGCCAAGACGGTCCTAAGGTTAGGGGTGCTGGCAGGGTTAACCACCCTAGCCGGCGGACATCAGATCGGCGTGGCTTTGGCCGGCGGATCGATCGGGCTCGCCTTCCCGCTGGAATGCACCTTAGGCGTCAACTGTTTCGTGCAAAATTATGTCGATCACGATCCGGGCGCCGGCTACCGCGATTTCCATTGTGGTGCCATGACCTATGACGGCCATGACGGAACCGATTTCCGCCTCCCCTCGATGGAGGAGGAACGGGCGGGTATCGCGGTTCTGGCCGTGGCCGATGGCGTTATCAAGCGGGTTCGCGACGGTGTGCCTGATGCGATGCTCACCTCAGCCAATAAAGGCAGTGTGGCCGGAGCGGAATGTGGCAACGGCGTTGTGATTGACCATGGCGACGGATGGCAAACGCAATATTGCCATATGCAGCAGGGTTCGATCAATGCGGTACCGGGTCGCGCGATTAAGCAGGGCGCACCGCTTGGCTTGATCGGCCTCTCTGGGGCCACTGAATTTCCGCATCTTCATCTGACCGTGCGCCATAATGGCGAGGTAGTTGATCCCTTTGCACCCATGCTTGCATCCGGCGCATGTTCGGAAGAACAAACAACAACGTTGTTTGTCGATCGTCGGCAAAATTATACCTATCGAAATCGCATTGTTCTGAATTACGGGTTTTCAGACGGGCCAGTTACCCCTGATGCGATTGAAGCGGGGGGCTTAAAAGCCCGTGAACCAGACCAACATTCTGCCGCTCTGGTGGCTTATATTCGAATGATGGGACTTGAAAAAGGCGATGTACAAACCTTTGCCATTATTGGGCCGGATGGCGAACCGATTGTGAAGCGGCGTTTTGAACCGTTGGACCGACCGAAGGCGCAAAACTCGATCTATATTGGGTGGAAAAGGCCGAAAGAAGGATGGAAAGAGGGTATCTATTCGGCAATTTATTCGATCAGTAACGGGGATGTGACGAAGCTCGACAAATGGTTCTACCTCAAATTTTAACGGTGTTTCGGGATCTACGCCGAAGAAACGTCTTTTTTGTCGCGTGATGGCGCGTGGACTGGTAAAGAGCGGTTCCATCATCGGAACCGCCGCTCGTGACGCCAATGAGAAACGCCGAAATCATTCTGTCGGTTTTTGAAAACGCAGGTTATGCCCGTGTGGAGCCTGAACTGTTGCAGCCCGCCGATATTTTTCTTGACCTCTCGGGCGAGGAAATTCGTCATCGCCTGTTTGTGACCAGCGATAGCGAAGGCCGGGAACTGGCGCTCAGGCCCGAGTTTACTATTCCGGTGGCGCGCGCTTATTTGGCTTCGGTCGAGGCTGGAAAGCCGCAGAATTATAGCTATTCCGGCCCCGTGTTCCGGGTCCGCCAAGGCGAGGCAAATGAATTCGTACAATCGGGTATTGAATCTTTTGGACGAACCGATACCGAAGCGACGGATGCAGAAATATTGGTGCGTGCTTACGAGGCGGTGACCTCTGCCGGCGAGACCTCGCTGGATATAAAGCTCGGCGATATGGGGTTGTTTAATGCGTTGCTCGCGGCTTTGGGGTTGCAACCCGTTTGGCAACGCCGATTGAGACGCGCTTTTGCCAAGGGTTCGCTGGACGCGGCAACGCTTAGTACGTTGGCCGAGAATGTGCCCGAGGCGATGAAGCACGCGGGTCTTTTGAATGCGCTTGCGGGCCAGGATCCACGCGCCGCGCGGGCCTTTGTCGAAGATTTGTTGCAGATTGCGGGGATCTCGACGGTAGGTGGACGCAGCGCAGGCGAGATTGCCGAGCGGTTCCTCGTTCAAGCGTCCAACGCCGCAGAGGGTGCCTTACCAAGCGAAGCGTTGACCGCGCTGGAACGCTATGCGGGAATTGAGGGAGATCCTGATCACGCCTCCGCTGCGTTGCGGAGCCTAGCCGATGATGCACAGCTTGATTTGGATGCGGCGTTGGATGCGTTTGATTATCGCGCCGGCTTTATTGCCGCGCGGGGTATCGCTGTCAGGAATGTCGCTTTTTCGGCTCGCTTCGGGCGCAATCTGGATTATTACACCGGAGCAGTGTTTGAATTTCGGCGCAAAGGCGATGTTGGGGGCAGGCCATTGGTCGGCGGTGGGCGCTATGATCGCTTGTTGCAGACGTTGGGCGCTCCCGCTCCCGTTCCCGCCGTCGGCTGCGCCGTGTTTATTGATCGGTTGCAGGGAGGCACGCGATGAGCACGGTAACGGCGGGTGAACCCTTGTTGATCGCGGTGCCTTCGAAAGGGCGATTGCAGGAAAATGCCTTCAGCTTTTTCGCCCGTGCCGGATTGCCCCTGACCCAATCGCGCGGCGCGCGGGATTATCGCGGCGCTATTGCGGGCCTTCCCGGCGTGGAGATTTTGTTCTTGTCTGCCTCTGAAATTGCCCGTGAATTGGCTTCGGGTGGCGCTCATTTTGGGATTACGGGCGAGGATTTAATCCGCGAATCCATTGCCGACGCCGATATCAAACTCGATATGTTGACCCCGTTGGGATTTGGGCACGCCAATGTGGTGGTGGCTGTTCCACAAGCGTGGATTGATGTGCGTACCATGGCGGATTTGGAGGATGTAGCCTCGGCTTTCCGTCAGCGCCATGGCCGAAAAATGCGGGTCGCGACAAAATATATCAACCTCACGCGGCATTATTTCGCCGAGCATGGCGTGACCGATTATCGCATCGTTGAAAGCTTAGGCGCTACAGAAGGTGCGCCAGCATCGGGGGCAGCGGAGCTGATCGTCGACATTACCACGACGGGTGCAACGCTTTCGGCCAATGCACTCAAAGTGCTCGACAACGGTACAATGCTGAAAAGCGAGGCCAATCTGGTCGCCTCGCTTTTGGCGAATTGGAACGGGGCAACGCTGAAGTCCGCCCGGACTATTTTGGCCCGCATAGCGGCGGAAGAAGAGGCGCGGATGCACCGTACCCTTCATGCGGTGTTCAGCCGCGTGCCGAAAACGCTGGCCGCGCGTGTGAAAGCCGAATTCGGTGCGGCCGTAATGGGCGAGCAGGCCGATGAGATTGGCTTTCATGCCAAAAAATCCGATCTGTTTGCACTTTCCGATTGGTTGATCGGTGAAGGCGCGTTGCGGGTTTCGGTGAGCGAGGCAGATTACGTCTTTACGGCGTCGAACGCGCTGATCGAAAAACTCGAAGCGCGGTTGGGTCTAAATTGAAAAAGGGCAATAGGATGAACTGCAGAACGGTACGTTTGTTTATCTCGCTCGCTGTGTTCAGTGGGCTAATTGCTTCGCCAACTTTCGCGCAACAGGCTCAAGCCGGCGGCGGTGCGCAAGGCAAAGCATTTCCAGTCAATGTGGCGTGGGAACTGGTCAGCGTGAATGGTTCAGCGTCCGAAGGTGACAAGCCAACGTTGCAACTTGATTCCCAATTGCGGATGCGCGGCTTTAGCGGCTGCAATACGTTTTCAGCCACCGCCTATCCGCTCAAAAATCAGGGCATTACAGTGGGACCTGTCGCCGTGACCAATAAAGTATGCGACAAAGCCGTCATGGAGACAGAAAAAGCCTATCTCTTAGGCCTGCGGACGGCGCTACAGTGGGATGTCAGCAGCGGGCTCCTCGTGCTGCGCGGGGAAAAGGCGGAACTGAAGTTCCAACGCGCGCTGTTTTGATTGATTGGGCTCACCTTCCTTACACCCTCACCGCCTTAAACCCACCCGTCTCGATCGCTTCCATTCGGATGGCCGCATGATGGAACGCTCTGAGCGTGGAGCGGTGGCCGATCGAGATGAGGGTCGTTGCGGGCAATTGGTTTTTGAGCGTGCTGTAGAGATGGGCTTCGCTTTCCTCATCTAAGGCTGAAGTTGCTTCATCCAAAAACAGCCAATCGGGTTTTGTAAGCAGGGCGCGGGCGATGGCAAGCCGTTGCTGTTCGCCGCCCGAGAGGCGTTGCGACCAATTGGCGTGATCATCCAACGCATCCGAGAGGCGGCCAAGGCCACAGGCTTCGAGCGCTGTGGTGAGCTCGCTACGGCTATAGGTGTCGGGCGAGGCGGGGTAAGCTACGCATTCGCGCAAACTGCCCTGTGGTAAATAGGGTTTTTGCGGCAAAAGCAGAAGGATTGCGCCTGCCGGTACGATCACCTCGCCTACGCCATAGGGCCAAATGCCTGAAATAGCGCGTAGCAGTGTCGATTTGCCCGATCCCGACGGCCCCGAAATCAGCACCGCTTCACCGGGTTGAAAGGCCACATCGGCCTCTGCCATCGCCGTGCCATTGGGCAATGCGAGTTTAAGTTCTGAGACGCGGAGCGAGGGGCCGTCTGAGCGGCGCTCGACAATCGAGGGTGGCGATTTACCAAGCTTGCGGGCCGCATCAATCGACGTATCAAAGCCGGTAAGGCGGCGGATGACGGCGAGATAGGCCGCAACGGAAGTATAGGCATCAATAAAGAAGCTCAGCGAGCCTTCGACTCGTCCAAAAGCGCTGGCGGTTTGGGTTAAAACGCCCAGTTGGATTTTACCGAGGAAGTAGAAAGGCGCAGCCACAACATACGGGATTAAGGGGCTGATTTGGCCATAGCCAGAGGTAAACGCCATTAAGAGTTTACGAAGGGAAACAATAGCCAAGAAATTGTGGATGACTTCGCCGAATTTGCCCATCAATAGGACACGTTCCGTAGGTTCACCCTTCAAAAGCGCAATTTGCTCGGCATATTCGCGCAAACGGGCGAGTGAGAACCGGAAATTGGCCTCGAACTTCTGTTGGTTGAAATAAAGCCCGATCAGACGGCGGCCGATAAGATGGGTTACCAAGGTTCCAAAGCCGGAATACAGGCACGCAACCCAAAACAGGAACCCGGGGATAGCAATCTCGGTGCCGGGAATCGTGAAATTAGCGGAAATCGTCCATAAAATAATGGAAAAGGAGACAAGCGAACTCGTAGTGGAAAGCAAAGAAATCGAGAAGCTATATGTGCGGTTGATGAATTCATCGACGTCATCGGAAATCCGTTGATCGGGATTGTCGGCCCCACCGCCCGCCAATGCCATGCGGTAATGGTTGCCATGATCAAGCCAATCAGAAACATAACGCGCGGTAAGCCAGCGCCGCCAACGGATCATCAATTGCGATTGTACAACATATTCAATGATGACCGATACGATATAGATCGAAGCCCAAAAGAAAAAAACGGTATACAGCAAGGACCAAAAGGCCTCGCTGTTCTTCTCCTGAATCGCGTTAAACCAATCGCGGTTAAAGTAAGAAAGCCGCACCGAAATGCCGACTTGTGCCTGATTGACGACG
>Ga0114964_10002004_pt1 | contig 14535 bp, 24 predicted proteins | sample C_131016_MF_Meta_FD_92638 | JGI IMG/M metagenome (GOLD analysis project Ga0114964, IMG submission 92638) | Freshwater microbial communities from Lake Croche, Canada to study carbon cycling - C_131016_MF_MetaG | ecosystem: Environmental > Aquatic > Freshwater > Lake | place: Lake Croche, Canada... | reverse complement strand
GGACTAGATCGTGGCAACTTCAGAAAATTTGACTGGACTTTTAGCGGTCATTATCATCACAAATCTTCCCATGATGATATTCATTATCTTGGGAACCCGATGGAACTTACCTGGCAAGATTTTAACGATCCTAGGGGTTTTCACCTTTTTGATCTGGATAGCAGGACTCTTGAGTTTATTAGGAATCCGAATGTAATGTTTCATCGGTTGGTCTACGATGATAGTACAGATGAAACTGTTACCGTCATTGTAGACCAACTTAAAGATAGATATGTGAAAGTTGTCGTTGTTAATAAGACAAACCCATATGTTTTTGATCGTTTTATGGATTCAATTTATGCTTGCGAACCGGCAGATGTTTCTATCGTTGAAGATTTTACAGATTTGATGGAAGGCGTTGATGATGATATGGTCGATCAAGCTGAAGACACAATAACAATACTGAACAAATATGTTGATGGTATAGGTGAAACAAATATAGACAACAACAGATTAAAAAACATTCTTCGTGAACTTTATATTGAAGCTGTGAATTCTGACATATGATTTATTTTTCTAAGATTAGGTGGAGGAACCTTCTTTCCACCGGTAACAACTTTACTGAAGTTGAGTTTACGCGGTCATCAAATACACTCATAATTGGACAGAATGGTGCAGGTAAATCTACCATTCTTGATGCTTTATGCTTTGTTCTTTTTGGTAAACCATTTCGTAAAATTAACAAACCGAACCTCATTAATTCTATCAACCAATCTCATTGTGTGGTTGAAATTGAATTTAGTTCTGGTCAAAAATCATATAAAATCGTTCGAGGCATCAAACCAAACATCTTTGAGATTTATTGTAACAATGAATTGGTCAATCAGGATGCAAAAGTTAAAGATTATCAAGAATTCCTGGAAAGGAACATTCTAAAACTGAATTATAAATCTTTCACACAGGTTGTTATTCTCGGTTCGGCCTCTTTTGTTCCATTTATGCAGTTGTCTGCTTCCGACCGTAGAGCAATTATTGAAGAATTACTTGATATTCAAATTTTCTCATCAATGAATGTTTTGGTCAAGGATCACTTGTCTAGTATTAAAGACAATTCCAAAGACATAAAATATTCTATGGATTTGACTTCTGAGAAGATTAAGTTGCAGAAGCACAACATTGAGGAACACCAGAAACACAATGAACAGGAAATTGAGAACAAGAAGAGTGAGATATCTAAAAGTGAACTTCAATCGGAGCAATTGCAGAACAACATTTCTCTTATACAGAAGCACATTGAAAATCTCCAAATTAAAATTGAAGATGAAACAAAAGTTCGAGCTAAAAACAAAAATGTTCTCCAGATGGAGTCCAAACTGGAGTCATCAATATCCAAAATTGAAAAAGACATTAAGTTTTTCCAAGAAAATGACCATTGTCCAACATGCACACAGACCATCGATGAGTCGGTTAAAAGTGAGAAAATAGTTGAAAAGAATTCAAAAAAGAATGAGATACAAGAAGGATTAACTAAACTGTCGGAAGAGCTATCTAGGACCAATGTACGAATTGAAAAAATATTGGAAATTCAAAAGAACATCACCAAGCACAATAACGCAATTGGTGAACACAATGCAACAATTCGTGCAATCAATACATACATCGGCAAATTAAATACTGAAGTCAGTAATTTGATGATTAGGAAAGGTAGTATTATTGATGAAAATGTAAAATTAAATGAACTAAAACAAGAACTTAAAGACCTTCTAAAGAAACAGGAAGAACTTTCAATTGAAAAACAATATTATGAATATGCAGCCAGTTTACTGAAAGACACTGGAATTAAAACTAAGATTATTAAGCAATACTTACCAATCATGAATAAATTGATTAATAAGTATTTAACTGCGATGGACTTTTTTGTTAACTTCAACATCAATGAAAACTTTGAAGAAACAATTAAGTCAAGGCATCGTGATGAATTTAGTTATGCTAATTTTTCGGAAGGTGAAAAACAAAAAATTGATTTGGCATTATTGTTCACTTGGAGACAAATTGCAAAACTGAAGAACTCCACAAATACCAATCTTCTTATTCTTGATGAAGTGTTCGATTCCAGTTTGGATTCATCTTCTGTTGAGTTATTGATGAACCTTATTAATGAATTTACCACAGATACCAATGTATTTGTTATTAGCCACAAGGGAGACCAACTATTCGATAAGTTTAGGTCTGTTATTAGATTTGTAAAAAAGGGGAATTTCTCCATTGTTGATAAAGGATAAAAAATGAGCGATATTATTACATTTAATACTGAAGAGTCTGCAGCTGGCAAAGGTTATGTTGAAAAACCAAAAACATTTAAATTAGTTTCAGAAAATGATCCTATTCTAAAAGAAATTGTTACTGATTTTGATTTTGGTAATTCTACAGTAAATGCCAATGAATTTGCATCTTCTCTAGTTGAAACTTGTAGAGAATACAATGGTTTTGGTTTGGCTGCAAATCAGTGTGGGTTTAAACATAGAGTTTTCGTCATGGGTTCTGGCGATGAATTTGTTAGTTTTTTTAATCCAAAGATTGTTTCTCATTCAGAAGATGAAACCCTATTAACTGAAGGATGTTTATCTTTTCCTATGTTGGCCATCAAGATTTCTAGACCCAGCACAATTGATGTGGTCTATCAAGATTTTAATGGCGTTGAACATAACGCAACATTTTCTGGACTATCATCTCATATATTTCAACACGAGCTTGACCATTTGAATGGTATATGTTATACTATGCGTTCAAAACCTATGTCTTTAAAAATGGGTTTGAAAAAAAGAGGAAAGTTTAGTAAACTGCTCGAACGATACAATATAGCCCAAAAAGTGATTAATAAAGTTGGTAAATAATGGCAACACCCATTGAATTTGTTGATGAACAGTGGAAAATTTGGCTGGAAAATAATCCAGATGGTTCTTATGAACACATTGACACTGAAGGGTTGAAAGAAATACTTATTAAGGATTTATCATATGCATCACAAATGGATGTTCGTGAGTACACACTTTATCAAAAATGGTGTGAGATTAAAGAAAAATATCCTGTTGAAGATGTAAGTACTTTATGGGGTTCAGAAATACAAATGATAAATTCTGAACAAAAGAAAATCATTGAAACAGTCAAGAAAAATTTCTGGGTACCTGAAAATCCTGATGATTACTTAAAATTAAAACCAACAATGGTTTTACATAATGGTGAACTGGCTGAAACTTGGAACGCAGTTAGAACATTTTCTTCCACTATGAAGAATAACTCTAATATTGGTCGCAATTTATTTTATGTTTTATTGGATGAAGTAACTGGGAAATATCTGGGTGTTATTTGTATTTCCTCAGATTTTCTTGACTTGACTCCTAGAGATAATTCCATTGGTTGGACTAGAGATGTTAAAACACAACAAGGTATGATTAATCACACCGCTATCGGTTCAACAATCGTACCTCTACAACCACTCGGTTTTAATTATATGGGTGGTAAGTTGTTGGCGATGATGTGTCTTTCGGATACTGTCCAAAAAGAGTGGAAAGAAAAATATGATGATGTACTTGTCGGTGTGACAACAACTTCACTTTATGGTAACACAAAAACTGGTGGTTTATCACAGTATGATGGTTTAGAACATTGGAATAAAATGGGTTTTTCTTCAGGCTCGGTTGCTTTCGAACCTACCAAAAAGACTATGAAAATGGTTTTTGAATGGATCAAAGAAAATCATACGAGAAAGTATTTTGAATGGTGGGAAGCAAAAAACCAAAACGGTCTTCCTTTGAAAAGGGACCATAAAAATCGTTCATTGAATTTTGCATATTCCAAATTAGGAATTCCAAAAGAATTAATTCGTACAGAACACCAGCGAGGTATTTATTTTTCAACACTATATAATAATACAAATGAATTTTTACGAAAAGAAATTAATGAGAATGATTTAGTAAAGTCATTTGACACAAATGAAGAATCTCTTGCCAATACTTGGTTTTCCAAGTATGCTAAGGGTCGCATATCAATGCTTAAAAAGAAAAACAATGTTTCGAAAGAAACTTTATTTTATGATGATTTGATTTACATGTCTTGGGAAGAAACTAAAGAAAAGTACCTTGGCCAAGTCGGTCGTTAATTACTGGAGATATTATGGAAATTTCAATTAAGAAAGAAGAATTAAAGAAGAGCAGTATTTTTGTTGCAACACCAATGTATGGTGGAATGAATCATGGACTTTATATGAAATCTTGTCTTGATTTGCAATCATTGTGTATGTCATATGGAGTACAGGTAAAGTTTTCATTTCTGTTTAACGAATCTCTTATCACAAGGGCTCGTAATTATCTTGTGGATGAATTTCTACATCGTTCCGATTGCACACACCTATTATTTTTAGATTCTGATGTACATTTTGATCCTAATGATGTGATTGCATTACTTGCTCTAGATAAAGATGTTATCGGTGGCCCATATCCTAAAAAGGCAATTAAGTGGAAGTCTGTAAAGACTGCGCTGGCCAAGAATCCTGATATGGATGCTCAAACTCTTGAAAAGGTAACAGGAGATTATGTTTTCAATCCAGTAAAGGGTACCGCACAATTTTCTGTATCTGAACCTTTGGAAGTACTTGAAATTGGTACTGGATTCATGTTGGTTAGGCGTGATGTCTTTAACAAGATGGAAGTGGAATATCCCATGATTCGTTATAAGCCAGACCATGTAGGTCAAGCACACTTCGATGGTTCTCGTTATATTCACGCCTTCTTTGATACTGTTATTGACTCCGTTGATAGTATTACTGGTGGTGGATCGGAACGTTATCTTTCTGAAGATTATATGTTCTGTCAGATGTGGCGCAAAATGGGTGGTTCTATTTGGCTTTGCCCTTGGATGAGAACATCACATATCGGAACCTATCACTTCCAGGGTGATATGCCTGCTGTTGCTAATTTTGTTGGTGAGATGTAAAAGTGTTTGATATAATTGGTTTTGTTGGATTCATTGGTAGTGGAAAAGGCACGGCCGGAGACATTCTTGCAGAAAATGGTTATATCAGAGAAAGTTTTGCTAAAGGCGTAAAAGACACATGTTCAACGATGTTTGGTTGGCCAAGACACCTTTTGGAAGGTGATACCGAAGAATCAAGACAGTTTAGGGAAATTCCAGATTCTTATTGGACTGAAAAAATGGGCAGAGATTTTTCTCCAAGAGAAGCTTTACAGAAAATGGGTACAGAAGTTGGTCGGAATGTATTTCATTCCGACTTCTGGATTCTTCAGCTGCAAAGAAGACTGGAGGAAAAAAACAACAACAGATATGTTATTACTGATGTTCGGTTTCCGAATGAGATAAACTGGATTCATAAAATGGGCGGTAAAGTTTACGAAGTGCATCGGGGTGAACAACCTTCTTGGTACAAAATGTTAAAGGTAACAAAACCGGAAGATATAAATATGCGTAATTTTTTGATGATTGGTAATGAAGTTCATTATTCCGAATGGGCATGGATTGGATGCAAAATGGACGGAATTATTGATAATAATGGAACATTAGAACACTTGACAACTGCTGTGAAAAATGTTATACTGTAACTGTGATTTTTTGATGGAGAATATTAATGAAACTTTCTAATGATACGCTTGCTGTACTAAAGAATTTTGCCAGTATTAATTCTGGATTAGAATTCAAGTCCGGCAACATTCTTTCAACTATGTCTCCTGGCAAGACCATTCTTGCCAAGGCAACTTTGAAGGATAACTTTCCTATAGATTTTTGTGTATATGACTTGAATCAATTCTTGTCTGTACATTCACTCTATAAGGATGCGGATATTGATTTTGATGATGTTAATGTTGTTTTCAAGAGTGGTAAGTCAAAGATTAAGTATCGTAAGACAGCTAAAGAAATGATTATTACTGCACCTGAGAAGGAACTCAACCTTCCTTCTGTTGATGTTTCGTTCAAACTAACCGAAGAGTTGTTTGCTTCTATTAAGAAGAGTGCAAATGTACTACAGTCACCAAATATTGCTGTTGAATCTGATGGTGAAAAGATTTATCTGACTTGTTTTAATGCAAAGGATGATTCTGCTCACACCAATTCCATTGAAGTTGGTGATTCCTCAGACAAAAAGTTCAAGATGGTATTCTTGGAAGAAAATTTGAAGATGATTCCTGGATCATATGATGTAGAAATCTCTTCTAAAGGCCTTGCATCGTTTAAAAATACGACACAAGAAATTGACTATTGGATTGCCATTGAGGCAAAAGATTCTATTTTTGGGGTATAATATATGAGTTTAGTGTGGTTAACTGATGCAACAACTAATGCAAAGGTTGCTGTAAATCCGAAGTTTGTTATTGCTGTTTTTACACCGAATGATGGCCCAGCTGAAGGAAAGACCGTTCTTAGTGTTATTAATGGTTCAATTCCTGTTAATGAAACAGAACTTGAGGTTGTTCAACTGATTAATTCGTCGGGAGATTAATTGATGTCTATTTCTGTTCAAAGTTTGTTTGGAACTTTTGATGAGAAAGAACTGAAAGCACTCAAAGGTTGTATTACTGAAATGGTTGAGTGTATGCAGAAAATTAATTCTGAAAAGGAATTGTTAAAGGACATCGTAGATGCTTCTTACGATAAGTTTAAGATTCCTAAGAAGATTATCAAGAAGATGGCTAATGTGCAATACAAGCAATCTTTCCAGGAAATGGTTTCTGAAAATAATGAGTTTGAAGCTTTGTTTGAGGGTATCAACGAAGTAAAGTAAATTTTTGGTGCCCCTTCGGGGGCATCTTTTATTATGGAGCATTGAATGTCTGAACATATGTTGTGGGTGGAAAGATATAGACCCACTAAAATCTCTGATTGTATTCTTCCGGAATCAATTAAATTTACTTTTCAAGAATTTGCTAATCGCAAAGAAATTCCAAATCTTTTACTTTCAGGTGGTGCTGGAGTAGGTAAAACGACAGTAGCTAAAGCACTTTGCATCGAAGTGGGTTGTGATTTTATTGTAATCAATGGTTCTGATGATCGTGGTATTGCAGTTATGCAGACCACAGTGAAGAATTATGCAACCTCAATGAGTCTGACTGGAGGTCGCAAGGTAATCATTATTGATGAAGCTGACAATCTTACAACAGATGCTCAAAAGGCTTTGCGTGGTATGATTGAGGAAGTTTCTATCAATTGTTCCTTTATCTTCACTTGTAATTTCAAGAACAAAATTATCCCACCTATTCATTCTCGTTGTACTACTATTGATTTCAAGTTGAATGGTAGTAAACAGAAGGTCGCTTCACAGTTCTTCAAAAGAGTAGAAGGTATTCTGCAACAAGAAGGTGTGGATTACAATAAAGAAGTTGTTGCAAACATTATTACCAAATTCTTTCCTGATAACAGAAGAGTTTTGAATGAACTACAAAGATATTCTATTAGTGGTAAAATCGATGTAGGTATTCTTGCTTCAACTTCAGATGTTAGTGTTGTTGAACTGGTCAAGAGTATTCAGGATAAGGACCTTAGGTCTGCCAGAAAGTGGGTTGTCAATAATTTAGATAATGATGTGTCCACAATGCTTCGTAGATTATATGATGGTCTTTATGAAGCATTAAAACCACAATCTGTTGCACAGATGATTATAATTATTGGTACCTGGCAATACCGTGGTGCATTTATGGCTGATAATGAAATCATTATGATGTCCTGTATATCGGAATTGATGTTTGAGGTGGAGTTCAAATAATGCCTGATTTATTCAAAGAAATTCTTCCGTCGATTCTTCAGAATAAGAAGAATGTATTTGAAAATGGTGATTATTCCGATTATTTACCTTTTATTGTAAACCGTGCTCTGTCTTATCATTCAGATTGCCTTCTTTATGCTGCTGAAATGAGTAAACTATCTCATTTAGATAAAGATATTCAATATCAGTATCTTATAAATACAATAAGGTCTTATAAACGCAACTTTCAGAAGTGGCAAAAAGTTGAGGCTGTGGATGATTTGGAATGCGTTAAATCTTATTTTGGTTACTCCAATCAAAAAGCAAAGGAAGCATTGCGTATTCTTACTGATGAACAAATCGCTGAGATTATAAGAAAAACAGACAAAGGCGGAGTGAAAAAGTAATGATTAATATTTCGGATTTAGTTGAAGTAAAATTGATAGAGGAAGATGATTTCCTCAAGGTAAGAGAAACGTTGACTCGTATTGGTGTTGCATCCAAGAAAGACAAAATTCTTTATCAATCCTGTCATATACTTCATAAACAAGGACGTTACTATATCGTCCATTTTAAAGAGTTATTTGCACTTGATGGTAAGCCTACTGATATTTCAGAGAATGATTTGGCCAGAAGGAATGCAATCGCTAAACTGTTAGAGGACTGGGGTTTAGTTGAACTTGTTAATAAAAACCAGATTGAAACGCCTGAACCTATTTTCCTTTCTCAAGTTAAGATTATTTCACACAAAGAAAAATCTGAATGGGAATTGATTCCGAAATATAATATCGGAAAGAGAAAAACAGCATAAATAGTTTTAATCCCATCGGGATGGGACGCACAGGGTTCTGCCTTAGGACTGGAACCGCCTTGCCGTAGGAGCGTATGCCTACGCCGGATCGGTAACCGGCAACTATCACGCCTTCGGGGTGATATTTTATTAACAACTCGCTTTATAAGGAGAAACAAAATGACCTATACATATGGCAAAAGCCTACTTCCGTCAACTGTTGGATTCGAACGTTTATTCTCAACTCTAAATGAGTTTGATGAACTTCTCGGTAATAAGAAACCATCAACATATCCTCCATACAACATCGTAAAATTTGATGATGATAATTATCAAATTCAGATTGCTGTCTCTGGTTTTTCAAAAGAAGATATTGTTATTGAAACCAAGAATAATCAACTTACTGTAAATGGTGCAATTCAAACAGAAAGCACCGATTTTGAATATCTACATCATGGACTTGCATCAAGAGATTTCAGCCATACATTTAAATTGTCTGATACTGTTTTTGTAAAATCTGCTGATATTATTAATGGTGTGTTGAATATTAACTTGGAAAATATTATTCCTGAGGAAAAGAAACCAAGAAAAATTCCCATTGGTGAAGAAAAACTATTGACTTCTGAAAAGAAGTAGTATAGAATAAAGGGGAAGAAATTCCCCTTTTTTATTTGGAGATTTGATTATGAAAACTAAAAAGACAGTCAAACAATTTGTTTCCAAAGTTCGTCCACTCGGAAATCTAACAGATATATACTACACATCGTCTAATTGGAAGCCAAAAACCATTGATGGTGTGGAATTCGTATCAGTAGTAAAATTAAATCCGATAGAATTTCCAATGAAAACTCAAACAGTTCATTGGATGCGTAAAGATAACTTGGAGACTGTAAAGTAATGGCATTAAAAACTTCAAATAAAAATCGTAAGAAGGTTGAACAGGAAAAAGTTGAAGAAGTAATTTATTATAATGGTTGTGATGATAAAATCTTCACAAAACACTATGTTATGGCTTTCATTGTATTGACAATTTTTATATTTGTTTTCATTTAAAACTATGGTGATATATTATGCGACTTGATGGATTTGTACCAAAAGCCTGGGGTCATGAATTGATATGGGCCACCAACGATAAGTATTGTGGTAAACTATTAAAGTTTAATGCTAAATCTGAGTTTTCAATGCATTTTCATGCAGAGAAGGATGAAACTTGGTATGTTTTGGATGGTAAATTTATTGTGAGATATATTGACACCAAAGATGCATCTCTTCGTGACCGTTACCTTGAACCAGGAGACACCTGGAGAAACAAACCGTGTGAACCACATAAGTTGATTTGTATCACAGAAGGAACGATTATAGAAGTCTCTACCGCAGATAGTGTTGAAGACAACTATCGAATTGCACCTGGTGATTCACAGAGATGAAACAAAAATTTATTGATGCATATATGGATGTTGCACATCGCTTTGCTGAATTATCAACAGCAAAGCGATTACAAGTTGGTGCTATTATTGTTAAAGAGGATCGTATAATATCAATAGGATTTAACGGCACACCTGCTGGTTGGACTAATGAGTGTGAACATTTTGTTGATAATGGTGTGCGCTCTGGATTTTTCACGAAAGATGAGGTAATTCACGCAGAAGCTAATGCAGTTGCCAAACTTGCCAAATCAACAGAAAGTGGTGTGGGTTCAACTATGTTCCTTACACATTCACCGTGTATTCATTGTGCAAAACAAATCTATACAGCAGGTATAAATAAAGTTTTCTTTGCGAAACATTACAGGGATAATGCAGGCATAGAATTCCTTAAAAAATGCAACATAGAGGTAGTTGAATGGAACATTGGGGAAAACATCTAATCGCAAACGTCAAGGCTTGCGATATCAAAAAAGCAAAAGATCCTAACCATATCAGAGAATTTACTAAAGAACTTGTTAGGGAAATTGATATGAAACCTTGGGGTGAACCAAAGGTCATTCATTTCGGCGAGGGTGAACTAAGTGGTTGGACTGTATCTCAATTGATTGAAACTTCAAACATTATGGGACATTTTATTGATAGTAATGGAGATTTATATTTGGATGTTTTCTCCTGTAAAGATTTTAATGAAAATGTTGTAGTTGAAATGTTAAAGACTTGGTTTAATCCAGAAGATATTAATACTATTGTTTTGATGCGGGATGCAAGAAAGACTTGACAACACTATATACTTTGTGTATAATAAACGAATAATTCGGGGATCGTCTAATTGGCAGGACATGGTGCTTTGAACTCCAGAATCTACGTTCAAATCGTAGTCCCCGAGCCAATTTAAATGAGGTTAAAATGGTAACATCAAAAGATTGTTTGAAAAAATATGGGGATCCTTCAAGAGAAACTAATATGGTTGTCTGGGATGTTCCTACTGAATTGGAACATGGCCATATTCCAAAGAAGATTTATTGTAATAAGGATTTAATTGGTCCTCTCACACAAGCATTTAAAAACGTTAATGGCCGCGGCCTCGCTGAACAAATTAAAACTTGGGACGGTTGCTTCAATATTCGTAAGAAGCGCGGTGCAACATCATCATCACTTCACTCTTGGGGCATTGCAATCGATATCAATGCTGCTTGGAATGGTTTTGGAAAACATCCTACAATGAGTCCGGAACTAGTGAAGTGTTTTACTGATGCCGGTTTCGACTGGGGTGGAGTGTGGAAGAAACCTGACGGAATGCACTTTCAATTATCTAAATTGCCATGAGCCGAGAAGCCGGTAAAGGTTCAAGTCCCAGACCATTTTCAGTAGACCGTAAAAAGTTTGAAGACAACTGGGACAGAATTTTTAGTAAAAAGAAAGAAGAAGAAAAGAAAAAGGATAAAAAATGAAAAAGTTCTTATCTTTAATGTTATTTTCACTTTGCGTACATGCACAAACTCCTTATTCTCCATTACAAACACCTGTACAATCTAAATTACCATTAGTGCAAGATCCTAATTTGACTCCGGGTACAGTAGATTTAAAAGGTACAAAAGGTAATGTTTGTACTATTGGATATACCAAAACTGTTCGAAATGTTCCACAATCACTCAAAAGAAAAGTTTTTGAATTATATAATATAGATCCAAAAAGTGATAAGTTTGAAGTGGACCATTTAATTTCATTGGAGTTGGGTGGTTCTAATGACATCACTAATCTGTGGCCACAGAGTTACACTACTTTCCCCTGGAATGCTAGAGATAAGGATGCATTGGAAAACAAGTTACACAAAATGGTCTGTAAAGGAGATATTTCTTTGACAGATGCACAGAATGAAATTTCTTCAGACTGGACTAAGGCATACCTGAAATATATGAACAAGTGAGAGTTTCGCCTCTATAGTATAACACCAATTAAAAAACCACCCTTTGGGTGGTTTTATTTTATAATTTATTCAAAAGGGGGATATATTCCATTTACACAAATAATGTATTTGGGTTCATTGCCCCAACCATTATTCAGAACCGATGGTGGATTTGGTCTTAAATCGGGCAATTTAAAATTGTTTTTACCATCACCACCATATGCAAATCCAATAACCGCAAAGAGTGGTTGATACTGTTGAACTTGTAAGGTTTGTCCTTCACAAAACATATAGTCAGAAAAGCAACGTTGGCCAGCAAACTTTTTGATTACACCAATAATTTCATCCATAATTTTCTCCAATCATGTATTAAAAATAATATATAGTTGATAAGGCAAGTAATAACAAAGGAAATTTATGAAAAACTTCAATCTGGAGGAAGTAAAGGAATTTATCTCAGCACAATCCGAAGAAACAAAAATCTATCTTGGTGCGGATTCTGAAAGATTTAAAATAAAAGGTATATGGTATGCTGATTACACATTGGCTGTAGTTGTGCATATAGACGGCGAACATGGTTGCAAAATTTTTGGTGATGTTATTCGTGAAAGAGATTATGACCAAAAGAAAAACAAACCATCAATGCGTCTTATGAATGAGGTATATGCCGTATCGGATTTGTTCCAAAGTTTATCTGATGTTCTTGAGGATCGGCATGTAGAAGTCCATTTGGATATCAATCCAGATTTGAGATATGGTTCTTCTTGTGTCGTGCAACAAGCTATTGGTTATATCAGAGGAACTTGTAACTTAGAACCACATATCAAACCAAATGCTTTCGCTGCGAGTTATGCAGCCGATAGATTAAAACATGTTTTGGGTGCAGCTTGACAAAGTACGAATCATTTGATATAATGGTTCCGTAAAGTGAATGAAGCGGGTATGGAGAAATTGGTAAACTCAGCAGACTTAAAATCTGCCTCCTTCGGGATTGTCGGTTCAAGTCCGACTACCCGCACCAATTTTTAGAAATGTATTGTCAAGGTATCGTGTATGGACGCATACACTATTCGGGTTCAACTGGCGAGGAACGAATCCTGAGATAACTGACTAGTCGCTTCGGAGAGGAATGCAACCTTACTCCCAAATAGGTCAGACAATACATTTCTAAAGAATACGGGCCTTTAGCTCAATGGTTAGAGCAGTGGACTCATAATCCATAGGTTCTCGGTTCAAGTCCGAGGGGGCCCACCAAATTCTGCCCATAGCTCAGTTGGATAGAGCAACAGCCTTCTAAGCTGTCGGTCAGGGGTTCGAATCCCTTTGGGCAGGCCAAATAAGTGCTTGACAAAAGAAGATATATAAAGTATAATGTTTAAACAATGCGGGATTAGTTTAAAGGTAGAATTGATCAATTCCATTGATCAGGTGTTGGTTCAAATCCAACATCCCGCTCCATTTTCTATAAAAAAATGAAATTAGATGTAGATCATTTTAAAATTGCAACAATAGATGATGAAATAATACAAGATATTCTATACACCATACACGAAGATGATTGGAATTTTTCTAATTATAGAAAAACAGCATCAAATATGCAGTATACAGATTCAATTCCAATTATTCATACTCCACTATGTGCATCTGGTATTAATTCTTTAGAAGCAATAAAAAGTATTAGAAAAGAAGACTTATATGATAAGTATTTTCCAAAGATTGAACCTGTTCTTAATATACTAAGAGAATATTATACATTTAAACAATACGCAATATTCATATCCAGATTACATCCACATAAAAGTATTGGAATGCATAGTGATAGTGGTAAATTTCTAGAACTTTGTCATAGAATCCACCTTCCACTACAAACAAATGATAAAATTTTCTATATTATAGAAAACAATAAGTATAATTGGGAACGAGCAAATTTATATGAATTTGATAATCTACTAAATCATGGAGTAGAAAATAATTCAGATGAACATAGAATTCATCTAATCATTAATCTATATAATATACCAGACGAAGATTAATCTAAAAGCTTGACAAATCAAATAATCAAGAGTATAATATAAAAATAATGCGGAAGTAGCTCAGTGGTAGAGTGTTGATGCTCATAAAAAGAATATTTCTAATTCCATAAAAGAATGGCATCAAAGACGTAAGAATTCGCGGGTAGATAGGTGAAGGGGCCACCAACAGCCTTCCAAGCTGATCCGAAAGGGCGGAGTTCGACTCTCCCTACCCGCTCCAATTTTTGAGGTGTATATGAAAAAAGTGAAAGTTAGTGATCCTATGCAAACCCACAATGGCAGGCCTAATTGGAAAGCACACAGTGTTACACAGTTACAGGAAGCAATAGTGAAAAATTCTTCACCCAAAGTAAAACATACAATTCGTCAAGAGTTGAATAGAAAGTTAAATGCCCTCAAAGCATAAGTGGCGATGCACTTGACTTGTAATCATGAGAACTCAGTTCGATTCTGGGTGAGGGCTCCAAATTGCGGTTTGTTATGGAACTAACAAGAATACCCTTCTTGTTATACTGTTCGATTCAGTGGAACCGCTCCAAATGTGACCGAAAGAAAGTAGGTCAAAAAAGATCGAAGACCAGAAACGATTTAAAATAAAACACTGGCGTGAACATAGAACGGTCATAACGAAATGGTGACACTGGAAACGT